>Ga0181390_1000883_pt1 | contig 13610 bp, 16 predicted proteins | sample 13SPOviralmetaG_FD_130085 | JGI IMG/M metagenome (GOLD analysis project Ga0181390, IMG submission 130085) | Marine viral communities from the oligotrophic San Pedro Time Series (SPOT) site, San Pedro Channel, CA, USA - 13 SPOT_SRF_2010-07-21 | ecosystem: Environmental > Aquatic > Marine > Strait...
CTGTCAGCGTCTCTCCTGTGTTGTTGTTATCAAGGCTGTCTAATACGTTAGCAGCGGTCAATACGACGTTAGAAGAAACTAAACTATCATTTGTAGTATCAGGAGCAGTGCCTGAATGCTCTATAGACGCTTTACCTGTTGTGGGGTCGAACATAACACCTTTAGTCGTTCCTGTTTCTGCGGAGGAGGGGTCGAAGCCGTCTACTGCGCTAGCGTCTAGTGTCTCGCCAGTGTATGTACGGTTGCCGTTATAATCGAAGGGGGCGTAGTGGAACACGTTGGCGTCTGCGTCGTATACGTACTCGAAGTCGCCAGTGATGCGCTCATCTGTAACCACATCCCCTACTGAATAACCTTCTGTACTGCCTGCGCCAACGTCATCGGCTATAGCGTCTAAGTCCCCTTCTAAGTCTCCATCACCTCCTGTAGAGGCGTCTGGTGAAGAAGGAGCAGCAGCAGAGGAAGAGTCTAGTACAAAGGGGTTGTTGCTGCCGACTGTAAGGTCAATCACGTTAGCAGCGAAGTCCTTGTCGTTAGCGTTTAGAGTATCTAGTACTTGCTGAGTAGTGGCAGGGTCGCCTGTAGCCTCCGCTCTCATTAAAGCGTCTAGTGCCATCTCTGTAGCGCCTTCACCTAACCCGCCCTCTACGCCGTTGACGTTGAGGTCAAACAACCCCTCTGCCTGCCCCAAGGCTAAGTCGCTAGGAGTATTCTCGTAGATGGGCTTTCCTTCAAAGATACCGCCTCTATTTAGTATCTGGTCTAAGGCAAAGCTAAAGAGCATTCCCGGCCCCGCAGCAGCTAACAACCCACCTAGACCTCCACTAAGAAGACCACTACCTGTTGTTGCAAGCGTTTGTCCTGTTCTTGCCGCTTCGGCTGCGTTCTGTAGGGACACTAAGCCGCCTGCGTTCACAGCCCCTGAGTAGGTAGGGTCTAGTGCGGCTAAGGCTGCTTCTGCTGCTGTTGGCATAATTTGTTTCCCTATGTAAGACTATATAGTATATAATAGCACATTTAAGGCTAAATGTCAAGTTATTTCTTATTTATCTTGTATGTTCTTAGTTTACCGCCAGTGTATACGTCTCTGGATGCTATCTGTACCGCCTCCTTCGCTGTTGCTCCTGCGTCCATTGCACCTATAGCGTATGATGACCCGCTGCCTACAGCGTAGGGTGTCGTGGTGGTTAGCTTCATCTTCCAGAAGACCTCCTCGCACACCCCTCCGTAATATATGTCAGTACCGTCAACTATGAGGAAGTCAGCCTCTGGGCTACCCTCTACTTCCTCGTTGACATCAATACCGCTAAAGTACCCGCTCATTACCGCTTCATCGTCTGTTATGTTTCCTGCGATGAAGAACTGCACTCCATCCTTCTCTCGGCGCTTGTTAAAGTTATCATCCAGTACCCTACAGTCCTGAGTGAGCCTTGAGTCGTATGCTACTATTCCGTTCTTCACCGCGATTGTTGTCATGCAAGCTCCTAAGGCGTGTCTGTTACTATGTTACTTACGTTCATGTTTAGCATTGTTAAATCAAGCGAGCCTATGTTATCTTGTATTGTAGGGTACGTGTCTCCGTCACCCATCCTCCACCAGTGAGTAGGGGCGGTTGCTAGTAATGCCAAGTCGTGCGTACCGCCTGAGTTGTATATAGAGGCTACGTTAGAAGATTGGTCAGAACCCCACAGAGCTATCTCATCTACCAAGGTGGCTCTAAGGTAACCGCTAGCGCCCACTCGTCTTCCTATCCTGAACTCCGTAGCAGGCACGCTGCTGCTGTATCCGTAGTTTAAGTGGGTGGTGGACAGTGTCTGCGATACGCCGTTCTTATAAATACTAAACCTACCGTAGTACGCAGAGATAGAGCTAGAGGCTGCTCCGGTGGAACCGCCATCGTAAGTAACTACCCAATGCTCCCAAGTATTTGATGTAACAGAACTGACAGGGGTTTTTAGTTTAAGCTGATTGAACTGCGTACCGAACTCAAATACTATCCTGTCGTTATTACTGCTTCCGTCGTACTTTACCCACACACAGCCATCATTAGCCTTACTACTGCCTCCGAAGGAGATTACAGTTTGTGTTGTGTTGGTTGCTGTTCCTGCTTTAAGCCAGAACGATATAGTCCAAGCGTCTGACGCCCCTGCACCGTTGCTTGCTCTATACAGAGGATGACTAACGCTAGGAGTCGCAGCCATGTACTGGGTATTGTCAAACCTAACGCTTTTAGTGTCAGCAAACGCAGGGTTAGCTACAGTAAGAACTATAGTTTCACTGTCTTCTCCGTAGTAGTTAATAGCCTTAGCTGTTATGTTATAAGTGCCTGTTGCTAGAGAAGAGCCGCCTATTAGCTTTCGTACATTACCGTCTACAGTAGTCACGCCCGCAGGAAGATTAGACCATTCGTAGCCTACGCCGTTTGTAGCTGTAAGCTCATAGTTTAAGGTAGACCCTGTCGTTAAGCTAACAGCCAAAGAAGAAGTAATCTGCGGTGCGCTGTTTGAAGAACTACCAGACGATGCAAAGATAGCGTTAAGCTCGTTCACTACCGTCGTCTCGTCAGCTCCCCAACTAGCTCCTGTGTCTTTCACAAAGACAGAGTAAAGAGCATCTCTAATCTCAAAGAAGTCAGAGCCGTCTGGGTACATCTTAGCTAAGTTCTTTATGCTTACCGTGTCATCCCCATTACCCACCGCCTGTAAGCAGTTAAAAGGCCATGCGCCTATAGTGCCTTGTGCGACGAACACAGCATTAGCGTTATTGTCTCTAAATATCTTAACACTCATTGACGAAGCACCTGTATTACCATTCCTGCATTAGTTAACGAACTATCCTCCGAACACTTTACTTCAAGCCCTATAAGGTTGTCCCTAGTGTTGGTATCTCCCATGTACAAGTAGAACTCTCCTGTGGTTTTATAAGCGTAGCCTGCGCCGTTACTTAAAGTACCCACTGGACGAGGAAGCGTATATGCTCCTGCTCCGGTTCCTAGAGTCATGCGAATCTCTACGAAAGCTCCGTTAATGTTAGGTGTTAAAGTAAAGTCGTAACGAACTAAAATAGCGTCTCCTAGCTCAAGCTGCCGGGGGTCAATCTTGTTCCCAGAAAATAAAGAATCTACGCCCCTCGGTAAGTAAGCTGTGTTAGTAAAAGAACCTGCCTCGTCGTTTGTTACAGCAGTCCATGCGTTAGAGGCCAGTGCTATAGGTGCTGAGGATGTAGTAGCATCATTATAATCAGCAAAGCCTTGCATTTCTTCTTTTACTGGAATCCGTCTTATAGTCATTATATAGACTCTCCTTCTAGCTCGCCATAAACGGTAAAATTCACACTGTCTGCTGTGCTTGTTTTAACGCCTAGGCCACCTGCCGACCGATAGTCTGCCAATCCCACGCTTAGTACATACTGCAAAGTCTCCCCCGCCTTTAGAGGAGTCGTAGCAAGTACGCACGTAGTGTCGTCGTATGTGTTGCCTGCTGCGTCATGGTACATAGTAATATCGACAGAGTGCGCGGTGTTGTTGGTTGCTACTATCAAGTCTAAGCTATAAGGCCTGTTAGTAGGTGGACTAAACAAAGTAACCGCTGACGTCGCAGCAGGACGTAGCTGTGCTAGTAGTCTTCTAGGCATTAGTCACAAAGCTCCGCTAGTGTCTTCCAGTCCTCTGCCGTCCACCCTGAGGTGTCTACGCCTGCAGGAAGCTCCACCGTGATGCCTGAGACGTTACCGCCGAACAGGCCGCTAGTTGCTGTTGTATTGCCCTTGACGCACGCCATAGCGTTGTCGTTCTCTGTGATCTCTAGGCTGTTAAGCTGTGTGCAGCTAGCCAAGGATAGTGCTGCTAGTGTAATTAGTAATGCTTTCATTTGAACCATCCTGTTATCCATTGAAATGTCCTAACCGGGTAATACATAGCCCCGCTCTTAAACCTACCTAGTCCTGAAGCGCCTAGCGCCTCTCTGAAGACTAAGTCTGCCTGCTTCTGGCTCTTTACAATCTCTAGCTCTACTCCGTGTGTGCAGAGGTAGTCGTGTACCACCGCTGCCTTCCTGTTCTTAGCGTTAGCTACTGGGACTAGCCACCTCATCAGTCGAGGTACTGAAGCGAGGTCTGTGAAGTACCCCGCAGGAACTGTGATGTCCTTGTTCAGCATCTCACTTGTGTAGGTGAAGTCCTGTACCACTGCCCACCCACCTTTTACTGCCATCAGTATCAGTTCAGAGTGATAGTGGCTCATTAGTATGTACCACCATTTACAGTAGAGAGGCTTACCGAGCCTGTGGCTGTGAGGTCAGCTACCGTTACTGTGCCTGTGAATGTAGGCGATGCTAAGTTAGCCTTGCTGTTAGTTGCTACTGCAATGGCGTCGAACTCAGCCCCTACCTCAGTACCCTTAATCACCTTCGCAGGGTTACCACTAATTAGGGCGTCCTTAGCTGCAAAGTTAGTTGCCTTAGTATAATTACTCATTAAACAGTCCTTCCTAGTAGTGCGTGAATGTTAAGCTCTTGGATGGCTATGACGTTACCGTCTACTGTGGTCTCTACTCCTACTGCTACCACCGTACCCTGCCCACTAGCGTTTATCTTCTGCCTGTTAATCAGTGCTATCGAAGACGAGTACTCAGCCTCTGTGTTGAACTCGCTGATGTTGTACTGTCCTACGTTAGACTTAGGTAGCACGTATGGCTGCTTCGAGTAGTTGCCTGAGTAGTCGTATGCCCAACTCAGTACCACTGTAGCCTCTGCTCCGTCGAATGTCGTTAGGTTAATCTTCTTCAGGAACTTTAAGTTAGACGTACTGCCGAAGCTGAGCGGGTGACTGAAGTAGCTTAGCTGATAGCTCGTTGTGTCGTCTGTGTAGGTCTTGTACTCGCCTATGCCTGTAGAGACGCCTAAATACAGCTCCTCGTTAACCAGTGAGGTGAAACACAGAGGCGACATACTAGACCACGTTGTAGCCCTGAAGCTGCCATCCTGTAGCGGTGTCCGTGTGTCGAAACAGTACACCACGCCTAATGACGGATAGTTCAGCAGCACGAAGGCCTGCTTAGGAGAGTAGTGCATCTTAATGTTGCCAGTCTCAGCAGTGAACAGCACCTTAACGTCAGTGTTCACGTTCTTAGATATGTCGCCAATAGGAGCCGACTTCTCTTGTATCGTTCTGGAGAGGCTGCGTAGTCCTGAGTCGTCAAGGAAGATCAAGTCCTTACCAGTGGAGACAACAGCGTCTCGTGCAACACAGCCAATGTTGGATATGCTGTCAGATAGCGCCATCGTTGAGGGGTCGTCTGCGCCGCTGTAGACTAGGATGCTAGTGCGTCCGAAGATGACTAGGAAGCCGTTGTGCGCTGCCAGAGCCACTACTGTGTCGTAGCCGTTAGGCCATACACGAGTCAGGTCGATGCTGCCGCTAGTGCCGTTAGTCCAGTCCATTCCTATGAGCAGATCAGACCAATAGACAGTGGATGTATCACCAACGATGTCAGCAGTCCATATACGCCCGAATGCGGCGATTGCTTCGTTACCCTGCGGCGGTGTACCCGCTGAGGCTGAATGCGCTGACATGGCCTGTACGGAGCCTACAGCGTCATCGTAGACTAGAGGCTCATGCCCGCTCTGGAACATATACATACGGTTGTTGAATGGTACGAACTTCCAGTCGTTAGCTGTGGGTGTGTAGCTGCCCGGTGTAGCGTCAGTCAGTGTAGTAGTGCCTGTGAAGATGCGGTTGTTGCCTGCAGAGAAGAACACCGTGTCTCCGTCGTTAGCAACAAACTCGCCCATCGACTCAATGCCGTCTGAGCTGCCTAGTACGCCACCGCCATTAGTGGAGACCATCTCGTAGCCCTTACGAGCTGCAATCCTGCCTTCCTTGTCGATGATGCAGTTATCAGCTATAGCAGCAAAGCTAGGCTCTTGACCCAACGGAGCGTCTTGGGTGTTGATACCCGCAAAGCCCGGAGCTGTAATCGTTATGCTTTGTAGTTGTTGAGCCATGTGGATTCCTTATACTGCGTAATAGACAGTGTCTTCCTCGTACTTGTTTGCGTCGAACGCTACTGCGTCTGACAAAGCTGCTTCTGCTAATGCGTACTGCTCTACTGCTGTCTGTCCACCTGTCTCGCCTCTCTCGCGCAGAGCCATACCGAAGGCAAGCTGCACTACTGGGTTGTAAGGCACTTTCAAGACTGTGGCGTCTGCTGACAACGTAGCCTGCTTAATGAAGGCATCGAAGAACAGCGAGTAGATGCCGTCAGGCTTAGGGTAGACTCTGACAGTGATGTCGCCGTTAGCGTCTGTACCGTTAAAGGCAAACTCTGTAGGAGTACCCTCGGCAGGTGTTGTTAGGTTGTATCTCTTGTTCATTACGCTGCGGTTAGACATCCCCATGATTGAGCTGTTAGAGATGTTCATTGCCTCTCTAACCTCTGCGTCTTGTCCTGCGTTTGTCAGGGGGTATATTGCTGTGCCACTGACTGTGTCAAACTCTATCGAAGTGCGTAGGGCTGACCAACTGTGGGCATCCTCTACCACCGTCTTAGCGTCATTCACGAAGTCCCCGATTAAGACTGAGTAGCTAGTCTCTGCGACTGTGTCTACCTGATCCTCTCGTAGCCTGCGTAGCACGCTGTTAACTATCTCTAGGTATGTCATTAGCTATCCTATTAGTGTGAAGGCTGCCCCGATGGCGGCAACAATGACTGTCCAAACAAACCGCTGTAGTATACGTGCGCTTATCATGTTCTCATTTAGCTTGTCTACTTTATGCTCTATATCGTCTACTTTAGTATCAATAAGGGACTGTCGATTAAACACAGTAACAAGCCTCTCTTCGACGCGCGCCAATGACACAATAGCTTCCTGTAGCGTGTCAATCTTCTCTTCTACTCTGCCTAATCGATCTTCCATCATCTTATCCTCTGCTATTTCTGGCCATTCTTTTGATTAACTCGATGTAATAAGGAGTTTCTAAAGTCTTTAAGTAAGACTGTACCGGGTTGGTTGCAGCCTTAGGTTGTGTTGGCGTTTGGAAAGGAGACGTGTTTAACAAACCTGTTAAAGAAGGCGAGGGTTGCCCTGCTCTTAGCTGTGTAGCAAGCTGATTAGTATAATCGGTTTGCTGAGGAGTTCCGTACTGTGCTGCGAAACGCCTTGCTTTGTCCGCTTGTACATAGTTCAAATCAGGTTGTCTTTCTCCCATTAGTACAGAAGCAAAACGGAAAGGCTCAATAGCGTCAGCTTCTGCTGCAGAATGACCTTGAGCTATATATTCATTTCGCCTATCCATCATCTTGCTGTAATACTTAGGGTCGCCTAGGTTTTCTTCGGTTAATCCATTACCTATTCCACCTACCGCTCCCAAAGCAAGCATAGCTTCTGTAGCTCTATCGCCACCACCAAGCTCATCCGAGAGTTGCTGAGACAATTCCCCATAGCGCTTTAAAACCTGTGCAGCCTCTCCTTCAGCAGGGGAGTAGCCACCTCTAGAATAAGCGCCTTCTTTATTTGAAGGATGCTTGTCCCATAACTCACGAAGTTTTGCGTACTTAGAAAAATCTATTGAATTAAAGTCTTTAGACATAGTTGCAACCTATGGCGCTGTAGGCCAAGTGATTTCGTTAGGGAAGTTTGCATGAGTAGTGATGTCTCGCAAAGCTTGGCGATATGTCGCCCATGCCACCTGATCTACTGGTGCATCTGCTACCTGCGTCCAGTCTGATTGAGTTAGTTTGGCGTCACGATCTTCGCGAACCTTAGCGGCAGCGCGATCATCTGCCCCTGCCGCTTCTTCAGCTTCCATTGCGTCCCATTCAATTTCCTCGGCTGCGGTAAAAGGAATGCTTCCATTTGATGTTGCGTGATAGCGTGTCATTTTGAATTCCTATGCTGCTGAGTTATTTAATCCCAGAACGATAACCTTTCCTGTTAAAGTTCCTGAGACGTTGCCATAAATTCTTATGCCTTCTAGCGCACCGTCAGTATTAACCTGAGCAATGCCATGAGCTTTCTGCGGATTTGAGCCTCTAGTATAATTAATATCGAAGCTTATAGGATTTGGCTGTCCGCTTTGATTTACACTTCCAACCTCAAGACAGCCCCAGAAATAATCGCCTGCCGTGAAAGTATCAACTGATGGCTGTATTCTACTAGAGCTTGTCGATCTGGTTTGCGTGTAAGATGTTCCGTTAGCGGGATTAGATAATATACTCAGATAAGAGTAGCCGCCGCCAAGATAACTTCCTCCCACTTTTAGTCTAATTAGAGGGTGGCTACTTGTATTTGAGCCTTCCAAAGTGAAAAGTATTTTATAAATATCGTAATCTGTTGTAAAAGACTCTATATCTATGGTGGTTGCAGCGCTTGCAGTTATTTCTTCAACAACAGACCATGCCCCGCTAGACACTTCGCCCCATGAGTCATTAGTCCCATCTGTTGTTAGATACTTTCCTGCATTACCTGTTTGACTTGGTAGCGGGTCAAGGTTGTCAATCTGATCCTGTACATTAGAGGTGACAGTATCAATGTAGTTAATCGTTGCCGAGCTATCGGCTATGTCTCGTGACTTGCTCATTATACTGCCTCCGGCCAATCAGAATCTTGTAAGTGTGGGAAGTTTGCGTGGTCTGTTATGTCCCGCAGGGCTTGACGATAAGTAGTCATCTCAGCTGCCATTGTAACATCAGTGAGGGCTGTCCAATCAGTCTCGGCTAGTTTAGCATCACGAGTAGACCTGACAGAAGACGCAGCGTCAGCATCGAGCCTTGCTTGATATGCTGTCTCATGCTCAGCCTTAGTAGTAGTAACGCCGTCTTCTGTCGTGTCGGCAAACATATCTGTTTCTGTGTAAGCCTCAACCCAGTTACCGTTTGCGTCCTGCACTGCACCGTTACGACCTACTTGTGTGTAGCCAGTCACTTCAGGCTTAGGAGCTGCCAGTACAGGGTCTATGCCAAGAGCTGAGCAGACGTTAGCGTCCCACACTCGTGGCAGTGATGTGTTGCTGTGCATTCTTCTGACTTCGCCTTGAGTTTTGACTTCGCCAGTTGATTGAATACGATATTCCATTATGTCACCTATGCTATCGCTAAGAAGATGTAGTTGCCGCCACTGGCGTTAAGCGCAGCAGGAGCAGATGATGTTACTGTAAAGCCACTAGATAGTGGGTCAATGTAGTCTGTGTTAGTGACTTCAGCTGCTGTTGTGTTCAAGAGCAAGTAAGGATCGTTGCCTGCAACAATGCCTCTCTCATAATCCCAGTAGAACCAATTACCAGTAGAGTCTGTACGCTTGATAAGAATAAATCTAGCACCTGCACTAAAGCCACAGTCTACGTCTACGTTACTGCCTGTGCCTGTGTAGCTGCCTACTTTGCTTACTCCTGCTAGTGTGGCGAAGAGGTAGGTTATGTTAGTTTCTGCGCTTACGTTTAGCCCACTGCCTACCGTAAATTGCGTGGCTGTTGGTGATGTGTTATTCCATAGCGTTCCTGTAGAACCTGATGCTGCATCTGTATTTAATTTTACTCTGTTACTTGAACCCAATGAGCCAACATATACATACCAACTATCTATGTAATTCCGGCCTTTAACTATCATTAACTCAGGAATAACTCCTAAATTATGATTAAATGATTTAGCCCCACTGCCATCACCAGTATAAGCCACCACATCAAAGAAGCCTGTGGCGCGTTTAAAATTCCAAGCCCTGTAATCTGTATTAGTAACAGTCCATCCACCCCATCCGTCCATAAAATCCCAAAGATTCTCTACTTGGTTAACTTCAGCAGCAGTGGTATCAGTGTAAAGATTCTTTTGACCTGTAAGACGAGAAGCTATATGAGTAGTCTGTGTAAAAGCAGGTCGTCTTTGAAATGCCATATCACAAATATGAGGCGCGTTAAAAGCCGGCTGAGTACCTCCACTCATTGAGTCACTAACACTAAAAACCTCAGTCCCAGACTCAGGCGTCTTCATTGGGCGGCGTATGGCTATGTAGATATAAGATGCGCCAGAAGCAAATGGGCCGTTGACCAATGGTGTATCAAAGCCTGTCGCAGTTACGGTTAGTTTTGTGCCAGTATCCTCTGCGTTAGATAAGTTTGGGTTTAATATGGCATCTGCTTCTACCGTCAATCCACGCATTACATCGTAAAGATTCCAGTTTTCTGATGCTCCTGAGTTTTTAACTAACAGCCATTGAGGCTCAAACCCACAATCAACAGGGCTACTGATTTTACCCTGCGCGCCTGTTGCAAAACTCCCACACTTAATAATATTCTCAGAGCCATCGTCTCCAAAGCCTCCTGCGTCTGAGGCGAATAGGTAGGCGACGTAGGTTTCTCCAGAAGCATTTCCAATCCCTGCCCATCCCTCCATAAAACTAACTTTCATAACAGATTCGTCAGCAATATCTGTTGCGGTTCTGGTTGCGTTTTCCGCTGCTGTACTATTTAAAACCAAATTACGATAAATAGAGCCATCTAAGTTAAAAGTCATCCAATCACTAGCGGCGTCTGTTCTTTTAACAATGATACATCCCGGTTGCCCTCCATTTAAATTATGCGCAATAGTGCGTGTGCCTGTTCCATCACCCGTCCAAGTCACAACATCAAAGAACTTCTCAGCCTTGCGGAATGTCCAATTTACATAAGGTGCGCCATAGCTTGTATTTGTGTTAGTAAAACCATCACTGTTTTCTGAAGTATGCACCCAACCCGCACTTGTAAACTTAGCTGAATTGCTTACTTGAGAATCTGTTTTTGCCGATGTGGAGTTCGTAACTAAATGGTTTCTGCCATAGTAACCAGAAGAATCAAATGAAGAAGTTTCTGAGTCAAAAATTCTATTGTTATAATTTCCTCCTCTGCTTTTTCTCCATAACAATCCTCCTTCAGATAAATCTAAATTAGGAGCTATAGTCATCACCGTGCCAGAAGAAGCTCCTGAATCAAGATCAGTCGAGAATACATCCTCAACGTACAGAGGGTCACCACCTGCATTACCCGCAGCCGCTGTTAGAGCTTTAGTTAATTTGCTCATGCGTTACTCCTAAACGTAGCTGCCAGTGTAAGCGCCGTAAAGTACGGAAGAGACTTTCCAGAACACCAGTGTGTCCTTAGCAGTCAGCGTAGGAGCGACATTGCCGCCAGAGGTTACCCAAGTCATTGTAGGCCACGTTACTGTGTAGCTCGCACCTGCCTCTAGCTGTAGGACTATGGCATCGCCAGAGGTTAGGGAGTCTGTGAAGGTTGAGTTAGCCGATAGAGTCTTGGTCTGTACTGCGCCGTTTGTAGCGTCGAATGCTAGACCTGACAGAGCGTATACGGTGTCGCGTATTGTTTTATTTGTCAGCGTGTCTGTAGATACTTTACTAACTAAAGTTGAGTTAGCACCCTCCGGTAACAGCATTGTATTAGTCGCGTTAGCACTATGCGGCTGCGATTTAAGAGTTTGTCCGTGACTGTTAGCATGACAATTAAGTTTAATTTGTCCTTCTACGCTAGACCCATCTCCCTGCACCTCTACTATCTGTGTAGCAGGGGACACGACCAAATTTCCTGAAGCGGTAGTGGTTGTTCCACCTAACACAGCAGCTGTTAAGGTCTTGTTGGTCAGCGTGTTAGTGCTAGTTGCGGTAATGTAGCCGCCTGCATCAATCAAGTAACTAAGACTAGACCAAGCTGTAGAGCCATCACCGATTTTAATTTTACTTGTATCTGTTTCAGCGCCTAGCTCTCCTTGGGCTAATACAGGATTAGCAGAAGTCCAGTTAGAGGCAGTGTCACGCCTAATTTGTATTAGATCAGCCATTAAGCTGTACCTCCATTGATTGATTGTGGTGCGGTATAAACGCTGTTAGCGGAGCCGCCATCAGGATTTGTAACTTGTGAAACAATACTAGCAGTGCTATATGCTAATATTTCAACAATATCATTTACAGTAGCACCAGTAGTTAACGTAACAGTTGTGCCATTAGTGGCTGTAAAATCAGTACCCGATAAAAGCTTTAAGCCGTTTAAAAATACATCTACATAGCCTGCACTATAAGTAGCTCCAAACAGTGTTTGGCTTGCTGTCGCAGTATAATTGTATCGAGTATAAGCAACTTGAGCTACAGCGTCCCAAGAAGCTACAGTGCCGTTTGTAGTAAGATACTTACCTGCCTGCCCTGTTTGTGTAGGCAGTGCGTCTACTTCAGCCCAACTAGGATTAGTTCCGTCTGTAGTAAGAAAATAACCATTCTTACTTGCTTGTGCAGGAAGCGCATCAACGTCCCCAAAAGCAATGTTACCTGAGCCGTCAGTAAGAAGTGCTTGCCCATTAGTACCATCAGTAGTGGGAATAGTAAAAGTAGTTACAAAGCTTTGTAGATTACTATTATAAGCTAATACATTAGTACCAATTGTAAGCCCTAAAGAAGCTCTTACAGTCGAACCTGTTTCTGCTACCCATGTAGAACCATTGCCTACAATAAACGCACTATCAGCGGGAGTTAAAGCTGCAATTGCTGCAAGATCAGTATCCCCTGTTTGCAACGCATTTAGTTGTGTTTGAATATTAGATGTTACGCCATCAAGATAATTAATCTCTGCTGTAGTAACTGTAGCACCATCTAACAAGTTTAACTCTGTTGCTGTAGATGTGATTCCTAGTGAGGTTATTGCGGTACTGCCAGGCTCTCCAACCCAATTAGTGCCATCACTAACAATAAATACCCCATCAGAATGGGTAATCCCTGAAATATCTACAAGAGATTGATCAGATCCTTGCAGGCCATTAATCTGCGTTTGAATATTAGATGTTACGCCATCAAGATAATTAATCTCTGCTGTAGTTGCTGTTACGCCATCTAAAAGATTTAATTCAGTTACAGTTGCTGTAATACCATCAAGAGCATTAAGTTCTGCTACAGTTGCTGTAATACCATCAAGAGTATTTAATTCAGCAGCAGTTACAGTTAATGCAGTTCCTGCTATTTCTAAAGAAGTACTAGCATTTATAGTAGGAGCAGTAAGTGTACCTGTAAAAGTAGGGCTAGCTGTAGGAGCTTTAGTATCTATTTGAGTTTGAATAGAACTTGTAACACCATCAGTATAATTTAATTCTGTAGTTGTTGCTGTAATACCATCAAGGACATTAAGTTCTGATACAGTAGAAGTAATACCATCAAGAGTATTTAATTCGGCTGCGGTTGCAGAAATAACTGTACCGTTGAGAGAAATAGCATCTACATAAGCAGTACCGTCAAGATAAAGATCTTTAAACTCTAAAGAAGAAGTACCTAGATCTATATCATTATCAGTTACAGGTACAATAGCTCCATCTTGAATTCTTATCTGCTCTACTGGTTCATCACCAACAGAAACAAAAAATCCCCATCTATTGTTAGTACTATCTACTACAATTTTATTATCAAAATCTTGGTCACCGATAGTATGTATGTTACCGCCTTGACCGCTAGTTCCGTCATGACGATGACCTGTAGTGCCTGTAGCAGCATACACAAATGCATTTTGTATTTGATTATATTCATTATTGAATAAAGCTGCGGTTATAATATCTCCGTCAGTAAATGTGCTTTGTCTGATATAATTAGTTCCAGACA
>Ga0181390_1000885_pt1 | contig 13596 bp, 22 predicted proteins | sample 13SPOviralmetaG_FD_130085 | JGI IMG/M metagenome (GOLD analysis project Ga0181390, IMG submission 130085) | Marine viral communities from the oligotrophic San Pedro Time Series (SPOT) site, San Pedro Channel, CA, USA - 13 SPOT_SRF_2010-07-21 | ecosystem: Environmental > Aquatic > Marine > Strait...
TAATCAATTAATGATTGAGCACGTTCTAGTTCAACTACGTGTTTTTGACCATAGTTAAAACTTAGAGCTGTTACTGTATCGTACTCTTTGATAGCTCGTAGCAATAAGGTGCTACTGTCCATACCTCCTGAGAGGCTAATTACGCAATGTTTTGCCATTTTATATAACTTTTTTTATTTGCCAGGTATTTTGAGCGTATAGGCTTACGCTATGTTTAAAGATACGGATTGGGGGTTAAACCCCCAACCTTAGTACCTAAAGTATAATTTATTACTCAATAATAAATTCAATACTTCTATCTGTTGGATGAGAAGTTTTAAAACCTCCTTGAACAGATGCTAATAAAGCTTCAAATTCTTTATCACCTTTTCTGGCTTCTGTTACTTGTGCATCTGTTACCTCTACTGCAAGATAAGTGTGGGTAGTTTCTACTTTTACTAATTTTGGCATGACTCTGTTTTTAATTAATTAATTTATTGTTATACGTATTATATTTCTCTCATTACTTTATCTAATCTCTCTTGAAGGATTTCGAATGATGGGTCTACTTCTTCTTCCCAGAAGTTTCTATCGTATTCAGAATCACCTTCTTCTTCTACCTTCTCATCCCATTCATATTCATCTAAATCATGGTTTTCTTCTGAAATTATTTGTCCATAGTATACTTCGAATACTCCTATTGGTTGATATCCTTCATCCCAGTATTTACCCGATACTTTGATTTCATCATCTATTTCAGCCATTTGTCTATAGATCTCTAAAATCATATCCGATGGTGGGTACCAAGCTGAATCTAGATAGATTTCACATTTATTATCGCTTGAGTGATAGATACCTTCATCCCAGATTTGAACCCATTTTGAACCTACTTTATCAATAAATGACTCAGCATCTGCTCCAAATTCATCTACGATGTGAGGGTTTTCTTCTTGATTGGGGTAAGCACCATCATGACATTTTTCAAATCGTTCTACAAAATTGTCAATTGCTTCTTTAGATCCTTCTATATAGATCTCTGTTCTATTACTATTTGCCATCTTCGTCGTCTACAAACTCTACATCCCCGTAATCATCAATTGGTTTATCTCTTACTAGATCCCAATCGGCATCATCTATGATTTCTTGTTGAATATCTTCATCACCTGTTTTCCACTGTGCTAATTCTTCTTCTGTTAGCACATATTCTTCCCATCTGAAGTCTGAGTAATTTACTGTTCTTGTTAACTTTGCCATAACTTATTTATTAAAATATTCGTTTAAAAATCCTTCTGGGTAGAGCATTACGTTACCCTCATATGCTAGATTTTTTACATAGCGGGTTTCCATTTTAACTCCCATTGATGTTGCTTTTTTAGCAACTTGTTCTCCTAATTGCATCCCTGCAGCATGACCTAAATAGTCATATAAGCTCATCATTTTCATAAGTCGTTAATATATCTAAATTTTGTTAAATTATCTGTTAGTAAATCCCAATTTACCTCTTCTTCAAGCATATAGTAATAATCATTCATATTTGCTTTAGGTTTCTTGTCTAAACCAAATAAACCATAACGCTCACCTTCTAGGGCAGCCATTACTGGATTTGAAGTATCAATTGATTCAATACAATTATATCCTTTATACCACCCAAATTCTTGAGGAACCGCACATCCTAATAAATGAATTCTATCATTTTGGGAGATGACTTTGGTTTTGTATAAAGCTGAAATTACTGAGAGTCGTCCCAAGGCTTTACCAAGATCGTGGTTAGGATGAGGGACAATATCGTTATAATAAGAAGCACCATATGAAAAAGCTATTTTTTGATATCCTAAATCTTTATATGTTTGGTAACAAGTCGCTGCTTCATGGATTGTTGTTGCTTGAACAACTGCTACTTTTTCAACACCTTCAGGTAATTGGATTTGCGACCATTTACGAGCATTAACTACTGAGGCATTTCTATCTTCCCATACATCTGGGATGATAAATTCATTTGGTCGAAGTTCTTCGACCCATTTTAATAGACCAGCATCATTATAGGCATGACCTAACTCATGTAAGCTGTTGTCTAAAATAATGTAGCGCCCTTTATCTCGGGCTTCCAAAAAGTACTCTCGGTATGTCTCATCTTCTTCTAGTAAGTGAACTAACGCATAATCATAATCGTTAAAATTTTCACTGTCATAGAGAAGACAACGGGGAACTTCATGACTTATTTTCAACATAACTTTTTAATTTGTAATAAATATAATTAAAAGCAGGGACTAATCCAAATCCACTTAAAAGAATTGTAAAAATATTTGGGTGCCAGTGTTCACCACAAAGTCCAAAACTGTGTTTTAATACCTCTATCATAACTCAAATGCTTTAATTGTTTTTTCGAATGGGTTACCTTCAATATTTTTTACTTGATTTAACATTTCTTCAGCTAATTCTCTTACCTCTTTTTGAGCATCAGGGCTATTACGTAATTTTTGGAAGTGATAAAAACTTCTCCAATTAAACATAATATCCATAGAGATTTGAGAATTAAATGTTTTAAAGAAACGAGCTGATTCTTTAGCACGTTTACGTCCTAAAAATGGAGTAAAATATTCAAGTGCCTCGTGGTATAGTTTATTTCCTTCTTCAGCATAGGTTTTTAACCTATCTTGCCAAATATTACTCCAATCTGAAGGCCACATCATTTTATCTTCCTTCAATTCTTTATAGCGAGCTGATTCGCCATTAATTGAAACCCCAACTCGGTGTTTTAGAAGATGGATATGAGTAGCTTGGTCTACATTCACTAAAAAGTGTAGTCCTGATTTTTCGAATGGGGTGTGGTGTCCTTCTGAGGCTAACATTTTGAGTAATTTATCTACTCTTGCTAGTTTATCTTCAGTTAAATCACGTGATGTTGATGTCCAAGCTGATTGAGCGTGGACTGTATCGCTTCCGTAATGTCCCAGTAGTTCTACTGAATTTGAAAGGTTTTGGTTTATTGCCATATTATTTTACTTTTTTAGGTCTTCCCCGTTTTGATTTTCTATTAGCGTGTGCTGTTTCGTATTTAAATTCCATACAATATTTGTAATAAGATAATAACTCCCCCGGCCAATTGCAAAGTTCTTCTTCAAGCTCTGAACGAGTCATATTGAACGTTTTTGTGAACGCATCATATAATGCCTCCAAACGTGCGGTCTCCTCTTTATTGAAATCCTCCATCAATCGTTTGTAGCGAGCAAGGTCAACAGCTAATATCTCTAATTGATCTGAATGATCATGTATATTGAGGTTGACTTTATCCTTGGCATTATGTAATGCTAGTTGAGCTTGCATGTAATATGATGACTCGTTGAAATCTCCATTGACAATACGATCTTTTAGAGTAGCGCGTTTACCCAACGGCTTAACTCCGTCCGTATGACTGCGCCACCACATAAAGCGATTGTAATTTAACGGCTGATACCGCGATAAATTTGACATAACTACATCGCGATCGTGTCTCAAAACTTCTTCTCTAATAAAACTAAAAGGCATCGCTTGGGTCTATTAATGGGATATTTTTGTATTTGGGAATATACGCATCCCCATCTTCATCTACAACCTGTTTTTGTGGAGGTTTTGGAATAAGGTTAGGAGCATTTTGCCTAGCCCACCTTATATAACCTGGGTCATTTAATTCAACATCGGCTAAAGTGTAGCCTTTATATTTTCCGAATCTAAATGTCATTTAAATAGTTCTGCTCTAATTAAAATCATCTCATCCGAAGCACCTTCCATATAATGTATAAAACGATGACATTGTGCTTCAGTCCCAATATGTACTACTTCATCTTGAAAGATTACTACGTGTTTAGGAACTACTTTATCCTTTAATTGGATTGATTCGGTTGGAATTTTAACTACTTTCATTTGTCTAATGTATTACCTAGTTCAACATCTTCAAATTTGATTTTAGAAGTAATTGGATTATCTAAAATATCAAATGAAGTAAGCATTAATCCTTGTTTAGTAACTGATTTTACACTCACTAGCTTACCGAACACGCTTAATTCTTTTACAAAAGGCACTGAGTAACTCTCATCAGGATTTTTTGGAACAAATTCCAATACCTTTTTTCTTCCGTATACATTTAAAGTAGTGAATTCAAATGATTCTGTTGCTGTTTCGAAATGCTTCTTCATGTCCATAACCTTTATTTCTTATTACACCTAAATATACGAAAGGGCTTTCGCCCCTCCAAATAAATTAATACATTTCGCTTACTAAATGACGACGATCATACTCAGCCATTGATAAGGCATACACATCATACCCTTCACTTTCGGTAACACAAATTTCTTGCTTACCATCCCAAATGATAGCTAATTTATCACCTGTTAACTCACAATCAAAAAATCTAACTAACTGCTTCATAACCTTTATTTGTGGCTTCTCGCCTTATTCAACACCGTGAATATACGAAGGGGCTTACGCCCCTCCAAGTATTTAATATATTATTGTTAAATCTTCGTTGTTATCTTTTTTCTTTTTATATTCTTCTTTAAGATTACGTTCCATCCTTCTTTCCCTAAATTCACCTAAAACCATTCTATTTTTCATAGCTTTCATTCTTTCTTGAACATATTCTTCTTCTGTGACTTGAGGTTCTTCTTCTAAACCATCAAACATTACTACAGATGATATTTTACTTTTAAAGTCAGCTAATTTATCATTTAAAATTTGAATTTCCTTTTCTAAATCGGGAATTCTTTGATCAAAATTTAGTTGAAGTTGTGGGGGGTCTAGTGTTTCTTCTTCTACTACTACTTTTTCTCCGTAAATATTATCTTTAGTTTTAGGACGTATTTTTTCAAAAGCGAAGTTAGCTGCTATCACTAAAGCAATTGCTAGAGGATCAAATACAAAGATGATAGTAAGCAAGAGATAATTAATTATCCTATCCATTGGGATACCAGTTAACCCTGACAGATATTTTAGTGGGCCTAATTCACCTGCTATATCATTACCTGTTTTTACCTCTACTATTTCAGTTTCATACTCAAATAATTGTTCATTTAAGTTATCTACCTTAGTATTAATTTCAGTTTGACGTAAGATAGCTTGATCTAATTGCTTTTCTAATGCTCTACGAGTTGAACTAGAGGTTGTTGTTATAATTTGACCCGTTTCCCGGTCTCTATACTGGATTTTATTGTTAGATAAACCAGACCTCAAATCAGATACTGCCCCGTTAATGGTGCTTTTTTCCGCGTTGTATACCGCTAATTGTTCCCTAATATTGTCTCGTTTGGTTTCAATTAAAGCAATTTGAGAATCTATACTTCCTGCTTTAGCTGCTGTTTCTTGGTAGGCAGCTGAGAGGAAACCATAAATACCCATTGAGGTAACTAATACTAAAACTACAGCTGCTACTGAGAGATAATATTTTAATAAGCGGGGTATGGTTTTACGATATTGATATAAAAGAGAAGCTATTACTAGTTTAGCTACCTCTAATGAGGTTGCCATAATAATAACAGCAAATGCTGCTCCAGCAAAAAGTTTGCTAAGACCGCTAACTGAGTAGAAAGCGGCCGAAGCAGAGACTGACAGGGCAGAGGTTGCGATTATGAAAGGGAATATCCTTTCTTGTATTTTTTTCCACATATGGGTTTACTTTCTAAAGCCCTTATGATTGTCTATGCGGTCTAATATTTTATTTAATTCTTCTGCTTTAATAAATCCAGCCATAGATGCATTCTTAAGGGCACTAATAATTTGTAGTACTATGAATGGTATAACAACTACTTCACTAAGCCAAGCTGTTCCAGCAAATCCCTTTTCTACCATTAAAAGTACGGTTAAAAAGGCAATCCAGGTTACAACACGTTTTAGTACACGAACTGCTTTTCTTGTTTGAAATCCTTCCCTTTTAATACCAGCTGCTATACCAAAGAAACCATCAATGAATATTACAGCAATAAGAGATAAATATTGTTCAGCGTTACCCATGGTAAGCTCGAGGAAGTAAGTTCCTAAAAATGTCATAGTTGATGTGAGTCCTAAACAGAGTGAGATTGATGGAGTTTTCATTATGACCAATTTTCGTAATACGTCTTCCCCTTAGAGTTTCTTTTAGCTGCTAAGATTTGACCTCTTTGTTCTCCATCACTATTATATGAAACATGAACCCAATCAGGTCTTTCATCAGTTCCAAATTCCCAGATTAGTTGATCAAATGGTAAGTTTTCTCTGATGTAGTGAAATATTTCTTCGTTTTCAGGGCCATTTCTATAGTCCATATCTATATCAATTGCTTCACCTTTTGAATGTTGGGAAGTTTTTGAACCACCAATAGCTTCATTTAATGCTTGACTTCTATACCCTGAAGATATAAAAATAGGTTTTGCAAAATGTTCTCTAATTGGTTGGAATATTTCCTCAGCTAGTATTTTTGCTGCCTCAAGGTGTTCTCCTTTAGGGGTATTATCAATACCTCTACGTTTAGCAGTTTGAGATCTAGTAAACTCTCCTAATGATAAATTTTTACTTAACATCATTTTTTACCAAATATTTTTTCTGCTCCAGCTATACCGAAACAACCTAAAGTTATAATTACAAATGAATTAAAAATAGTATCTGTAATAACAAATTCGTTACCTCTAATACCTGTGATAATGTCAATACTAGCAAAAATTACCATTACAGCAAACGATAAAAATCCAATTACAGATTTTTCGTTTATGTCATTATCGTCTTTAAAGATATCTTTAAAAGCCATGATATGTTTTTTTATATATTTAACCATAATAAAAACTTTTTATTAAAACTATTTGTCATAAATATTAAAAAATTCCCCAACTATATCCAAAAAATATAAATCGACGTTTTTCTCCTAACTGGTAGTGTAGTCCTATATCCATAAACCCACCATCAACCGCTATTACACGGTAGTAATGCGAGAATTTAAAAACATATGTTTCTGTAGTTGATGTTCCTGCTTGTAAAATATATCTAAATTTGTTTTTTTGGATTGTTTTACCTGCGGAAAACGTAAATTCTTTTTTACGTGGACGACCCTTATACTCGGCAAATTCTTCAACATTGGGTATTAGGTATGATAAACTTCCAGCTTGTTGTTGGATAACAGTGTTAAATCTGAAGTTAACTTCTTCTGGGAGATCGATCATCCCTACTTCAAACGATAAATTATGTTTAGTAGTTAAATTTAAATGAGTGTAAGGGAAAACAAAGTGGTGGTCGATATACACCCCATGTTCAATAGATTTAATGAAACTATTGGGAAAACTACTTGATTGAGAATAAGAACTTAATGAAAGGAGGTATAGTAGAAAAGTTAATACGAGTTTTCTGCTATTCACATATATAAATATGTCTAAAAATCACCTAACACTAACTCATCTATATAGTCTTGAACCTCTTCTTTAGTAGCTGATAGTTTAAAACTTAAATCGGCTTGATAACGATAGACTTCTTCATCGTATTCAAATATAATAATAGTAGGAACAACTACTACACCATATTTTTTAGCAATATCTGGGTTAGGGGCAATGTCTATAAATTCAACATCACATTCCTTAAGCTTACTTACCCACTCAACTTTGTTAGCATCATTCCAACTAGCATTGAAATGGATAACTTTTAGTTGAGCTTTAGCAGTAAAGCCTATAAGGAAAAACGATATTAAAAATAGAACTTTTCTCATATTATTTTAATTGATCAATTTTTTCTTCTAATCTTCTTAAATCAGTTTTAATTTCGTCTACATCTTCTTTTGTAGTCATAATGGTTTGACGAATCAATTGATCCTTCATATCGTATTCCATACGAGTAACATCTGGTGGTGGTGCTATAGGAAGTTCTTTAGCATCTTCAATATCAGCCTGTAGTGTGAACCACATACCTACAACGGTAGCGACAAAGAATAAAATAATTCCTATTGTTTTTAAATCTAAAGTAATTTGAGTTCCCTCATCTAACTTCTTAGCCATAACTATCTAATAATATAATTTAATCCTGTTGAAAATTCATACCAATTTCTATTCCAGTATTGGTGGTATCGTCCCTCGGTAAATATACCAAGAGATTTATTAAATCGATATCCGAAAATTAAACCCCCAGAATAATCGATCCACTGTCCTTCGTTAAATTTATGGTAGCTATAATCGTCTTCAATATCTATGTGATAAGGTAATACATTGGCCCATGAATGAACCCAAAAGGTTTTGCTATAATGGTAATAATCAAAACCCATTACTAGTGAATGTTCCCACTTATTAGGTAAAGCACTTCTTTGCTCATTAGCGTATTCTGAGAGGATTTGTGGGACTACTACAGCTTCAAATACTGCGGTACTATTAGCTACTATTTCACCTTCAGGGTCGGTGTAAACATCACCTAACCCTAGTGTATTCCAATTATACCCCATATCAGTAGCTACTTTCATCCAAGGAATACTACCATCAGGTCTAATAATATCAGCAAAAGGATCAAAACCATAAGGTTCAGAAATTCTTTGAACTGCACCTATATTAAATGAAAATTTACTATTTAATTTTTGTCTAAATCTTTCTGATGATTCAAAGTAACCAATATCAGCAAATCCATCCTCTAAGTATTCTACTTTAACTACATACCTATCAGCTACATATCTTAAGAAATGGTCTTGGTTTAGGAAATTTTTACCTTGTTGTCTTCTATAGTCTATTTCAAATAAATACTCAAACCCACTTCTTCTACCAATTGTAGCAGCATCCGAATATGAATTTTCAGTACCATTTTTAAATCTATTTTGGATGTTAGGTTCATACCCAAATCTTTGAATCTTTCTCAATCCAAATACTGCTGAGTAATCATAAGGGGTGATTTCGGTATCTGTGGATAAACCATCTACTACAGAATAGGTAGTAACATCTGAGATAGAATTATTACCATTATATGCTCCGTAAAATGTAGCAAATTTAAAGGTTCTTTTTATTTGGTCTTTTACATTAATTTGACCAAAAACCGAAAATGGAATAAGTAATAATAGTAGTAATTTTTTCATCTTAATCTTCTTTTACAATTCTCTTATTAAATGTTTTATCACCATATCTAATAGATAAGAAATAAATACCATTTGGTAATTCTGTTATATCAATTGTTTCTTTAGTTGAATTTTTAACTAATTCCTTACCTATAGAGTTATATAGACTATAAGTAATACTTAATGAAGTTTTAATATTTAAATTACCTGTAGTAGGGTTAGGATAGACTACTATATTATCAAAAACAAATTCATCAATATCAACAGTACCACTAGCTGTAGCACAGTAGTTGTATAACGACTGACAATCGGGATCCCAAGAGTTAGTACAGCAATATTCATCTACATCAATTACCCAAGCATAACATGGGTCATTTAACCAATATGGATTACCAGGTCCATCTATACACCCAGCATCATATAAACAAGCTGTAGTATCTGAAACATTGGCATTTGGGTTGTAATTATGAGCATTTGGATCTGTACAACCATATATGGCTGTAATACACGTTCCGTTATCAGTATTGGCTAATGGGTCGTAATTTACAGAGGTTGAATCCGTACACCCATATACAATTGGAATACAACTGAAATCCTCAGTATTAGCATTTGGGTCAAAATTAAATGCTGTAGGGTCAGTACAACCATAAATTTTAGGAATACAAGTTCCATTACTAGTATTAGCTAATGGGTTGTAATTATACATTGTTGAGTCAATACACCCGTAAATAATTGGGATACAACTGCCATCATCTGTGTTTGCGGTAGGGTCGTAGTTAATAGAATTAACGTTAGTACAACCGTATACTTTGGCAATACACGTACCATTGTTGGTGTTAGCTAATGGGTTATAGTTAACTGATGAGGTATCAGTACATCCGTAAATAATTGGAATACATGAACTATCATCTACATTAGCATTAGGGTTGTAATTAATAGAAGTTACAGTCATACAACCGTATACTTTGGCAATACATGTACCATTATCAGTATTAGCTAGTGGGTTGTAATTTAGTGAAGTTGAATCTGTACATCCATAAATGTAAGGAATACAACTACCATCATCAGTATTAGCTAATGGGTTGTAATTAGTTGAATTTGAGTTAGTACAACCATAGATAATAGGCACACATGAACTATCGTCTGTATTAGCTAGTGGGTTGTAGTTAAATGATGTTGAATCAGTACAACCATAAATTCTAGCAATACACGAGCCATCATTTACATTCGCTAAGGGGTTAAAGTTTAATGATTGTGGGTTCATACACCCAAATACCTTAGCTATACAACTACCATTGTCTGTATTGGCTAGTGGGTTGAAATTTAGTGATGTAGAATCCATACAACCATATACACGAGCAATACATGAACCATCACTAACGTTAGCGGTTGAATCATAATTAAATGAAGTTGGGTCAGTACAACCATATACTTTAGGAATACAATTATTTGAAGGTGTATTTGCTAAAGGATCAAAGTTAAATGAAGTTGAATCCATACAACCTACAATAACAGGGATACAAGCACCAGCTGTGTTTGCTGTTGAATCAAAGTTAAATGATGTCGAATCCATACAACCCACAATAATTGGGATACAATCACCTGCTACATTGGCAGTTGAATCGTAATTGAATGATAGTGGATTCATACATCCTACAATTTTAGGAATACAACTTCCATCATTTGTGTTTGCTAATGAATCGTAATTAAATGAAGATGTATCAGTACACCCATATACTCTAGCAATACAAACATCACCAAAAGTAGGTTGAGCAGTAGTGGATTGAATATTTGGGAATTGGTAAGGACCTGCTCCCCAATATGGTACATCTATGATAGTATCACCTTCAGGACCGAATAATGTATACGCAACTTGTGCTAAAGTATTTTGGGATTGTTGGGTTGTAAATAAGTATAAATTAATTGGTTCGTAAATATTTAAAGGAACCATGTAGTCTTTTGAGTAACCTTCATCAGGATTCATAGTGTAGACTGGTGATAAATTGTCTCCTTGTTTAATACCTAACCAAGTACCGCTCCATCCATTAGCAGCACCATCGTATATCCTTAGAGTATAATTACCAGTCATTACTTCGCTGGTATTAGCGTTAGCGTTGTAATTAAATGAAGATGTGTCGGAACATCCTACTACTCTTTGAGTACCACATGAACCATCATCTATGGTAGCATTTGGGTTATATGATAATGAGAAGGGGTCTGTACATCCCGAAACACTATTAGAGGAAGAGCTAGTACATTTACTTCCTGTGTTCATTTGAGGGGTTAAATATTGGTATCCAAAGTCCCCATCTGAGATTGTGTCCTGTAGGGCGAATAGTTTAGTACCATCACATCTATATACTTCTAAGTTACCATCGACAGCACCACCGAAACACGTACCACATACTCCATCTCCGTAAGTATCATTAATAATGATATCTACTAAAATGTTTGTGTCTACAGCAATAAATTCTCTAACAGGGACACCTGCGGGTTTACCTGAATAGTAAAAGTTGGGGGTTTTCCAAATCTCACCATCATCGTCATAAAGTATCCAACTTGATTCCGATCCATATTGGTCTGGAGTAAATACAATCTCTAAATAAGTTTCACCTGGGCCTAAAGTAGGAATGTTAGTATTAGCCCCTTGACATAAACCATCACTAACAGTAGCCCAAGGGTTAAATTCAGAAGAAGTACTATCAGTACACCCAATAATATCTTCACATTGGTAACACCTTTCCCAACAGTAAGTTGGTAGTGTTACAGCTGCTCCATTTACAGGTAGGTTTCTATTTGTAAAACCATATGCATCAAGTAAAAAACATTGAGCATAAGGGTTGTTTAATACATCAGGAGGTAATTCTTGATCAACCCAATTATCGACTGAGAACTTCCATAACCAACCTGGGTTGTTTAAGATGTCAATTGTTCCTGTCCATATACCATCACCATCGTTATCAAATAAAGAATCCGCAATACCGCTCCAACTATTAAATTGTCCACTTACGTAAACTTGGGAGAAAGTATCCGGATACGAGTTCATATCAACTGTAAAGGTTACAGGATATGTACATTGACCATTGCTTAAATTAGCATTTGGATTGTAATTTGATGAAGTTGAATCCAAACAACCCGTAATTGGTGGGGGTTGAGATAAAAGGTTAATGGTTGTTTCTGAAGTATAATTAGGATAAGCACCTACAAAGGTGCCAAATGTTGTTAATGCTGGGTTGTAGAATAAGCCTTGAGATGAATTTTTCATTTCAATGTAGGCGGGGGATGCTGTTCCAGGACCGTACCAACCTCCGTATTCACTTCTTAACTTAATATCAATATCACCAGTATCAGCATTTACTACGGCATAGCGATATCTTGCTAGGTTATTATAACCATCACCATATTCCTGGTAGTATAATGTATCGTTGTTTTGGGTAATTAAAATAGATTGGTCGTTAAAGGCGTACTCCCCAAACTCCATTTTAATTTCAAACCAACTTGAACCATTATTTTGGGCAAAAACTGTGGTAGAAATTAATAATAAAAATAATATAAACTTTTTCATAATACTTGTTTAAAATAACATAATATGTTATAAATATAAAAAAGGAACGCTAAGTTGCGTTCCTCTCTTACATGCTAAATAAAAATAATTTATTTTTTTACTAACTTAGATACCCATGCTTTTACGATATCCCAATTACGTGTAGCAAATACACCAAAGGCAAATCCTGCATAAATCTTATAGCCAAATGTCCATAAAATAAGACCAGCAATAAGGCCTAATACACCTTCTACACCATTAGCTACAATCCAATCTTTAACAATTATAAAGATTTTTTTAATAAATTCTAATACTTTTTTCATAATTAAATATTTTAAAATTACATTAATAAATATTACTATCCATCACAACTTAAACAATCTTCAGTAGTACGAGAACCTAAGTCACCCTTAATTACTGAGTCTGTGCGAAGATAATATAGAGTTTTAATACCTAATTTCCAGGCCTCCATATGGACTTGATTAATCCATTTTGGTGAGTCTGTTGGATCAAACGCTAAGTTTAATGATTGGGTTTGGTCAATATACTTTTGACGAGTAGCTGCCTGTTGAACTAGAGCCAATTGGTTGATTTCTGGGAATGTCATAAACACTTCTTTTTCATCTTCCGTAAGTATTTCATGAGATAAACCCATTACTGAACCATTGTCACCCATAATTTGATCCCAAACACGAGCTGTATTATGTCCTTTTTCAATTAGTAGTTTTTCTAATTCAGGGTTTTTAACAATAAATGTTCCTTTAGCACCATTAAATACGTAAATATTTGCTGGTTGTGGTTCAATACCTGCTGAACAACTATTAATACGAGAATTTGATACCGTAGGAGCGATTGCTAGTAAGTGAGTATTTCTCATACCTGTACCCTTACACCATAATGGTTCCCCATATTCTAGAGCCATTTGACGAGAAGCAGCTTCAGCTTTTCTTTGGATATCACTAAAGATAGTATGTGTCCAAGCTGTAGCACCAATAGAGTTAAATGCTATGTTTTTCTGTTGTAGGAATGTATGCCACCCCATTACACCTAAACCTAA
>Ga0181390_1000887_pt1 | contig 13591 bp, 13 predicted proteins | sample 13SPOviralmetaG_FD_130085 | JGI IMG/M metagenome (GOLD analysis project Ga0181390, IMG submission 130085) | Marine viral communities from the oligotrophic San Pedro Time Series (SPOT) site, San Pedro Channel, CA, USA - 13 SPOT_SRF_2010-07-21 | ecosystem: Environmental > Aquatic > Marine > Strait...
AACGGATTTACTCTACCTTCAAATACTGGTCAACAGACTAACAAGCTAAATAATAACTACGCTTCTTGGAACTGGAAAGCACCTTTAGCTAATTTATCAACTGGCTTTAATGGAAGTAGTAGTTATATTTCGGCAACACAACCTTTAGATTTATCTACTGATAATTTTACATATTCTTTTTGGATATACCCAACAACTAATACAGGTTATGGCGCACCATTATCACAATATGGTGGAACGACTGCTAATCGAAATTTTTACTCATACAGAACAGGTTCAACTGAAAAAATAACTTTTGGATTGGTTAGTACTGTAGCAGGTTTCAACCAATTAATATCTACAGGAACTACCCCCTTAAACCAATGGTCACACGTTGCTCTTGTTAGAGATTCTAGTACTCAAAAAATATATTTAAACGGTCAGCTTTCAGGTACTTTATCAAATACTTCAACAACATCTACAAGTTCTGAACCTTTTTTAATTGGAGATACAAATGATACTGCTCCAGATGAATTTTTTGAAGGCAAAATAGACCAAGTTAGAATATTCAATACAGCATTATCAGTTTCAGAGGTATCTGATCTATATGCGGAACCAGCTGCAAGTAATAATACGTTAAACTATCCTGCAGGTGCAGGTTGTATCGCAGCTTATCCACTACAAACAGATGCAGTAGATTTAAGTGGTAATTATAGTGGTGCATCTAGTAATGTAACATTTGGTCAGCCAGGTTATTTAACTGGTAATACTAACGGTACGATACCAAGTACAGTTGCTGCTAATGTAGAAGCTGGATTTAGTATTGTATCTTATACAGGAACTTTAACAAGCTCTGGTAATATTTCTGTCGGACACGGATTAAGCTCACCTCCTCAATTAATAATAAGCAAGAGGACAGATTCATCTGGACCTTGGAGAATTAGACCTTTTTTCTTAAATAATAATGCTTATGATTATTTGGAGTTTGATTCAGGTAGTTTGGCTCAAATAAATTCATCGGATGGCACAATGTCTCTGCCTACATCTACAACATTTGACAATAACTGGAATAGTGGATTAGGAGGGGTTGGAGATGTAATTGCCTACTGTTTCACTTCAATACCGGGTTACAGCAAAATAGGTTCTTACACAGGAACAGGAGCAAGCGGTAATTTTATTTACACTGGATTTATACCAGCATTTTTAATGGTTAAATTAACAAGTGCTATTAATGGGCAGTGGGTTATGTATGATAATAAAAGGAATCCGACAAACCCAAGAACAAAAAAATTAGCTGCAAATTCAAGTGTGGTAGAGAATGACCCAGGTCTTTTAGGAGGAGATTCTTTACATCAAGTTAATTTTTTATCTAATGGTTTTGAATTATTACAAGCAGGTAGTGGTGTTAATACAAATAAAAGCGGTGAAACTTATATCTTTATAGCAATAGCATAAATTAAATCAAATGAGTGAAAAAAAGAAACCTTTTAAAGATACAGGTGTCGGACGATTTTTAATAGAAAAGGCACCGAGTATTCTAGGAATGGTCGGCGACGCAATATTGCCAGGGAATGTAATATCAGAACTAATTAGTGGTAACTCTCAGCTTTCAGAAGGCGATAAACAAGTTGCACTAGAAAAGTTAAGAATAGAAAGAGCCGAAATTGATGGCACAACCAAAAGATGGGTCGCAGATGCTCGAAGCGGAAACTGGCTTGCGTCCAACGTCCGACCATTGGTTCTTGTATTTTTAACAATATCATATGTTATAGGGTGGTACGCCGGCTATTCACTGGAATCAGTGACTTCATTATTAACTATAGTCATAGGAGGCTATTTTGGTTCTCGCGGCGTCGAGAAGGTATTTGGAAATAATAAACATAAACAATGATAGAACAAGATTTTAAGATCTTTGGAATAAACGTAGGAGCAATGATATTTTCAGTAATACCTGAAATAAATACAGTACTACAGACAGTAGTTTTATTGTTATCAATAGGATACACAATACTAATGATACTAAAGAAATCAAAAGAATAACACAATGAAACATTTTAATGAATCTGAATTTAATAACTTTGACAAAATGGACCCTAAGCTTCTTGAGATGCTAGATGATCTTAGAGAAGCATATGGATATCCAATTACATTAACATCAACATACAGATCACCTCAACATCCAATAGAGGCGCGTAAGTCTAAACCTGGTGAGCATACTTATGGTGCTGCTGTAGATATGGCGTGTTCAGGAGGTGAAGCTACTTATAGATTAGTTAAAGCTGCAATTGAAGTAGGTTTTAAAAGAATAGGTATAAGTAGAAAGAATAACTTTGTTCATGTAGGTATAGGTTATGATGGCGCTCCGCCAATGACTATATGGACATACTAAATTAAATTAAATGGCAAAATTAATACGTAAGATCAGTATTGGTACTGACTACAAAAACGAAGCAATGCATTACTCTGTAGGACAAGAAGTTTATGGAGGGCATACTATTTCAGATATCTTAGAAGAAGATGGTTCTTTTAAAATATTTATAACTAAAAACAAAGAAGTACTACCGTGGAAACATTTTAATTCTAACATGGCAGTATCTGTTGAATATAACTTAGATTATTAATGCAAGCGCTTTTTGATTATATTATATCTACTGAAAATCGTTACAATAACGTAGTTGATGTTGATGACAAAAAATTAGTTGTTAATACAGAGATTACAGAAAGAGATTACATGTTTGTTAATCGTATTGGCAAAGTTGTTAGTGTTCCAGCTGGTATAAAAACAGAAGTAGAAGTAGGGGATGAAATAATTGTTCATCATAATGTTTTTAGAAGATGGTTAAACCAACAACAGCAAGAACGTAATTCTGCTAGTTATCTTGATGAAGACAAATATACTGTAGGAACAGATCAAGTTTTTGCATGTAAAAAAAATAATAAGTGGGTTGCACTACCTGGATATTGCTTTGTAAAGCCTATAAAAATAAAAGATAAATGGGCACTTAATACAGACGAAAATTTAAAAGGGGAGCTAGCATACACAAACAGCCAATTAAGTTCATTAGGAGTGTCTATAGGAGACGTGGTAGGGTTTACGCCTAACTCTGAATATGAATTTAATATTGAAGGTCAAAAACTTTATAGAATTTTATCAAATCATATAACTATTAACTATGGACCGAAGAAAAAGAATAATAGAAGCAGCGGAAAAAGCATTGATTGAACTTGAAAAAGTTATTAAACAAAAAATTGATTTATCTGAATTAGATCCTGAAAAAGCAAAAACAGCAGCTCAAGCTAAGTGGGTTGCAATAGAAGATTCATTAAAAATTATAGAAAAAATTGAAGAGTTATCTGATAAAAAATCTAGCAAAGAATCTAATACTTTTTTAGGTGTTGAAAATAGAATCAAATAATGTACAAACAAACGCTTTATAAAATACACAATACTCATTTATCTGATAAAAAAATTAAGCATCTTAATAAACATAAGAAGTTTGAATATGGATACAATGAAGATTTAGACTGTGTTGTAATAAGTAAAGACGGTACAATAGGTGATATATATGAAATACAAGGTCTTAAGGTAGCAATACCTAAAACTCCAGATGCAATAGATGGAGAAGACTTAAAGCAGTCAGATCAATTTTTTAAAATAAAAAACAAACCTGAATCTTTAAATAAAATAAAAAGCATATATGACTTTCAATCCTATCCCGAAGATATTAAAGAAAAATACTACAAATATATTGATAGTGAGTTTAATTATCGTAATGATGGGTATTGGTTCATGTGCAACGGTTCCGCGAACTACATTACAGGATCGCACTATGTCTATCTCTCTTGGACAAAGATCGACGTGGGAGCACCAGATTTTAGGCAGGCAAACAGAATCTTTTATTACTTTTGGGAGGCATGCAAGGCAGATAAGAGATCTTATGGAATGTGCTACCTCAAGAATAGACGGTCTGGCTTTAGCTTCATGGCATCCTCAGAGACTGTTAACTTGGCAACAACTTCCAAGGACTCTAGATTTGGGGTTTTATCTAAAACTGGAGCAGATGCAAAGAAGATGTTTACAGACAAGATTGTACCCATATCAATCAACTATCCATTTTTTTTCAAACCAATACAGGATGGGATGGAACGACCGAAGACGGAGCTTTCCTATAAAATACCGTCAAGAAGACTTACCAGAAACGCCATTAAAGAAACCTATAGTCAGGAGGAATTTGGGCAGGGGCTCGATACCACGATCGACTGGAAGAACACGGGAGACAACTCGTACGATGGGGAGAAGTTACAACTCCTCGTCCATGATGAATCGGGTAAATGGGAGAGGCCGGACAACATACTCAACAACTGGAGGGTCACAAAAACGTGCCTCAGGCTCGGTGCCAGAGTAGTTGGTAAATGCATGATGGGATCAACATCTAATGCTTTAAACAAAGGTGGAGATAACTTTAAAAAATTATTTTATAATTCAAATGTCACAAATAGAAACCGCAATGGCCAGACTACAAGTGGATTATATTCTTTGTTCATACCTATGGAGTGGGGATACGAAGGGTTTATTGACAAGTACGGATATCCTGTCTTCGACACACCATCAGAACCGATTGAAGGAATTGATGGAGAAAAAATTTTTACGGGAGTCATTGATCATTGGGAAAATGAAGTAGAAGGATTAAAAAGAGACAGCGATGCTTTAAATGAATATTACAGACAATTTCCAAGATCTGAAAAGCACGCTTTTAGAGATGAAACAGTTAATTCATTATTTAATCTAACTAAAATATACGAGCAAATAGATTTTAACGAAGAGATGGCTATTAAAGGTTATGTTGTTCGTGGAACTTTTGCTTGGCAAAATGGTATAAAAGATACTAAAGTTATATGGGTACCTACTAAAAACGGTAGGTTTAAAATATCTTGGATACCACCAGATAATATACAAAATAATATAATTACAAAAAATGGTATTAAATATCCTGGCAATGATGGCTTCGGAGCCTTCGGATGCGATAGTTATGATATCAGCGGTACTGTTGGGGGTGGTGGGTCTAATGGTGCTCTTCACGGATTAACTACTTTTTCTATGGTAAACGATGTGCCTAATACTAAGTTTTTCTTAGAATATATAGCACGACCACAGACAGCAGAAATATTTTTTGAAGAAGTATTAATGGCATTAGTATTTTACGGTATGCCAATACTTGCAGAAAACAATAAACCAAGATTATTATATCACTTAAAAAGAAGAGGCTATAGAGGTTATTCAATGAATAGACCTGATAAACTCTTAGGTAATTTATCTAAAACAGAAATAGAATTAGGAGGTATACCAAATACATCTGAAGATATAAAACAAGCTCATGCCGCTGCTATTGAGTCTTACATAGAGGATTATGTAGGACGTAAAGAAGAAAATCATGGTAGTATGTATTTTCAAAAAACATTAGAAGACTGGGCAAGATTTGATATATCTCGAAGAACATCTCATGATGCATCAATAAGTAGTGGACTTGCAATCATGGCTTGTAGAAAACACATGTATAGGCCTAATATGGAAAGAACAAATAAAAAAATAGATTTTCGTTTTGCTAAATATAAAAACGATGGATCAATGAGTAAGATAATACAATAAATATGGCAATAACAACAGGACAACTTCCTACACAATTTCCGAGTCAAGCTGTCTCAGATGAAGAAAAAATGTCTTCTGAATATGGTCTATCGGTTGGAAGAGCTATTGAACAAGAGTGGTTTAATAGAGATAATAACCCAGGCATGTATTATCGAACTAGTGAAGAATTTCATAGACTAAGATTATATGCAAGAGGTGAACAATCTATTAAAAAATATAAAGATGAATTTTCTATAAATGGTGATTTATCTTATTTAAATTTAGATTGGAAACCTGTACCTATAATACCTAAATTTGTAGACATAGTTGTTAACGGTATGCAAGATAGACTTTTTGATATTAAAGCTTTTGCGCAAGATCCTATATCAACTGGTAAAAGAACAGACTTTGTAAATAAAGTACAAAGAGATATAAATGCTCAGTCTTTATTAAAACAAATTGAAGCTGAAGTAGGTGTTGATGCTAGAAATGTTAAAGAAGATGACATGCCTACTAATACTGAAGAGCTTGAATTATATATGCAATTAGCATACAAGCAAGGTATAGAAATAGCTGAAGAACAAGCTATTAATAATGTTTTTTTAACTAACAAATATACAGAATTAAAAAAGCGTGTAGATTATGATTTAGCTGTTTTAGGAATAGGTGCTGTTAAAAATACATTTAATAATACAGATGGCATAAAATTAGATTATGTAGATCCAGCTAATTTAGTTTGGTCTTACACTGAAGATCCTAATTTTGAAGATTGTTATTATTTTGGTGAAATAAAAAGGATAACAGTTAATGAACTTAAAAAACAATTTCCAAATTTACCAAATGAAGAAATAGCTGAGTTTGTTAAAAAAGGTTCTAACTGGACTAATTATAACAAAGATCATTTTAATACTGCTAAAAATAATGAAATAGATAACAATAATACATTAACTGTATTATACTTTAATTGGAAAACTTGGGAAAACAATGTTTATAAAATTAAAGAAACATCTACAGGAGCTGATAAAGCTATATTAAAAGATGATCAATTTAATCCACCTCAAGATAAAAGAACAAGATTTGAAAGAGTAGCACAAGCTAGAGAAGTAATATATGAAGGAGTTTACATATTAGGTAGTAATATTTTACTTGAATGGAATAAAGCTACAAATATGATAAGGCCTAGTTCTAATACTAATAAAGTATTAATGAACTATACTGTATCAGCTCCAAGAATATATAAAGGTAATATAACATCTTTAGTGTCTAAAATGACACCTTATGCTGATTTAATACAATTAACACATTTAAAATTACAGCAAACTATTCAGCGAATGGTTCCGTCAGGTGTATTTATAGATGCTGATGGTATTGCTGAGGTTGACTTAGGTAATGGCACAAATTATAATGCTCAAGAAGCATTAAATATGTATTTTTCAACTGGTTCTATAATAGGTAGATCGCTAACAGTTGAAGGTGACCAAAATCCAGGTAAAGTACCAATACAAGAATTACCAGGAACTCAAGGTAATCAAATGCAAATATTGGTAACAGCTTATAATCAATATCTTCAAATGATAAGAGATATAACTGGATTAAATGAAGCTAGAGATGGTTCTGATCCTGATCCTAATTCATTAGTTGGCGTTCAAAAACTTGCTGCGGCAAATAGTAATACAGCTACAAGACATATATTGTCATCTAGCATGTATATAACTTTAGCTCTTGCGGAAGCTATATGCTTAAGATTTAAAGATGTATTAGAATTTCATCCTACAAAAGAAGCTTTTATTAATTCTTTAGGACAATTTTCAGTAGGATCTTTAGAGGAAATGAAAAATATGCACTTACATGATTTTGGTATATTTTTAGAACTTGAACCAGATGAAGAACAAAAAGCTATTTTAGAAGCTAATATACAAGCTGCATTATCAAGAGATAGTATTAATTTAGAAGATGCTATTGATATACGTGAAATTAAAAATTTAAAATTAGCTAATCAACTTTTAAAAATTAGAAGAATAAGAAAGCAAGCTCAAGATCAAGAAATGGCAAAAGCTGCTTCAGCTGCACAAGCAGAAGCTCAAGGACAAGCTCAAATTGTAGTTGAACAAGCTAAAGCACAATCAGAACAAATTAAAACAGAATCTAAAATTCAATATAGACAAGCTGATATTGAATTTGAAATTAAAAAATTAGAAGTAGAGGCTCAAACTAAAAAAGAATTAATGCAATTTGAGTATGAATTAAACGTTCAATTAAAACAATTAGAATTACAAGCTCAAAAAGAATTAACTCAAGCTAATAATCAAGGGGCTATGGAAAGAGAAAGTTTAAAAGTTTCTAGTAAATCAGTTTCTGGACCTCCATCTTCTGGAAAACCAGCAAAATCATTTGAATCAAAAGGTAATGATGTTTTAGGTGGTATTGATTTAAGTAGATTTTCACCTAAATAAAAAAAGTTAACTATTATATTATATATTATTATGGAAGAACAAGAAAAAGTACAAGTTAAGGTTGTTGCAGACGATAGTCCAGCACCTACAAAACAAGAACAAGAAGCTGCGGTATTAGACCAAGCAGTAGAAACCGGGGAGGTAGCATCTGAATATGGTTTACAAGACGATGGTGTTTATAAAATTAACCTAGATAAACCTCCTGTACAAAAAGAAGAAACAAATGCCATTCAAGAGCGAGAAACAAAGGAGGTATCTGTGGGCGAACGAACCGGAGATAGCAAAGAAGTGGACAAAGAGGTACGGGAGCAACCCAGTGAAGAAAATAAAACCGTTCAAACTGAAGAAAAAGTATTAGAACAAGATGATTCTCCTTTAGAATTAATTAAAGAAGATGAAGATGTTGTGGTTAAAAAAGAAGAACCTTTTATAACTACAGAACAAAAAGAAGAAATTAAGGAAGCTGAAAAACAAATGCTTCCTGAAAACGTAGATAAATTAGTTAAATTCATGGAAGAAACTGGTGGATCTTTAGAAGATTATGTTAATCTTAATAGAGACATTAGCAAGTATGACAACACTACTTTAATGCGTGAATATTACAAGAGTACAAAACCGCATTTAAATCAAGATGATATTGAGTTTATGCTTAATAAAAATTTTGGTTATGATGCAGAGACGGAAGATCCGTCAGATGTTAAAGCTAAACAATTAGCTTTTAAAGAAGAATTATTTAATGCTCAAAATCATTTTAAAACAAGTAAGGAAAAATATTATGCTGATCTTAAGTTAAGAAAGCAAAATGATATTGATCCTGAATATAAAAAAGCTTATGAGTATTATAATGAACAACAAGATTTAATAAAAGAAAGTGAAAATTTACAAAAAGATTTTTTAAATAAAACAACTAATGTTTTTTCTGACGATTTCAAAGGTTTTGATTTTAGCGTAGGGAAAAATAAATATCGTTTTAAAGTAGAAAATCCTTTACAAGTTAAAGAGTTTCAATCTGATATTAAAAATTTTGCTAATGAATTTATAGGCAAAGATGGCACTATTTCAGATGCCAAAGGCTATCACAAAGCTTTATTTGCCGGACGAAATGCAGATAAAATAGCTAATCATTTTTATGAGCAAGGCCGTGCCGATGCCATAAAAGATCAAGCTAAAGCTTCTAAAAATATAGATATGTCACCTAGAGTTGATAATTCTAGTGTTGTAAATTCAAATGGTCAAAAAGTTAAAGTTGTTTCTGGAAATGACTCTTCTAAATTGCGAGTTAAATGGAAATAAATAATTTTTAAAATCAAAACAAATGGCATTTACAGTAGGCATACCAGCCGCTTTACAACCAACCCAGAGCAAAACAATGTATCCTGGGAACTATATCGATTTTACTGATGCAAATTTTGCTCAGTGGGGTCAACAATTTTTACCTGATGTATACGAAAAAGAAGTAGAAAGATATGGAAACAGATCTATCGGTTCTTTCTTACGTATGGTATCAGCGGAGATGCCTTCCACTTCAGATCAAATAATCTGGACTGAGCAAGGTAGATTACACACACGTTATGCTAATGTTATTCCTTTAGGAAATCAAGGCGCATTACCAGGTGGAGCTGTTGCAGGAGCAATTGTAGCAGGAGCATCAGGTACAGCACTTAACTTTAGTGTACCAACTGCACAACCAAGAAGCACAGGAATTACTACAGATAAAACTGAGCCTGTAAACTTTAGAGTAGGAGAAACAGTAATGGTACAAATTCAAACTTCAGCTACATCAGCTGTTGGTGGAACTGGCGAAGTAATCAAAGGAGTTGTTACTGCAGTAGCAGGACAAAACTTTCAAATTAAATGTTACGTTGCTCACGGTGGTATTTTAGTGGCAAACAGAGTAACAGCTATATCTTATGGATCAGAATTTGCTAAAGGTACAGGTACTTTTACAGAGTCTTTAAATCCTAGCTATGCTACATTTACAAACTCACCTATTATCTTAAAAGAAAACTATGCAATCAATGGTTCTGACACAGCTCAGATCGGTTGGATTGAAGTTACTTCTGAGAATGGTGCTAGTGGATATTTATGGTACATGAAGTCTGAACACGAAAATAGATTACGTTGGGAAGATTACATCGAAATGTCTATGGTTGAAGGTGTTCTTAAAACAGGTGGACAAGGTGGTGCTAACGGAATAGCTTTAGGCTATACTGCAGGCGCTAGTTCAATCACTGTTGGTGGAACTAATCAAAATGCTAAAGGTACTGAAGGTTTCTTTGCTGCTCTTGAAGCGCGTGGAAATGTATATCAAGGATTTGGATCTCAAGCAGCTGCAGGTGCAGGTGGTGGAGCATTAACAGATTTTGATGCAGTACTTAAGCAATTAGACAAGCAAGGAGCTATTGAAGAAAACATGCTTTTCTTAAATCGTGAACTTTCTTTAGAGATTGATGACATTCTTGCTATGCAAAATGGTGCATATCCAGGCGCAGCAGGTGTTGCTCATGGTACATCTTATGGTGTATTTAACAACAGTGCTGACATGGCATTAAATCTTGGATTTACAGGATATCGCAGAGGATCTTATGACTTTTACAAAACTGACTGGAAATATTTAAATGACTGGTCAACTCGTGGAGGTTTTGGTGATGTTGAAGGTGTATTAGTACCAGCAGGAACTTCTACAGTTTACGATCAGCAATTAGGTCAAAATATCAAGCGACCATTCTTACACATTCGTTATAGAGCTTCAGAAACTGAAAACAGAAAAAATAAATCTTGGATTACAGGATCTGTTGGAACTTCTAGCCCTACAACTGATATTGATGAAATGAGAGTTATCTACTTAAGTGAAAGATGTCTTATTACTCAAGCTGCAAATAACTTCGTGTTATTCAAAGCTTAATATTTTTTAACTATAGGATACGGGCTCTTCGGAGCCCAGTATTCTTATTTTATATTATTTTATTATGAAAACAAAAGTACAAAGCCCAGAAAAGAAATGGGAATTGAAAGATAGAGTATATGTATTAAAAGGAGATATGTCACCTATAACATATACAATACAAACTAGACACACCCCAAGAAAACCTTTGTTATATTGGGATGAAGAAAAAGGAATGAATAGAGAATTAAGATTAGCTTCTAATCAAAAATCTTTATTTGTTGATGAACAAGATGGTTATTCTACGTTACAGCATTTAATATTTCAAGATGGAGTATTAAACGTACCTAGAACAGAACCTTTAATACAAAAGTTATTATCTATATATCATCCAAGAAAAATTTGGGAAGAAATAGATGATCAAATAATAGCTGAAGATGAAATAGAAGATTTAGAATTTGAACTAGAAGCTTTAAATCTAGTAAGAACTTTAGATATATCACATTTAGAAGCTATAATGAGAACTGAATTAGGTTCTAGTGTCTCTACATTATCATCTAAAGAATTAAAAAGAGATGCATATCGTTTTGCTAGGCATAGTCCAGCATTATTCATTGAACTTTCTGAAGATGAAGATATAACTTTAAGAAACTTAGCTAATAGAGCTGTTGAATCTGGTATTTTAGAATTAACAGAGGACAACACTGTGTTTAAGTTTCCTAATGGTAAAAAAGTAATGACAGTACCATTTGATCAACATCCTTACGGTGCATTAGCACAATACTTTAAAACAGACGAAGGAGTTGATTTAATGAAATCAATTACTAAAAAGCTTTCATAGCTTACCTGATGTAAGGTGAGAAATCAACCTTACATCAACAAATTAATATAAAAGTAAATAAATGGTAAATATAAACAATGTATACCAATCTGTTCTTGTTATCACAAACAAAGATAATCGTGGTTATATAACGCCTGAGGAATTTAACAGATTAGCTGAACAAGCTCAAAATGAAATATTCGCAAGTTATTTTGTGAGAGAAGCAGGTTATGAGTTAAACGCTTTTTTAACAAGTGATTTTTCTGATCCTAGTACTTATCTAGCAGAAAAAATAAATGTGTTTTATAAAGACGGTACACTTACTCATTCTAATGGTGAATTTGCATATCCTGCTGATTTATATAGAGTAGGTGTAGTATCTGTAGATAACGTTGTAGCAGATAGAGCTTCACATGAAGAAGTTAAATACATTAATTTATCACCATTGACAGCACCAGTAAAAACACAGCCCGTGTATTCATTAACAAACACGGGTGTTGTTGTTTATCCTTCAACAATAACATCTGGTGTAAAATTAGATTACTTAAGACAAACAATTAGACCTAAATGGGGTTATGTACTTCAAGGTACAATACCTTACTATGATCCTACTGTATTTGATCCAGCTACTGATAGTTACGATGTAGTAGCTAAATCTTATAATTTTGATTTACATCCTTCAGAAGAAAACAATTTAGTTGTTAAAATACTTAACTACGCTGGAGTTGTTATAAAACAAGGAGATGTAACTGGATTTGCACAAGGTAAAGAACAACAAAACGCAGCAACTGAACAATAATGGCAATATCAAGAAGACCTTTAGATGTAGATAATTATTCCGCTTTAGATGGTGGCAATGGATTAGCAGTCCCTGGATATTACAGGAGAACAAACTTAAACGATATAATAAACAATTTTATTGTAGCATATATTGGTGATGGTAAAATTCTTACTCAGGTTCCTAGATATGAAGTAGCTTTCTTTGCTCAAAAAGCGGTACAAGAATTTAGTTATGATGTATTTCACTCTGAAAAAGCTTTAGAAATACAATTAAGTTCTTTAAGACAAATGTCTTTGCCATCAGACTATGTTAATTACATAAGCATAAAATGGACAGATGCTAGTGGAGTGCAAAGAACAATACTACCAAGTACAACAACACAAGCTAATCAAGGCGTTGCACAAGATGAAAACTATCATTACTTATATGATAATGATGGTAATATAATATTTGCAGAAACATCTGAAACAATAGATAGATATAAATCTAATAATCCAGAAGAAAATCAAGAACTTGCAAGTACATATTATTATGGATATTTTGATGTGCCTAATTACTTTGGCTACTTTGGAGGTCGTTATGGTTTAACACCTCAATATGCTAATATAAATGGTACATGTGTTATAGATTTAAATGCAGGTCAAATATATTTTCCATCAACAATACCTCAAGACACATATATAACCTTGAGCTATATATCTGATGGTTTAGGTAACAATGGCGACTTTGAAAACGTATTAGTACCTAAGATGGCTGAAGAAGCTGTTATGTCAACAATTCTTTACAGCTTGTGTAAAATAAGGCCATCAACTTCAGGTCTATTACCTTTGTATAAAAAAGAAGCAGCTGCTAAAACAAGAAATGCAAAAATTAGAATAGCTAATATGAAAGTAGATGAAATGACTCAGATATTTCGTAATAAAGCTAAATGGATTAAACACTAATAATTTTCTATGCCAGAAATTAAAAGAACATTCAATGTCGGTAAAATGAACCGAGATCTGGATGACAGAATAGTACCTGCCGGTGAATATCGAGAAGGTTTTAA
>Ga0181390_1000896_pt1 | contig 13501 bp, 16 predicted proteins | sample 13SPOviralmetaG_FD_130085 | JGI IMG/M metagenome (GOLD analysis project Ga0181390, IMG submission 130085) | Marine viral communities from the oligotrophic San Pedro Time Series (SPOT) site, San Pedro Channel, CA, USA - 13 SPOT_SRF_2010-07-21 | ecosystem: Environmental > Aquatic > Marine > Strait...
AAATAATTAGTATAAACTTTTTTCAAAATTGATTTTTCTATTTTTCAAAATATCTAAACAAAAAATAAAATGAGTTCTATTCAAGAAAATATTATTAAAAGTAATAAATATAAACTTATATGTGAATTAGAAAATAATTTTAATAAACTTTATGAAAGAAGATTTCATAGTGGAATTCACAATGGAAGTCCGTTTGGAATAACTCTTAAAAAAGTTTATAATTATTCTAAAAATGAATATATGGATATATTAATAGAATATTGTTATGAATTCGTGAGTGAATTAATATTACAACAAATTATTCAACATTAATCTAACTCCATATCTATTGGTTCTAAATCTATACCTATATATTTTCTATTTAATTTTTTTGCTCTTATACCAGTTAAATAATTATAACAAGTAATATCTAATATTGTTTCATTTTCATTAGAATATGTTTTTATAAAGTAATCTACTAATTCATTAGGACGAGTTGAAAAACCCCTAATATGTCGTGGATAATTTAAAATATTATTAGGATATTTACCATAATGACCTTCATTTGTATTTGGTATTTCATTTTCTCCACGAGAACCATAATATTTACTTTTACCACATTTACTTTTTTTATAAAATTTATTACCTATCATTTGTGGATTATATGTCCCAGATTTTTTATAAAATACTAATATTTCTTCTTCTTTTCTTAATGGTTGTTTTTTTGCGTGAAAAAAGTGTGTTGCGTGTTCTTTAATCCATATATAATGATATTTTGGTTTCTCTACTCTAATTAATTCATAAGTAAATGGTATAGAACAATGTAATATTATTTTACCATTTGGTTTTAATACTCTCCACATTTCATTAAATAAAAAATCCCATTTTAAAGGTCTATCCCATTTATTTTCAGTAGTAGCATATGGAGGATTAGTATATATTAATTCTACTGAATTACTTTCTAATTTTATTATTTCATTATGAATATCTCCTTTAATAATATTCATTATTTATATTATATAAAAGATTTTTTTTTTAGAAACCAAGAAAAAAAATGTAAATTAAAATGTTTTATATATTAATGAATACTTTTTTTAATTATAGTGTTAATGACGATTATGAAACTCCAATAGAATATTGGAAATGTATTGAACCATTAATCCCAAAAGATTTAAAAATTAATGACCCATTTTATATGAATGGTAATGCTAAAAAAAAATGGAAAGAATTAGGTAGAAATATAACTCACGAAAAAAAAGACTTTTATGAAATTAAAAAAAGTAAAAAAAAAGAAATATATGTTTCTAATCCACCACACCATAAATTTCATTTACTTTTAGAACATTTATTTTATTTAGATAAACCATTTATTATGTTAATACCAATTAATAGAATTGCTTATTTAAAAGTTCAAAAAATATTAAAAAGAAAAAATAATATTCAAATTATACCAAGTCCTATTTATACTGGATTTATTACTGCTGACGGTATTAAAACTACTAATTGTCCTCAATATTATTGTTATTTATGTTGGAAATTAAATTTAGAAAAAGATTTACTTTTTTTAGAAATATAAAAGTAAAAGTTTAAAATTATAATCTTCTATATAATATATGAAAGTTTTAGAATTATTTAAAGGTAGTGGTAGTATTGGTAAATATTTTGAACCTATGCCTAATGTAGAAGTTATTAGTTTAGATATTGTAGAAAAATATAATCCTACTATATGTGTTGATATATTAGAATGGAATTATAAAAATTATCCAACTGAATACTTTGATATGATTTGGGCTTCGCCAGAATGTAAAGTGTTTAGTCAATTACAATATGGACTATTAGGTAGAAAAGGTGGATTTGAAAATAGAGAAAAATTATTAGAAGCTCAACAAGAACATTCTAAATTTATTTTAAAAACTATTGAAATAATAAAGTATTTTAATCCTAAAACTTGGTTTATTGAAAACCCAATGTATTCTGCTATATGGAATTATTTACCAACAGATTTAGATTATAAAAATATAGACGTTAGTTATTGTAAATTTGGATTTAAATATAGAAAAAATACAAGAATTATTACAAATAAAAAAGTATTAGAAAGTTGTTTATGTAGAAAAAAAAATGGTATATTTGAATGTAATGGTAAATCAAAACACGATACTACAATAGGACATTTGGGTAGTCAAGGACAAGGATTATTAGAGAGATATTCTATACCACAAAAATTATTTAATTATCTATTTTGTGAAATGTGTTAATTTAATTTAAAATACTTTTTTAAATTTCAAAAAAGTAAATTAAAAAAATTTATATTTATTATCAATATCTATATCAAAATCGTCAATCTCAAATTCTTCAATCTCCGCAAATGAAAACTTTTTATGAATACTTTTCTCTCTCATTTTAAAGTATGTATAAAAAAATTTATTTAATTCTTTTCTATTACAACCAGCATTTATTAATAACTTATGATATTTTACAAATGTTTCATTATCATTTATTATTGTATAAATAAAATTATTAAATCTATCATTTTTATCCATACTTTTATATTTCTCATAAAAGTCTTCGTCGTCATTTAATACAGCAGTATAGAATTTCTTACAGTAGAATTCTAATATACTTATGATATATCCGTCTGTTTCAATATCCATATAAATAAAAGTATTATTTTAATTTTATATATTTCTTAATTTATATTAATATACTAAATACAAATTAAACTACTTAAAAACAAAACATTATATATAATTATAATGGAGCAGATAAATAAACTTATAGAAGAGAGTATTGTTAAATATGATAATTTTGGTGATAAAAAACCAACAAAACAATCTACCGTAAAAGCTTATAGAGATATTATATGTAAATTACATTCTACTATAAATCCGCAAAGTGAAAACAAATATCCAACTGAAATAGAATTATGTAAAATATTTGAAAATCATAGTTTAATTTTAAAAAAATTTGATAATGGTGAATGGTTAGATTTATCTGTTGCTACTAAAAAAAATTATTTAAATGTTTTAATTAATATTATCCCTAAAATAAAATCTATTGAACCACATTTTTCTAAATCTAAAAAATGGATTGATAAAAAATCAAATGAATTAAAAGTTATTATGGATAGTTATAAAACTATGATAGATACAATTAATAAAAATAAAAAAGTAAAACAACAAGAAACTAATGATTTAGAAAAATTAAAAGAACCAGTTGTAGAAGACCCAATTGAACCAATCATAGAAGAACCAGTTGTAGAACTTACTTCTATTAAAGAGATTAGTAATCTTATGAAACTATGGAATAAACAAACTGAATTACAATGTAAAAGATATTGTAATGAAGTAGATACGCATAATTGGGAATTTGAATTAGAAGTAGCAGAACAAGAACAACAATTTACTCAAAAAAGAATAGATTTGTTAAAATTGAGAATAAAACACGGAAATCATAATGACGACATATTCACAGACCAATTAAAAGTTGTAAGAGAGCAAATAGCAAAATTACAATAATTATTTCTTCTTATTAATTGGTTTAGTTTTTTTTTTTTCAAATCTTTTTAATATTTTCATTTGTTTTTCTACATTACTTTTAGTCATTGCTTTTTTTGAATATACTTTATTAGTAGTAGTATTTTTATTTTTATATCCTCCATTTACTTTTATTGTTTTATACGGCATTATATATATTATAATACAATAAAAAAATATTTATTATAAATATATGATTAGTAGAAACAACTATCAAGGACGATTACCTTATGAAGAATATATTAAACGCTTTCAATCGGCACAAGATTTAGATAAAGAATTAAAACAAAATGTTAAAAAAGAAATTACTAAACAAATTGGTAAAAAAACAAATGAAATGAGTGAGAACTTTAAAAAAGAAATGAAAGAACGAGGTATTGATACAGACAAAATAGAAGAAATGGCGGGTATATTAGAAGGTCAAGGAAAACTTAATGATAAACAAAGACAAGCATTATATACTGGATTTTTATTATCCAAAGCTGGGAAACCAAATACCCAATCATTATCACAAGAAGAAATTATTAAAGCTAATAGAGTTGAAGCTTCTAAATTAGGATATTTACACGACGATAATTTTGAAACAGCACAAGCACATTTAGATAGTTTATCTATGGAAGATAATGGTGTTATAGATACAGAATTATCTACACCAGATAGTCTTGTTATTAAAAAACCAAATGGTAAAGTTGAAATTGCTTATAGAGGAACACAACTATCGGGGAAACCAAGTTTAGAAGATATTAGCACAGACGCTTCTATTGCTGTTGGTGCTGATAGAGATACACCACAATTTAAAAGAGCAGACGACCAAATCAAATCTGCCTTTGAAAAATATGGTAGAGAAAATGTAGAGAGTTTAACTGGATATTCATTAGGAGGAACAAAAGCTTTATCTATGGGACAAAAATACGGAATTGAAAGCACAACATTTAATCCATTTATCGGCCCACGATTAGCTCGTGGTGTAAATACAACAGAAGCAGCACATAATATTATTAGAACAACTACCGATTTTGCTTCTACTGGATTAATAGTCAGTAAAGATAGAAATTTAGCAAATTGGAATGTAAAATCATTAAGACCAATAGCAGAGAACGAACATTTAATTCCTATCAAAGAAACATATGACGGACATAGATTAAATAATTTTACTTCAAATAAAGGTAGAATTACTGGAACTGACGATAATGCTTTACAAAAAGCCATAAAAGCTCAACACGAAAAACAAACATTATTAGCAAAAAAAGGATTACAACATAGAACAGCAACATTAAAAGAACAAGGTGCTACATTCAGCGAAGCAGTAGCCGACTTACAAAAAGATAGTAGAGGTTCAGCATTAAGACAGCGTGGTATTGACGGTAATGACGTTATATTAGGTGCTGACGGAAAACCATTAATAAATGGTTCAAGACATTCTCCTACAAGTGAAATGATTAGAAATTGGAGAGCGTTAGGTGGTGAATTTACAGACGAAGAAGCAAATGTTATTGCTGACGCAAGTGGTATTCCTAAAACTGCTAATCAAAGAAATCAAGCACAAGAAAATTTAAGAAATAAATTAAGAGCAGATAGACAAGCTGTTATAGACGATATGCCTTCTAATACTGGTTATTTTGAAAATGGAAATTTTGTTTCTTTAAAAACTGAAAATCAAAAAAAATTAGACCAAGATTATCCCATAGAACAACAAACTAATCCACAAGATAGATTACAAAAAGCTTTTGACGCATATGACGAAAGTGGTATTGGTAATAAAGCTGGAAATAAAAGAGCTTTTAATAAACCAGATTTAAATTTCAGTGAAAGTGATAGTGAATTAGAAAGTTCTATTAATCAAAGTCCAAATGAAAGACAAACAGAAATAGAAAATATAGGTAGTGAAATAGAAGGACATAATGAAGATATACAAAATGCTATGGACGCACACGAAGCCGCTGGATTAAACGAACATATGAGAGGATTAAGTGCTACTCATATGGGTATTGGTGCTGGAATTGGTTATTTAACAGACCAAACATTAAATTTTTTTGACCCCAATGATAAAGGACAAGGTAAAATTCAAGGAGTAGATAGAGATATTGTTTCTGGGGCTACAAGTGGTTTTTTAACTGCTGGGGCAAGTTCAGCATTAGGATTAGCAGAAGAAGGATTAGGGCCAGCAGCAGTAGCGGGAGCAGCTGGATATGTTGCTGCCGATTATGGAGCAAAAGGAGGTCAAGCATTAGCAAAAATGGCTGGTGCGTCTAAATCAGTTCAAGAAGATACTGGGGACGCCGTAGGTGGAACTGCTGGTGGTTTAGCAGCATATTTAGGTGGAACTGGTGCTGCTGTTGCTGCCGACGCTTTATTAGGAACTGAATATGGAGCTTATCTGGGACCAGAAGGAGCCGCAGCGGGAGCAGCAATAGGATTAGGGTTAGGGTTGGGTTCTGCTGCTGTTAGTGAAATAAGTAAAACAAAAGTAGGAAAAGATATTGTTAAAGGAGCGGAAGCTGGGGTAGGAACATATTTAGCTGGTGGTGCTGCTGCTATTGGTGCTGACGCTTTATTTGGAACAGAATTAGGTGCTTCATTAGGACCGGGTGGTGCTGCCGTTGGTGCTGCCGTTGGTGCTGGTGTAGGTTTATTAGCTTATGGAATTCATAAATTCTTTTAATTACATAGTCCAACCTGGAACATTTGATAATGATTTATCTTCTATACCAACTGGAAAATTATTTATTTTTTTTATAGAACTTTTTAATTTACCTAATGGACTAATTGTTTCTATTTTACTTGTAATAGTTGGTCTTCTTAAATTTGATTTACTATAATTTGGATTATAAACAAATGGTTTAGATTTATTTTCATAAACACTTTTATATTCTGCGTAAGATTTAAATTTACCTTGATAAAGTATATTTTTATTTTTTTCATATTCTTCTTCTGTATCTAATTTTCTCCCAGCATAAAATTCGTCGTAGTCTGGATTTTTTAAAACATTTGGAATTGTCCCAGCATAAGATACTTTATAATCTTTTGAAATTGGTGGAACAAAACCAGGTCTTTTAATTAAAGAATAATTTGGTTTCCTACCTGCTTTACGAGCATTATAAGCTTCTTCATTTTGTAATTTATCATAATCACTCCAATTTTTAGCAACTTTATATATTGGTGTAGGTGGTGGTGGTTTAGGTTTTGCTGGTTCATTATAACTTGGTTTAGGAGTTAATTTATCATTATCCGTATTACCAGATACTATACCACCTTTACCTTTTTCTTTTTCTTTTAATCTATCACGAGTTCTTGTTCTCATTTCGTTTAAACTCGTCATTCTTAAAGCATTCTGTTCTAAATATTGTTTATTTACTAAATCCTCTATTCTTGATTGGTCTGCTTGTTGTTTTGCTTCTTCTATTTGTTTTAATAAACTAACAATACTATCTTTTGTATTCATATAATTTAATATAATATTTTTTTATTGTATAATAATAATACTATGCCTAAAAAAGTTTTATCTCAAATAGATAAATTAAAAAAAGAATTAAAACAACAAAAAAAAAATAATTTAAAAAATACTTTTTTAAAAAAAGAAAAAGTTTATTATGAACTTCCAAATGTTAAAAAAGAAAATGATAATAAAGAAGAAAATGATAATGAATAAAAATAAAATATTATTATTATATATATGGATTTGTATTCTTATTTACAATCGGGAAAAATACCCAGCACTAAAAAAAAAGGTAAAAAAAGAAAAAGAGGAAAAGTAAAATGGGGTAATAGACAACCAAAAGGAATTAAAGATTATACTACTAAACCAGTAGCCGCCATTGATAAATTATTAACTACTATGACTGCTTCTTTATTACAAAATCCAGCAGATAAAATTAGACAATCTAATTTAGCACAAGATTACGGTAATTTAAATATTGGAGAACGATTAGACGAAAGATTATATTATGCTGGATTAGCAAGACCAACAAAACAACAAATATTAAAAAATGATAATTTAAAACAATCAGCAAGAGAAGGTAGAGCAAGATATAGAGCTTTTCAAGAAGGTAAGTTAGACCAATTTGACACATTTATAGCAGATACAAGAGCAGACGACGATAAACAAAATGTAATTATGAAAAAATTTTTAAAAGAAAATCCACCACAACAATTTCAATATGACGAAATTGAAGAAATTAAATTAGGACCAGTTAAAGAAGCTGGTGAGTATCTCCCTTTTAGTGATACAACAGAAGATAATATCCCAGACGAATTTATTTCTTCTGCTTCAAGTGATATGAGTTTTGCTTTCAGTGATAGTGATTATAATTTAGATAATGTAGCAGAACAATATAAACAAAAATCATTAGGAATAGAAAGAGAATTAGACGATTTATTAACTACTTTAAATACTGGTGGTGGTATAGAAACTATGAGAAAAGAAGCTATACAAGATTTAAAAAAAAAAAGAAATGATATTTTTGTAGAAGCATTACAACAAGAAGAATTTATGTTAGAAGGATTGACAGACGATAATAAAGATTATAGAGATAAATTTGTAAATACATTTAAAAAAGATATATACAATCTTGATTTTTGGAGTAAAAACATTATGGAAATAGATAGATTATTAGATATAGAACAAAAACTTACTTTTGATTTTAATGTTAATGATACTATGAATTTATCTCCACAAGAAGCACAACAAGAATTAAATTTAGTAGAACAAGAAATAGACCAACTATCATACGACCAATTATTAGAGCAACTGAATTTTTCATAAAAAATAAAAATATATAGTATATAGTATAATTAATGTTTGCGTGGGAGAAGTCATACATACCAAAACCCGCAGAAGAGGAAGAGAATAAGTTGGAAAAGAAACACAAACCAAAAAAATTAAATTTAAAGAGGATTGAGAAGGAACACCCATTTTATCCCATATTTGGTTCAGCATATTTTAAGATTATAAATAAAGTTTAAAATATAAAAAAAAAATATTGTATATATATAATGGATTGTATAGATTTAGATTTATGTGCTGATAATACAATTGACGAAATAGAAGATATTAAAAATAATTCTGCTTTAACACAACACCAAAAAATTAAACAAGTTAAAGATTATTTATTTTCTCAAAAAAATTTTGCTTATCCAGACTTTATTTTAGAATGGGTCGCAAGAGAAAAGTTAGGGTGTCCTTTTACAGAAGAAGAATTAGATAAAATGAGAAAGTCTGCTAAACAGAAACAAGAAATTATTGATAAACAAAATTTTAAAAATGAATTAGAAGATTTAAATGAAAAAAAAATAAAAGATAGAGATACAAAAACTTTAAATTTTTAAAGACCTAATCCTCTTAATATTTCTTGGGGAGTATATTTTTTTTCTTCTTGTGGAGGTTTTGAAGAAATAGGTTTTTCTTTTTCTATCGGCATTTCTTTTGGAGTTTCTTGTGGAATAGGTATAGGTAGAGTAGGAGTTGGAATTTTAATTTCTTTTTTAGTTTTACTTTTTCTTCTTCTTGATATTACAATTTCCTCGTCGCTACTACTACTATCTTGCTCTACAACAATTCTTCTTTTCTTTTTTTTTACTACTTTTTTAGGTGGAGCTTTTACATATTCTATTTCTTCTTCTTCTACTACTTCTTGTTTTGGTTCTTTTTCTTGTTTATCTAATTTTTCTAATACTTGTTTAGACTGTTTATCTATATTTCTACCGTGTGGAACTACTACTTCACCTCGTTCTTTTGCTGCCTTTCTTTCTTCAAATTTTTTTTTATTTATTTCTTGTAATTTATTCCAAGCTGCTATTTGTGCTGGTGATTTTTCCCTCTTTGGACGTTTTGGTTTCTCTACTGGTTCTTCTTCTTTGGTTGGTTCTACTTCATTTACTTCAACAGAGTTTTCAATTTGTTCTTCGGTTGCTTCGGTAGGTTTTTCGCTTTTAACACGAGGCATATAATTATATATAATATTTTATTTTTAAATTATAAACTCTTTTTAAATTCAGCAAAACTTTTAGAATTAATTAATTTATCAACAATAGATTTATATGTTGTTAATTCTGTTTCTAATGTTTTTATTTTATTATGTAATTCTTGTGTAGCAGATACATTTAAATCATATAAAGTTTCTTTTTCTAATGTTTTAAAATCACTTACTTTTTTACCATAACAAAATACATTTTCATATTCTTTTTCAAATGTAAATGTATTATCTTCATTACCAACTAATTCTAACGATATTTCATTTCTATCTTCTTCACCTACCCATACATAAAAACTATATTCTACACCAGAAACTTCACCTAATTCACTTATTTTAACTTTGTATTCTTCACCTACTTTGGTATAAACACAATCCACATTTTTATAAATATCTGGTATATATTCATTACTATCATTTACGGCGAGTGGATATTCTGCTTCTACTTCTTGTGCTATAAACCCTAAATGTTTAGCATTACCATTTCTTTTTATATCTTTCATAGTGTATTCACAAACCTTTAATTTATCTATTATTTCTAATGATTTACTACTATTAAGTTCATTAATATTTTCTTTAATTCTTCTATCACTACTATTATAGATTACGTCTGTAATCCAAATGCGTCCGTCAAACTTCGCCGTTGTATTATATACTTGAACTGGGCCACCAGCAGAAAGAGTTGTTATATATCTGTAATTTACTGAAGCAGAAGTATCGTTTAGGGTGTGGTCTACGTCCAAAGGAAATTGCGGATTTGATTTATTAACACCTATTCTCCCAATGCTGGAACTCGTCCCAAAAATAAATTGCTGACTTAAACAATTAAAAAACATTTTTCCATTACTACCTGTATCCGCTTGAATATATGCTTTTCTATTTGTATCGCCTTGTGCGTCTGCTTCACTCGCATACCAACATATACCATTAAATCCACTTCTTATTAATCTTATACCGAAGTGTGTGCTTTGTTCTATATAAGTCGGGCCGTTAATGTAAGCGTCCCCATTTACTCTTAATTTATAATCATTAGAATTTGCCGTAGCACCTACTAATAATCTTAAATTAGTATCTGTTGGATAAAGTAAATTACCACTTGTAGTGAATGGTGTAGCACCAGATAAAGCACCCCAACTTGGTTTTCCACTATCTACTTTTAATACTTGACCTGTTGTTCCTATTGGTAATTTAGATAATGTATTAGTAGTATCACAATATAAAATATCTCCAACTGTGTATGTATTAAAACCAGTTCCACCGTTGCTTTGTGGTATTGTTCCAGTTAAACTAATTGTTGTTCCAGTTATATCAATATTTCCAGTTCCAGTATAAGTTGTATCTGTTTCATTACTCCATACTGGTAATCCACCAGAAACTTTTAAAACCTGGCCTGTTGAACCAATATTTAATTTTGTTAAAGTATTAGCAACAAGAGAATAAATCATATCTCCCGCATTACAACCAGTAAAACCTGTTCCACCTTTACTTACTGGGACTGTGTTTAATTCAAAGGTTAATCCACCAGTTAAAACAATTGGACTGGTTGCTCCATACATAGTCCTCCATTCTGGTAATGTTCCAGTTCCATTCATACGCAAAATATCACCAGAGTTTCCGTGTGGTAATTTTGCTAATACATTATCAGCAGAAGCATAAAGTAAATCTCCTTCTGTATAACTTGTTAATCCAGTTCCTCCTAAATTATATGGGACTGTTGTTAATCCTATTTCAGTGCTATTTGTTAATGTGATTGGAGTATTCACAGTATAAACTGTATCATTATCACTACCCCAAACTGGAATACCACCAGAAACTTTTAAAAAATCACCCGTAGAACCAATAGGTAATTTACTTAATGTTCCTTGTCCCACAGAAGAAGAACAATATAAAATATCACCTTCAGTATAAGAAACTATGTTTGTTCCACCTTTAATAATAGGCACAGTTGATAATGTAAAATTAGTTCCCGCTACAAATAGAGGTGCGGTTGCTGTATATGTTGTATCTGTTTCGTCCTCCCACGCTGGTAATGTAGTAGCAGAAGAAACTTTAAGGACTTGACCTGCTGAACCTATATTTATTTTTGTTAAAGTATTAGCAACATTACAGAACAACATATCGCCACTATTATATCCACTTTGACCCGTCCCACCCAGATTTTCTGGGACTGCTGTTAATTCAAAGGTAGTTCCACCAGTTAAAACAATTGGACTTGTAGCAGTATACATAGTCCTCCATTCTGGTAATGTTCCAGTTCCATTCATTCTCAAAATATCACCAGACGAACCGTGTGGTAATTTTGCTAATACATTATCAGCAGAAGCATAAAGTAAATCTCCTTCTGTATAACTTGTTAATCCAGTTCCTCCTAAATTATAAGGGACTGTTGTTAATCCTATTTCAGTGCTATTTGTTAATGTAATTGGAGTATTCACAGTATAAACTGTATCTGTATCAGTTCCCCATACTGGAACTCCACCAGAAACTTTTAATACTTTATCAGTAGCACCAATAGGTAATTTTGATAATGTATTAGAAGAAGAACAATAAAGTAAATCCCCTACTGTGTATGTATTAAAACCAGTTCCACCGTTGCTTTGTGGTATAGTCCCAGTTAAACTAATAGTTGTTCCAGTTATATCAATATTTCCAGTTCCAGTATAAACTGTATCTGTTTCGTCGTCCCATACTGGTATTCCGCCAGAAACTTTTAAAACTTGGCCTGTTGAACCAATACCTCTTTTTGCGAGAGTATCCGTAGCAGAAGAATATATAATATCACCAGTAGTATATGAAGTAAGATTTGTTCCACCTTTGCTTATAGGGACTGTTCCTAATGTTAAATTATTAGAACTTACTGCTAATGGAGAAGATACACTTGTTATAAATCCTCCTTGACCTACCAATGCGAGTGTGCCGTTGCTTGAAGGTAAGGTAATAGTAGCCGAAGAAGCAAGACCTGCTGGTGCTTTTAGATTAATTTGATTTGTCCCATTTACAGCGTCTTCACGAAAAGAAAGATTACCACCATTATTTATTCGTAAATTATTTTGACTTAAAACAATTCTTTCATTATCAGTTTCTCCAAACTCAAATGAATAAGCGTTAAATTGCCCTGTCGGTGTGTATTTATATATTTGTGTGCCGTCTTTTTTTCTAAAAACAAAATCATTATTAGTTTGGTCGTGTTTTAATTCATAACCTAATGCTGATATAGGGTTAGTATCAAATCTTATATAACTATCTGGTGGTATGCTTACAATGTCAGTTATATCGGCTGGCTGTAAATAAGCACTTGCTACTCTTTCCCAATTTTGGTCGCCCCATACTAATCCATTATTAGAACCGTTTATTGCTAATATTTTATTAGCTCCGCCAAAACCATTAATATCTTTTAATGAAATATTTACTTGTTCGTTTGGGTTGGCTTGTGCTACTACTACTGGACTTGTTCCAGTAAAAACGTCTATTGTATTTACATATACATTAGTAGTGCTACTACCCGCTAATCCATTTAAACTTCTTACAGACATATATATATTTACAATATTTTCTTTTTATAAAAAATACTTTTATATTATATAAATATATATGAAAGTTGGTGTTCCAATTAAAAGTGATAGAAAAAATAAAAAATTTAAAGTCCTCACTCCAAAAGGGAAAATTATTCATTTTGGTTATTCTCCTATGGAAGATTTTACACAACATAAAGACGAGAAACGGAGAAAAAATTATTGTAAAAGAAGTGCTGGTATAAAAGATAAGAGTGGTAAATTAACGAAAAATAATAAAGAAAGTGCTAATTATTATTCAAGAAAATTCTTATGGGAGTGTTAATGGGAATAGAAAAAGTGAAATTAATTTATTAATAATACGGTGCGTAGATATTATAATTTATACGGTGCGTAGGACGTAGAATTTTACGTCCTATTTCGTCCTATCAGTGTTTTATAGTCTTTTTATCTTATTTTAGTAGTAAATAGGATATAGGATAGGATAAGAGATAATATTTAAGTGTAA
>Ga0181390_1000898_pt1 | contig 13480 bp, 18 predicted proteins | sample 13SPOviralmetaG_FD_130085 | JGI IMG/M metagenome (GOLD analysis project Ga0181390, IMG submission 130085) | Marine viral communities from the oligotrophic San Pedro Time Series (SPOT) site, San Pedro Channel, CA, USA - 13 SPOT_SRF_2010-07-21 | ecosystem: Environmental > Aquatic > Marine > Strait...
AAAAATAGATATCGTAAAGGAACAACTTGCGATATACAGCGATGAAAAACCCTCTATTAATGGGGCGGTGAGTGATTTAAGGTCTGGTTTATCTAACAATATAATACAGTATACTGACACATTAGATAATGTATTAACCACAACATCTTCATCAACAAGAAAAGCTTTAGAAAAACAACTCGACCAAGCTATTGAGCGACAAACTGAGATTAATTCTAGAGTAGATAATTTAAATCAACAACTATTTGATTATGAAACAGAAATTGTTGAGGTAACTAGCAATAACAATGTAGCAGGCGAACTTGGTCCACTTAAATATTTATCTGGTTTAACAGGTAAACCAATGGATCAAATCATTAATATACTTTTATTGGTTATAATTTTTGTATTTGATCCACTTGCTATTGCACTTGTCATTGCAGCAAACTTTGCTTTTGAACAATTAAGACCTAAAAAAATTATAAAAAAAGAAAATATAATTGAAGAAGAAGAATGGGATGAAGACCATGCCCACGATATGGTTTTAAATCAAATGGTAGAAGAAGTGGGTGAAGAAAACATTTATAACGAACCTGTAGTTGAACATAAATATATTAAATTACCTGATAGTTTACTGGGTCCCTTAACAGAAGTTCTTAAACATGAACGTAGAAAAGGTAATAAAATCCTTAGTGATAATGAACTTAATAATTTTTTTGAATAACTAATATATGTATATGCGCATTTAAACATATACAAACATGGCACTTAAATTAACATCCGTAAAATTGGAAGAAAAATTGTTTGAGGATTTTAAAGTTGCGTCTATTAGACAAAAATTTAATCTTCAAAAACTAGTAAATAGAAGTATACATCTCTATTTAACTAATGAGGAGTTCGCAAAATCTCTTCATACACATACCGACCTAACCATTAGTGGTAGTGGTTTATAAATTATAAAAAAGGTTTTATTTAATGAAAAAAGGTTATATCCCTAAAGAGGATAGAAAGAAAATTCTACTTCTCTGTGACGACATTCGACTCCATAGTGGGATCGGAACTATGGCAAAAGAATTTGTTATTAATACTGCTCACCATTTTAATTGGGTGAATTTAGGAGCAGCAATTAAACACCCTGAACAAGGTAAAGCATTTGATTTATCTGCCCAGATTAACGAAGTTATTGGAATATCTGATTCTGATGTAAAAGTAATCCCTTGGGATGGTTATGGTAATGATCAAATTGTTAGACAACTAATAGACCAGGAAAAACCTGACGCTATCCTTCACTTTACAGACCCTCGCTATTGGACATGGCTGTATCGAATGGAAAAAGAAATTAGAACTAAAATCCCAATGATTTTTTATACTATATGGGATGATTTACCATACCCAATGTGGAATAGAGATTTTTATCGTTCAGATGACCTCCTTCTTTGTATTTCTAAACAAACTAAAAACTTAGTTAAAAATGTACTTAGAGATTTCCCAAAAGAAGATTGGCAAGTACAATATGCCCCTCATGGTATAGACGAAAAAACATTTTTTCCAATAGCTAATGATTTAGAATTTGAAGTATTTAAAGATAAATTCTTGGAAAAACAAGAATATGATTTTGTAGCTTTTTGGAATAATAGAAATATTCGTCGTAAAAACCCAGGTGACGTAGTTACATCTTGGAGAATTTTTACCGATCAATTAACCGACGAACAGGCTAAACGTTGTTTACTTATAATGCATACTGACCAAGTAGATCAAAATGGGACAGATATCCCTGCAGTAATTGAAGCAACTTGTGATCCTGGAAGAGCTAAGATTAAATTTACTAATGGTAAATGTGATCCTAAACATCTCAACTACTACTATAATTTAGCAGATGCTCAGTTTATGATGACTGATAATGAAGGTTGGGGATTATCACTCACTGAAGGTATTATGGCTGGGAATATGGCTATTGCGCCTGTCCAAGGTGGTATGCAAGATCAAATGCGTTTTGAAGATGAAAATGGCGATTGGATTGATTTTACCACTGAATTTCCTACAAACAGTAATGGTAAGTATAAGAAGCATGGTGAATGGGCAATTCCAATGTGGCCTAAAACTCGTTCATTAAAAGGCTCACCTTCAACTCCTTACATTTATGCTACACAAGTAGATATTGAGGATGCTGGTTTAGCTCTATTAAAATGTTATAACTTAGGTAGGGAAGAAATTAGCCGTAGAGGTCTTAAAGGCCGTGAATGGTTATTATCAGATGAAGCAAGAATGACAGCATCTAATATGGGCCAGAATTTTATCGACCATATTAATATTTTATTTGAAAACTGGAAACCAGTTAAAAGATATACAGTTGAAAAAGTTGGTGATGGAAACACCACATATAACCCAAATCCAGTTCAGTATACCCCTGAATTTGAACAAAAATTAAAAGAAACATTATTATGAAACCAGTTTGTGTAGTCAGCTGCCCCATAGATACATTCAGCGGGTATGGGCACCGCTCTCGCGATTTTGTTCGCTCACTTATAGAAGCAAAAGATAAAGAATGGGATATTAAAATATTACCCCAAGTATGGGGTAATACTCCTTGGGGATTTTTAGATAAACAAGACCCATTAAGAACTCGTTTTATCCAGGGCCAAATGACCTCTAAACCAGATATTTGGATGCAAATCACAATCCCTAATGAATTCCAGCCTATAGGACAATTTAACATTGGAGTTACAGCAGGTATTGAATCAACATGTCCCCCTCCTGACTTTATAGAGGGTATGAATAGAATGGATTTAAATCTTGTATCTTCAGAATTTACAAAAAATACTTTCAAGAATATACAACTCACCCAAAATGATAAACAGGGGCAACCAGTTAAACAATTTAAACTAGAAAAACCCATCGAGGTACTATTTGAGGGTTTAGATACGGGGATATACTTTAAAGAACCTGGTAAATCTGGATTACTTGATAATATAGATGAAAATTTTTGTTTCCTATTTACGGGCCATTGGTTACCTGGTAATTTTGGGGAAGATAGAAAAAATGTTGCAACTATGGTTAAAACATTTCTTGAAACATTTAAGGGTAGAAGTCTTAAACCCGCTCTATTATTAAAAACTAATAAGGTAGATTATAGCTTATTAGATAAAGAAGATATCCTTAAAGATATCCGAAGGATTAGGAATGCCTTTAAGGATAAAATCAATCTACCTAATATTTATATTTTACATGGTGAATTTAGTAATGAAGAACTTAATAAGCTTAATAATGATCCTAAAATTAAATCATTTATTTCGTTTACTAAAGGTGAAGGATTTGGTCGACCCTTACTTGAACAAGCAATTACTGGCAAACCTGTAATTACAACAAATTGGAGTGGTCATATTGATTTTATTCGTCCTGAGTATAATGTATTATTAGGGGGTGAATTAAAGAATATTCATGGATCAGCTGCTAATAAATGGTTACTTAAAGAAGCCCAGTGGTTTAATGTAGATACTGAAGTTGCTTCTAAAGCAATGAAAGATGTATATAAACATTATAAAAAGTATATTGAAAATAGTCGCAAACAAACTAAATGGCTTAAAGAGAACTTTAGTCAAGGTAAAATGACTGAAACCCTTAAAACTTATATGGATAATGTAAAAGTAGTAGTAAACTCACCTTTACAATTACCTAAACTTAAAAAAATCGGAGATAATACAACTCCTGAATTACCTAAACTTAAACTTCCTAAATTACAAAAAATCGGAGATAATACAACTCCTGAATTGCCTAAACTTAAACTTCCTAAATTACAAAAAATAGATGGATAATTTAACAAAATGCCCATGTTGTGGATCAGATGCATGTTCAATTTCACCCCTTGCCCCTACAATTGATGCCCATTTATGTTGGACCTGTGGGTTTAACACCCATACAGGTATGGTAGATGGTAGTGAATTTGAAAAAACCACATATGAATCAACCGCCGAAATAATAAAAGATTTAAAACAAGTGCATGAAGGTTTGGCTTGGTACCCTAAGGTTATTAACTTACAAGAGAAAGGAATGGTATTCCCTGAATGGAATAAACGTCTCCAAGATTGGTATTGGGCAGCTGTTAATGCAGTACCTGTAACTGAAGAGGAAAAGGAAAAATATCCTGATCCTGCAAATCCAGGTGAGTTTTATAAGTTTAGAATGGATATGAAAAATATTAAACGATTTGATAAACTAGAATTCATGGATGCCGCCGAATTAATAGGGTTATTCAATGCAGAATAAAATTTGGAACGATGAGTATGAAGATTAGTTACGCAATACCAGTTCATAACGAACATGAAGAGTTAGATAGATTATTGGGTCACCTTTTAAAACATAAAAGTGAAAATGACGAAATAATAGTACAATGTGATCAAGGAAATACTGTTCCTAATGTTTATAAAGTATTAAATAAATATAAAGGCAAAGTTAGGGTAATTGAATTTCCCCTTAATCGTGATTTTGCAACTTTTAAAAATAATTTAAAAAACCATTGCACAGGAGAATGGATTTTTCAGATAGATGCTGATGAGTATCCTGATGAATACTTAATTGATACCTTACCATATTTCCTTAAAGAAAACCCCGAAACTGAAGTATTTTGGGTACCACGAACTAATATTGTAGATGGTATAACTCCTGAACATATAGCTAAATGGGGGTGGGTAAAGGATAATCAGGAGCGAATTAATTATCCGGATTACCAATGTAGAATTTTACAAAATAGTCCTACTATAAATTGGGTAAATAAAGTACATGAAGTTTTATATGGACATAAAAGCCAAACCCAATTACCCGCCAATCCTGAATTTGGTTTGATACACCATAAACATATAGGCAGACAAGAACATCAAAATAAATTATATAGTACATTATAAAAATGGGAATAATACAAAAACAATTATCTAAAATAGATTTTAAAGACCAAAAATGCGAATTTTTTGAAGTTGAATTAAATGATGGACCTATAATCCATTTACAAAATAATTCTTTTAGAATAGAAATGAATCCTGAAGAATTCCGCCAATTTGCTATTAATATAGTAAACAGTGCTAATAAAATGATTGAATATAAAAATATTAAAACCCTATAATATGGATAAAATAAGTTTAATCAATAATACTTTCAAGGATATATCTGAAGTAACAAATGATAGATTTGTTACTATAAGAAATTATGATTTAATTCCTTCCTTATCTTCTATGGAGAACGATATAGACCTTTTAATTACCCCTATTTTTATCCAACCCTTAGTAGAAAAACTAAAGCCTTATGGGTATAATGTATACCAGGATAATTCCCAATGTTTATATGGAGCCCAGCCTCATATACATTTCAAACACCCTAAGCTAGATGTTCACCTTGATATAACAACAGGGTTATACTACAGGAGTATAGCAGATACTAATATATTTGTTAATATAGATTCAAAATTAACCCGGCAAATGGTAAATAATAGATTAAATGTAAATAAACCATATTTAAATATACCACACCCTAATGATGAATTAGTTCATTTGATATGTCATTGTATTTTTGATAAAAGAAAAACAACCGATAGATATAAAGAACAAATCATCTCTTTATTACCCTCTGTAGACACAGACAAAATTTATAGTATGTTAAGTTTAATATTTTATAAAGCCACAGATACAATTTATAAAAAAGTAATAAATAAAGATGTAGATAATTTATTTAATGACTATATAACTTTTAAAAACTACTAAAAATGAAAAAAAATTCAATATATACTATAGTAGTAGGTTCTGAAGCCCAAGAATATTCAGATTACTGTTTACCTTCCCAAAAACATTACGCTGACTCTATAGGAGCGGAATTTTATGTCTTAGGAGAAGAATCCTTTAAACCAGAATACCCTACAGGACACTTTAACCTTATATCAGCCATAGAACATTTCTTAAAAACTGGCCATGAAAGGTTTTTATATATGGATGCTGATATAATTATCCATAAAGATACCCCTGATATGTTTAAAGAATTTAAACCCGGAGAATTATATTTAAGGTATGGGAACACATATGATGTTTGGCATGATTGGATGTGTGAAAACCAATCCCAACTGAGTATGGAGGGGTTAAAAGATATGTTTGAATATTATTGGAGTTCAGGAATAATTTTAGCAGACAGGGAACAACTTATTAAGATGATGGAGTGGTGGAAACCCCCATATGTTGTAGGACAGTGGTCAGGTGAAATGGGGCATATGAACTGGGCTATAGCAAAATCAGGCTTAAAACCGGTTGAAATGCCAGGTAGATGGCATTATACAAGAGTGTGGGCCGATGGTTATAGAGGAAAATCATTAAAAGATGGCCAAGTAGATAAAATCCAAGACATATATATGATGCATTATGCTGGTTGTGGCCATAAAGTAACTGCCATTAAAAAGGACCTAGAAATGTATGGTTATATGGGGTGTGATAATGGTGAATTTTTAGAAGATTTAGAACCACATATGAACGTAAATGCAGGGATGGTAACTCTATCTTCAGATAGAATTAAAAGCATTATGAATGATAGATTAGATATTGAAGATAATATAGGAGAATCTATCCACATACATTACAAGAACATAAGAATGGATTTTACGGTTAGAGACTTTTTATCTTTAGCTCAAGGGTGTTCAGATGCTCTTGAAAAACTTTATAATAATTAAAAATTATGTATGAAACCCCCTTTCTTATTAATGTTAATATCCCCACATTTGAATACTATATTAAGTCATTAGCAAAAACAGGTAAAAAAAATTATAAATACACAATAAAGCATAATAATGATTTGAAATATAGTCTAATAAAATATGATACTAATATAGTTGAATTTTTTATGGGATTATGGCAAAACCAACTTATTAGGGGTGAAAAAAGACAATGGGGGTTTTCCCCTTACTACATACATGGTTTACATCAGAAAAGTATAATAGATTTATTTGCCACTTATTCAATTGATAATACTGTATTGTCAATCCATTTTATTGAAAGGTATGATGATTATGTTTATTGTCATCCTCCTTTATATGATAAATTGACAACTAACAATAGATATATGGCAAAACATATGTGGTTTAATTTAATTAAACATTATATAAATAATAAAGAAGTTAATTGGGTAGATTTTGGAGCCGGTAATAGAGGAACTTGGAAAGAATTAGTAAAAAATAGGGAACAATATATGGATAAAATGGCTTATAAGTGGTTATATGTTCCTAAAAAAATAAAAGAAAACCCAGATAATGAATTACCTTATATAGTATATAAAGGTAATAATCAACGAAAATTAATACTAAACGACTAAAAATGAATAACCAAATTACATATACTACATTTAATAGAAATAACACAATAGACCATTGTCAGGACCATCAAGATATCATTAAACAATATGGTATTAATTCAGTTATAGAATTCGGAGTAGGCGAAGGTACTAATGTTTTCCTTGAAAATTGTATAGGAAAAATCACGTCAGTTGAATTATTTACAACTAATCATACGACAGCAGAATTATTAAAAATAAGCACAGATGAGTGGATAGATTACAGTATAAACCAATTTGAAAAATATGATAATTGGAATGCTGTAAAATATGATGTCCAATCCCCTATATTAAATGCCGAATATGATGTAACTGGAAAAGGAAATAAGGGAATAACAAGAGGAAACAACCCCTCTTCTAAAGAATATATAAAAGAACTATCAGGCTTAATAGATACATTAAATGTCTCTGAATACGATATGGCGTTTGTAGATCCAGGTATACATTTACGAGGAGATATAGTAAATCTACTTTTCAATAAAGTAAACATCATAACAGCCCATGATTTTCATACTAAAGAAATATATGGGTATTCTAGGATAACTATTCCAACAAACTATAGTGGGTATAAAGGTAATTATAGTAATGAAGGGTTAGGGGTATTTATAAAAAAAGATTTATGAAAAATAAATGGTTTATAGCAATAAAAGAAAATAATGGAGATATATTTGATACTTCATCATTTACCCCTATACAATCTCCTATTGGGAAATATTATGCAGATCCTTTCATAATAAAATATAAAGGGATTAATTACTTATTTTTTGAAGATTATGACTATAAAAAAGGAGTAATATCTTATAGTATCATAAATGATGATCTAACAATAACACGACCCACAGTAATATTAGAAGAACCATTTCATCTATCATTTCCTAATATAATTGAAGAAAATGGAGAATTTTATATGATACCTGAAAGAGGAGACACAGGAAAAATCGTATTATATAAATCTTTAAACTTTCCTAATAATTGGGTACCTGTTAAAACTATTATTGATAATGTTAGAACTTCTGATATAGATATCATTAAACATAATAATAAATATTGGTTATTTACAACTTATGGAGCGGATTTAAGTGATAGTCTATTAGTAATGAACTCAAATAGTCTTTTAGGTAAATGGGAAGTATTTGGTGTTGATAATATCCAACATTCCCGCCCAGCGGGACATATATTTTACCATAATAACCATCTTATACGTCCTGTACAAGATTGTACAAAGCTATATGGTTATGGTTTAGTATTTAAAGAAATAGAAATCAACGAAGATGGGTATAAAGAAACTATAACTAATAGAATTAACCCTGATTGGTACCCTAATATTATAGGTACACATACATTTAATTATAATGAAGATTACATAGTAATTGATGGTAAAAAACAAGTTAATGATGATGAATAAAGAAGAAATTTACATAAAAGGTAAAGGAGAAGTAACCATTATCCCCAGTGATATAATTACTATTAACTCCACTCATGTAGATAAACCTACAAGGATTTATGAGATATGGAAGGGTTGTAAAATAAAACAAAATAAAACCATTGATCTATTCATTATACGAAACCATAACCCATGGGTTGATATTAATATAATTAATGATACTAAGTTAACTAAGGAAATTTTAAATTATACCCAGGATGCCAAAAATAAAATAATCAAAACCTATAAAATAACTTCAGATATAGCTATTACTGAATATGATGAAACATGGTCACCCCTAATAATCAAATCGGCTAATAATTTCTATTCTAGAGAATATGCAACAGATCTACAGTCTAGGTTTTATAAATTCTTTAAAAATAAGGATAATGCCCATAAATTTTACAATAAAGTAATAGAAAAACACACCGCAATTTCTGATGAATTAGGGGTATCATTTGAAGATATAGCCCCAAATAATATTATTATTAATAAAGATTTTTCTGACTTTAAAATTATAGATATTAGTTCTTTACGTAAAGAAAAATTCACTAATAAATATTCATTAACCCAAATAATTTATGGGGATGGGGCCAATGATTTGGGATTTATTGACCCAATATATTTAAATAAAGAATGGGATAAATTTTTAGACAAATCTAACCCAATTACGTTTTGTATCTCAACATATAATAATCTAAATTACTTAAAAACAGCAGTAGAGTCAGTTAGACAAAATAGCTACTTTAAAGATGCTCCTTTTATAATCCATGCTGAAAATTGTACTGATGGAACAAATGAATGGTTAGAAGAAAATCATAAAACCTATAATCTAGACTATTATATAGATAAAAATGACATACCTTTAGGTATAGGAGGGGGAATGAATTTTTGCGCTGATAGAGTAGAAACTGAATATATAATGTTTTTACATTCTGATTTCTATGTAACTAAAAATTGGGATAAATCCTTATTAAATGTTTTTGATAAATACCCTAAAGAAAAAATGTGGGTATGTTCCCACAGGATAGAACCTGATATGTTTGGGAGTCCCCAACGACCAGGCACTGTAATAGTACCGAAAGATATTTTTGGTGCTTATCATGATGATTTTAACCCAATCCATTTTGAGGCATGGGCTCAGGAATTTACTGAATTTAATGACTTTGAAATCCCTAAAGGTGAAGGTGTATCAGGGTTAATCAGGAAAAAAGATTGGGACGAAATAGGTGGTAATGATCCTTTATTTGCTCCTGCTAGTTGGGAAGATATGGATTTATTTCTTCGTATGCTCCAGAGTAATTTTAAATTTGTCCTAACCAGCAAAAGTGTTATATGGCATTTTGGAGCTAGAGGAAGCCATAGATTAGAAGAAAATAATGGTCAATCATCAGATAGACAACGCAAATCAGAACAAATAAACCAACAAAAGTGGTTGGGTAAATGGAAATCTTTTCCTACGTTTGATGAATACGGAATGATAAATGGAATACAATGAAAAATATTAGTTTAGTAATACCAAGTTATAATAACTTGAGACACCTTAAAAATGCTTATGAGAGCGTTCGTAAATTTTACAAAAAGACAGAATTAATCTTAATTGATGATGGTTCTAATGATGGTACTATTGAATGGTTAGAATCACTTAAAGATAGTAACTTAATATTTTGGCGAGAAAAAAATAGAATAGGACATACTGTACTTTATGATAAGGGCATTAATAGAGCCACTAATGATATAGTGGGTATTTTACATGCCGACATGTACATAGCCCCTAATTATATTGAAAATCTTGTAAAACATTTAAAACCAGGAGTAGTAGTATGTGGTACACGTGTTGAACCCCCTCTCCACCCTCCTGGTAAAGAAAAAATTGTGCAGGACTTTGGATTAGATTTTGATTCGCTTAAGATAGATGAATTTTATAAATTTGCGGAACAAGAATCTAAAGATAGTAAAGATATAACTACTAAAGGGATGTTCGCTCCTTGGATTTTATATAAATCTGATTTTCAACATATAGGAGGACATGATTGGGGTTTCGCTCCCTTCCCATATGAAGATTCTGATATTTTTCAAAGATGGATATTAGCAGGTTATGAGTTAATACAAAGTAGAGATGCTTTAGTTTATCATTTAACTTGTAGAGGGCACAGGTGGAACGATAAAGCAGGTGGTGAAGTAGGTAAAAACGATGACTTGTTTGCTATTTTTGAAAAAAAAGCCCAACGCCATTATATTAGAAAATGGGGTAGTTGGATTAAAAATGATGAATATCAAATGCCAATAATTCATCCTAAGTACGATGTTGCTTTTAGAGTTATTAATAATAACCTTAAACTTATGGAAGCACTTGAACCTTGGTGTAGTGTATATTATGGTGATGGGCATTGGGTGCAATATAGCCATTATATAAATCAAGAACAGCCAAATACTAAATTTAACCTTAATGATCGTATCAAACCTAATGACCCTTCTTTACATGATTTTAATCATGGGGTTGTAGTTGAAATTGATGGACATAAAATTAATGAACAAGATTTTCAAATCCTCCAAATTTTGTCTGAAGTTCTAAAAGAAGGAGGCGAAGTAGGAGAATTTGAATATGGTAATATGAAAATTATTATTAATGATCTTACAACATTTGAGAAAGACCTTATATTTATAACAAATGACAACAATGAAAAAGACTGAATTACATGATATGGTTTTAGAAACTCTAAGTGAGTATGTAAATGAAGCCGAATTATCCACTGGAGACAATACATTTACAATTAAAGTAGCTGTAAATAAAAACCCAACCAAAGAAGGTATCAAAATTCAGCTCATACCTAAAGGTGGAACTATATTAAATGATCCTGACGAAAAAAACAACGTTAGTGAAAAAGTCCAATCAGCAATGAACAATGCCTTAGACAAATACGGTCTACAGGTTAACATTGATCCAGACATAAAGCAAGCAACTGATAATCCTAACGTGTTAGGATATTATATTCCTATAACTCAGTTCAAAAACCTAATCACGAAAGCTCTTAAAGGGGAATAAATTAGAATCTTGGTTTCACGAGCTTTCTTTCATATATTTAATAAAGATGAGAAAGAGAAGAAACATTCCGACAATACCTGCTGATTTTTATCAGGACGCAGGTCGCAAAGCACAATACCAGAAAATACTCTATAAGAGTATTATTGAAGGTGTAGAACAAAGTCTTAATAAAAACAAAGATAAATTTGTAATGGCTAGAGTAGAAGATGGTAAGAGTGTTAAAGATGTAGAAATATTAAGAGATGCATTTAAAACTAACCTTGAAACTGTTCTAAACTATTATGAACAACATGAAGAATATGAATTATGTTCTCGCACATTAAATCTCATAAATCAGATACAATGAATACTCAAACATTTATTCTAGAAACTAAAACCCAAGATGGAGTTAGAGGAGAAAGAATACATAAAGTAGTAGCACCTTCTTTATCTGAAGCAGTAAATATGTTTGCTACAATAAAACAATTACGACCAGACCAAATAATAGAATTATTCTCAGTTTATGAACAACCCACAAATGGCAAATGACCAAATAAAAAAGGATTTAAATGACATCCTAAAAATTAAAGGTAAGGTATCTAAAGAACGACCAGTAAAGGGTTTAATCAAAAGAGAAACATTTTGCCGTTTTATAGATAATTACAAATTTGCTAATGATAGAGCAATACTACTTAAACAAGACTTCCAAGTAGATTTTGTTAACTTCGAAGAACCCTTTGTACAAGCAATCGAAGCATTAATTAAACTTCATTTTAATAAAAACCAAGTCAACTTAATTGAATGGTGGTTATATGAGAAATGGAACCTAACAGGCGATGAGATACTCCAATTAGAAAATCAAGAAACTGGAGAATCAATTCCAACAGATACTGCTGAGGACTTGTGGGATTTACTCCAATCACTAAAATGAATAAAATAATCCTTACAAAGGACGACGTTTTAAGAGCCCAAAAACATACATTAAGTAATAAAGCAGCTGCTCGTTACTTAGGGGTTTCATATAATGTTTATAAGCGTTATGCACTTGTATTTAACGATAACGAATCGGGTAAAACACTATTTGATAAACATTTAAATCGTCAAGGTAAGGGCATTAAAAAACATTTAGGTGGTTATGGTAAAAGTAAAAATTACCACAAACACCCCCTTAGAGATGTACTTGAAGGTAGGGTTGATGTCTCTAACTATACCGTTGACATACTTAAAGCACGTTTAATTCAAGAAGGATTTTTAATTGAACAATGTAATTGTTGTAGCTTTGAAGAACGACGTGTTGTAGATTATAAGGTACCACTTGTACTTAACTTTAAGGACAAAAACAAACACAACTGGAAACAAGATAATTTAGAATTTCTATGTTATAATTGCTATTTTTTAAACGTAGGCAACATTTGGAGTGATAACCAACTCAAGCAAATGGAAGACTACCAAATAAACAAGAATACCAATAATAAGGACGATGAACCAACATGGGATTTAGATGATGCACACATTCAACACCTCAAGGAACTCGGTCTATGGGACGGAGATGATGGTGACGAATTTATAGATACAATATGAAACACATAGTTTTACTAATGGGATTAGTGGCAATGCCAACAAAGCAAGAACAAAAAAGCTTACTACACACGCCCCAACCACTTACTCCGTATATACAGACTGATATACAAGTAACAAAA
>Ga0181390_1000901_pt1 | contig 13443 bp, 6 predicted proteins | sample 13SPOviralmetaG_FD_130085 | JGI IMG/M metagenome (GOLD analysis project Ga0181390, IMG submission 130085) | Marine viral communities from the oligotrophic San Pedro Time Series (SPOT) site, San Pedro Channel, CA, USA - 13 SPOT_SRF_2010-07-21 | ecosystem: Environmental > Aquatic > Marine > Strait...
CTACTAAACAACCGCGCTGTAGCGCCAATAATCTTGCTGGGATCACCTTCTTTAAAACCCTGAACATAGCTAGCTCTATCTGAAACGTCTATCATTTCATCTTTTTTAGCTAAAGTCTTGTTATACTGATCTATCTTCCATTTAGTGTGATAATATCCAACTGGCATTCTATTGTGCCTGTATAGCACAACCCAACCCTGAGCTTTTCTTTGATTAGCAATTTTAACTAACTCTCTCTTTAAAGCTGTATCATAACTCCCCAATCTCTCTGTATACCCGTAGTTCTGCTCTGGTCCTAATATATATTTAGCTCGTTCTAAGTCTTGACGTCTTATTTCTTCTAATGTAATAGCTTTTCTGTCAGCTATACCTAGAAGATCTCCATCCTCATCAAAAAGCACTTCTGAACCTGGGTGAGCGACAACATAGTTATCAATATTCCAATAGTTGTCAATATTTGCTGGGTTGTTTTCTTCTTCAGGATCCCAATCAATCCAAAAGTGCTTACCACCTTGTTTATCCATCGCCGCGTCCGTGTAGACGCCATCGTAAGTATTTTCAATGCTTGTGTTTGATAGAAAATCCCATTCTCCAGGTATAAAATCTGATTGGTAGACTCCTTTATGAGTAGCCTCCAGAATTTCGTTCCACCAGGTAACTAGGTCAATTCCCATAGACTCCACCTCAGGAGCATAATTACTAGCGATATCACTAACAACCTCAACTACTTCTTTAGCTTCTTTTTTAAACCAATTAAATATTGGAAATCCAGGGGTGTCTTTGTCGTCCTCGCTAATTACAACTTCATCTAGTTCGAAATCCTCATTCAAACCAGTTATTTTGTTAACCCAAAAATCTTCGTCAGTACTAGTATTTACTTCCACAAGTTCTACAGCGTTGTCGTCTTTATCTTTTTCTGTCAAATCAACCTCCACAGCGTTGTCACCTTTGTTTTCTTTGTCTTCGTCAGCCTTAATAGGGTTTACGGTTTCGGTATCTTCAATTGTTTGCGTTTTTTTAACCTCAACCTCGTCTTTAATCTCTTTCTCAACATTAAACTCAACATCATCCTCTTTTGGTATAATTGGTGGGCCTACTACGGTTGAATCATCATCGTGAAAGCTTGGTAATTCCAATGAACCATCCTTGTGCTTGTAAACCGAATCTATTGCTGTACTTGTCGGCTCTACACCCGCAACACTTACTGTTGAGCCGTTCTTCTTTCCCACTGGTTCCTCTTTCTCTATTGTTTGAGCTTTATGTGTTTTTACTACATTCTCAAAATCTAAGTCATTATACCTAGGCTCTAAACCTTTGTTTACTAAAGAGTTGTTTTCTTCCTGCATACTCTTAATAATACCATTTAACTCTTCATTCATATTTAACTAAATTTTTTAATTATTTCTTCCGGAGACAATGTGCTAGTGGCTTGCTTTACATCGGAGTATAAAGTGTGCTGTCTTCTTAGTTTCTTTAAAGCATAATCCTTTACAATAGGCGCTAGATCTTCTTTGTTGTAGTTAGGTGAATCTATGTGAGCAAAGTCAAAGTTAGCGTTTGGATAACCCTCAGCAAAGTCATTTAAAAACTGATACAAAGGGCTTTCTTCATCGTGTATAACAGAAAGTATTTGTTCCTCTGTTTTTAAAGCGTTATTTATTAAAACTTTAGATGCTGTCTCGTTAAAAGGCATACCGCTAGTTGCTTCGTCTTTCGTTGTAGACATACCTTTTGATAGGGTTTCAAAAGAATCAAAAGCCTTTGGAAATATATTTTCTTTTAAAGAGTCTAAAGTATAGGTACCTTCTGTGTCCCTAAACTTTATAGATAAACCATGATCATTGTTAACCATCATAGTTGTCAAAGGTTGTCCTTCTTCATCTGTTTTTTGTGTGAAAACAATGTCTCTTAAGTATTTATTAGCAACAGAGGATCCATTAGATTCTGTTTCTTGATCCGTACTTTCAAGAGTTTCGGTAATAAAATCACCAATGTTAATCAAGTTTGAAGTCAACTTCCTAACATTGTTTATTATAGCTGTCTGTTCACTAGTGCCTTTTCTCGATGTTTTAGCTTTATATAATGCGTCCTTTTGCACTTTCATAAAGTCATCAATAGCCATTGAAGCTGATGGACCTAATAATTGAGGTGGTTTTTCGTCACCTATCAAGTTAAGACTGTTACCGTATTTTTTAGCATCAATCATACCATATTTTTCCATCAAGTCAAATACGTTTCCTTCAACTTCTACCTCAGGATACTCTCCTCCTTGTAAAGGTTTTTCCGGTCTTCTGTTAGTAGATGATACTTCTTCAACTTGATAAAAAGGTGTATTGTCATCAACTCTTTCTTTGTAAGCATAAGGACTATTTCCTTGAGAGTTTTTTCTTTTTGTTTTTTTACTAAAGTATTTTTCTCTAGAATTCATTTCAAGAGGTGAATAATAATCACCTGTAAATACATCTTGAGAACCTCTTTTTTGTAGATTTTGTTCTTTAATTATTTTTTCAAACTCTGCACGAGTCATTTTTTTGTCATTAAACAAACCTTTTTTCTTTACTTTTATATATTTTTCATATCTTTTTTCTTGAGTTTCTTTGAATTTGTTATCAAGTTGTTCATATTTTTTATCTATATAACTACCATCTTGATTTTTTTTATTTGCGTCTGGGTTATCATTTAAATATTCTCTCCTTGCACGTCTATATTTTTCTGCTTCAATTCCAATTGATTTTCTAGCGTTTGCATCATTAACGTAATCTCGTTTGCCAGCACCACCATCTTTATTAAACAACCGTTGAAAAATGTTTCTTTTATTATTTGACACGCTAAGCTTTTCTCCTTTTCTTTTCTTTTGCTTAGTGTTTTCAATTTTAGTGTTTTTAGTTTTTTTAGTTTTAGTGTTTTTAGTTTCAGTGTTTTGCTCGTTTAGTTCTTTCCAATCTTCTTCAGATAAAACACCTTCATCTCCCTCTACTAAGCCATCTGGATTATCTTTTAAATACTCTTGATAACCAGTGTCCTTTTTCTTTACATTAGTCTTTTTCTTTACGTTAGTCTTTTTACTTGTATCACCCGTCGTCTCTGATTCTTTCTCATCAAGCTTTGTACCTATCATAGCGTCTAAGATAGGTTTAGTCATTAAATCACCTCTCCATTCTCCACCTGAAAGAGAAGTTTCACCACCATATTGCTTGTTAGATATACCAGCGCCCTGTACTAGAGTTTGATTTAAATCTAAAGGACTATTAGACTTGGGTTTTGTGTGACTCCAACCTTTAGCCTTAAGGTTTAAATGTTGTTTTTTAGTGTTAGCCATTTTTGATTTGCCATCACCATACATCATGTGTTTTTTAAATTTCTTCGCCATAGTTATTCTTGATATTTAATATTGCGGTTTATCTCGTACCCAAAAAGGATTGCCACCCTGTCCAGACGCTTCTTCAGCAGCGTTGTACGATTGAGCGCCTTTCATTAAACCACCTCCAATAGTACCTATACCCTGCATTGTTTGATCTCTAGCTCTTTGTCTAGCGGCGTCAGCAGCACCTTTTCTTTGTTGCGACATACCAAGTAAAGTCTCTGTTTTATCTTTCTCTAAATCTTGGCTTCTAGCATCACCTTGTCTTTCCATAGATTGAAGGTTACTAGCCTCTCGAGCCGCGGCTTTTTTGTTTGCCGCTTCTTGTTGACCGATTGACGCTGACGCTTGCTGCGCTTGAATAGCGCCTTGGTTAGCCATAGCTTGAGCTAAGCCAGCAATACCAGATCCACCAGCTGCTCCCTGCATGTTACGCATGGTGTTAGCTTGGTTTTGTTGATTTTGCTGGGCTTGAAATTGAGCTTGCTGAGTGTTCACGGTAAGATCTTCCATGGTATTCTCCATGTTAGCGTAAGGATTACTTGTATCCATTTGCTCATAGTTGTCTTTACGTTTTGCTAGTTCTTGAGCCGCCGCTCTTTGCTCTGCTTTTCTTTTCTTTTTCCCCTGCTGCGCTGCAACTATTTGACCTACACCAGCTGCAACAGCTATGCCTACCACTATAAAACTCATAAGCTGTTATTTTTTGTTAATATATTTTTCATATTCTTCATAATTTCTTGATACTAATTCGCCTTCTAGCTCTTGTATGTCCTCTGTGTTAGAAGGATTTTTATGTATGTTAACGAAGATAGAATCTTCATTAGCATGTATAATTCTTTTTGTGCCTGGAGTTGCGATAACATAACAAGGCGCTATATAATCTTCAACAGCTTCTTCTGTTGCTACAGATATATTTCCAGTTAATAAGAACCAAACGTGTAGATGGTTGTGTATTGCGCCTATAACAGAACTATCTTTATCCATGCTCATCTGTCTAACATATATACCATCCGCAAAACTATGTTTAAGTGGAAATTGTTTAGAGTTTTGGTGGGTTATTATGTTTTCTTCGTCAGCTATACCTATAAGTGCGTTTTCTAATTCTATCACTTTTTCTCTACCTTTTACTAGTAGTTCAGATTTCTTTTTTTCAATAGACATTTAATTTAATTTTATGTCTATATAGTCACAGTTTTCGCTGTTTATTTACTACTTTCGAATATATCAGAGTTTATCCCAAACAATTCAGCTTCAGTTGTAGACGTGTTTTTAAAACATACTTGTGCGTAGTAACCTAATAATCCACTTGGGTTTGAATATTTATCTTTACTAAACAAGATAAAACTACTAGTAGTTGGCATTGTAACAGACGCGTCATGGTCAACTGTCATGGATAATCTATTAGCAGCAACCGTAAGGCAGGTACCAAGTAAAACAACATCTGATTGTGCTGCTGTTGAAAATGTACCTACAGTAGCAGGGTTACAATATAATATTAAATCACCAGTTTGTACTGATGCTTGTATTTGTTGTGGAAATGTTAAAGTTGCTATAGGCATGTTTTATGATGTTAGAGTTACTACTATGTCAGCTGAAGCCGTGCTTGTGTTTATTCCATCGTTAACTTTATATGTTATGGTTTGTGTTGAACCTGTAGTTGGTGCCAAGTACAATAAGTATGACCCATCATCACTGACCGCATATTTTTCCGCAACCTCAACTATTGTTAAAACACCAGTGTGACCAGTACCTAGTGGATATACTTTTACACTTCCACCAAGAGGACAGTCGATCGCTTGAGCTGTAGCAACAGGTTTTACGTATGATGTTATAAAGTTTTGCAATACCAACGTATTTATAACATCAGCGTTCCCAACTCTACTTACATAACCCTCTACGTTTAACTTACAATCAGAGGTACCAGCACCAGTAACACTTACGTCAACCACCTCCCAATCACTCATGGCGTTTGAAAACTCTAAACTCTCTCCACTAGGTAAAGTTTGAAGACTTGATAGCACTAAATTTTGAGATCCACCACCACCTATTACAGTCGGGTAACCAACAATAGAATCTCCCTGAACCGTGTGGCCATTTACAACCTCATCACCAACACCAATTGCCACTGTAGTTGAATTAGTAGTTGCTTGGGTTACTATACTTTGAATATCGTAGCTTGTTTTGTATGAACCACCTTGAGTTGCGTTGTAAAAATCACTAACTAAAGGTTGTCTAGATATACCAACGTTTCTAGTAAACGTTAGGGTTTGCCCAGCGTCAATTTGAGTAATAGTATCAGCGTGATTACTAAGAGTGTAAACAAGAACGTTAGAACCAACATCTACGTGGGTAACCGTCACACCAGCTGGCATATTTGCGTGGGTTACAGTATCGCCAACTTGAATTTTCTTATCAACATAACCACTACCCGCGGCCATAGTTAAATTACCTGTTGTATAGTTACTACCAACAACACCACTGACGGTGTAAGATAGTGGTGTTGAAATATTAAAGTAACTATTGTTAGTTGTAGACAGTAGTGGGAAATCCGTTGGGTTAAATATTGTTGGGTAAGATAATGGTTTTTTATTAAGAAAACTCAACAAGGTTGCTGTTGTGGCTGCGACACCATAAGTAGCTGCTGTTACAGCTATTGTAAAATCAACTTCACCAAATTGATTTAAAGTTATAACATGTGGATCTGTACTGGTGCCATCAGGCGTTGTTTTAGTTTCTCCTGTTGGAGTTATTGTTGTTGTTAGATACTTAGCAAAAGCTGCTTTTTCATTGTAAGCAGGTACTGTTATTATATGATCGTTTGATCTAGTCGTGATAGTTGGTGAGCCTAGGTTTATTGTTTGTTCGCTTGATTTAGTTAAAGCCCTAGTAAACGTATCTGACGTGAAGTCGTAAGACAGACCGTTATCATCCATGACTAGTATATCATAAGTAGCTCCTGGGGAACCAAGCACGTTTAATGATAAATCTATATCTCTAGATGGTAGTATGCTTTGGTTTTGATAACCATCATATCTAGCTTTGTTAATACTAACAACAGGTGTTGTAAAAGCTTTTGGAGCAACTGTCGTCATGGTTATAAAGTCACCGTCAGACAAAGGCACCGCTGAATCACCCATATCGTAATAAAAATCTATTTGATAGTAAGTAATTTCACCAAGCTTAGCGCTAGCTGTTTTATCGTCTGTAGTTGTTCCATATTTAATAGACAAAACTTGAGAACTCCACTTAGACGCATCAGGTGAAGTGATTTTATGTTGAGGTGGGCTAGAATAATAACCTTCATCAGCTATGGAGGCGTCTATAATATAGCTTACAACTAACTTTTGAGAGTTTGCAGGTATGTCAACATCAAACACTCGAGTGTCTATTGTTCCCTCACCACCACCACTTGAAACCATTGTTACGCCTGATGCTGCTATAAACCTACCTTTACTTCCACCTATTATGTTACTTGATGTTGTAAAAGAAAGTTTGGGTTGAGCAAACGGTAACGCTCTTCCGTCTATATCTACCTCAATAACATCAGAACTTCCTGGCATAGTATACCACTGAGCTAAAGTTACTGTTGCAACAACCAAATTACCAAGAGCATAAGCTGTTGTTGTATCTGCAAAACTTACAGAGGTAACTTCTATAGGTAGAGTCGATCCAATACTAAAATCAGCTGCTTGTACGGTAAAGCCTGTATCTGGTGTTATTACAATATCATAAGTAAGAGGTATTGTACCGGCGCCGACGTTATCGCCTTGAAACTCAAGTGTTGTTGGTGTTGTTGTTGTATAGTTATTTGCCATGTTTATTTTTAATCTGCGTCGCCAACGTCTTGGACTGTTAATTTATTTAATACCGCTGGTGCAGGAACTGTTACTGAAATAGCAGACAATCTACCTATACCCTGTGTTGAGAATTGGCTTACATCAAGATTAGCTAAGTTATTAACTTTGTTACCTCTTATAAAATTAAACCATTTCCCTTCTTTTTCTCTAAATTCAGGTATTTGACCTGTTTCCAAATCTGTTTCTATTGACTCTGCAAACCATCCTGCTTGAGCTATGTTGTTGTAGTATTCCTCATCTGTTAAGTTAATGTCAATTTTAGATTGACTACCCTCATAACTTAAAGAACTAAAGCTTTTAACAGAACTTGGCATATCATTAAACAACACACCAAGAGTGGCCGCGTATTGAACCCCGTAGAAATTGTTTCTAGTTTCATTGTCATGGTGTTGGTATAACTCTCCACTTGAAAAAGTAAAATAATTATCATTAATACTAACACCAGTTTGCTGCAACCAAGATTTAAAACTAGACCAACCTTTTGAATCCTCGCTAAAACTAGCTGTAATCTCAGTATAACCTAGGTCACTAGTATTGCCACTTGAATTTAAAGCTGAGTCTCCACCACCACTAACATCACAACCACTAGTTGAATACCAAAAGTAATAACTATCGATATTACCACCATGTAATCCTGAAAAATAAGTTACATCTAACTCATATCTAGTTCCGGTATTGTTTATTGAATTTACCTTAAAGGTCACTATTGGAGCGCCCGTGTTAACGTATGTCCCTGGCATTTCTCCCCTACCTTGGTCACCACCACCTTGAATTTGAGCGTGTAAATACACGTCTCCATTAGGACAATTGTTAAGAGCGTCAATCAAAGCGCCCATTCTAGAAGCTATAGCCGCACTATACCAATCCATAGCAGGTAAGTGTATTTGAGTAACGTTTGGACCATAACCACCCGAACCACCTGATGAAGGATCGTTATTAACATCATATTGACCAAAAGCTTGAACAGGATTTCCGTTTAGATTGTTGAATGTGGTACTCGAGTTACCAATAACACCATAGGCATAAGGAGGGTAACTACCACTAGCAAAAGGACCAGTTCCATCTCCTTCAGTACCAGGGTTACCACCTTGATCAAACGGAACGTAGCCTATGATATTTGCATCGGCAAAGTCTATGTAATCTGTTCCAGTACCGGTTAAAACAGTTGGTGTTACTGTTATTGCAGCATTAGAAGTTGCTGCTCTCATTGTTAAATTGTACAGCTTTTTGTTTTCGTCGTAGCTACCAAGTAGATTTATATTTGTTGCTCTAAGTACATCTTTAAAATGATCTCTCATGCCTAGGTCAGATATTGGCGTTAAACCATTTTGAGACAATCTTAAAACAACTCCTCTAGATTTATCAGTAAAGTACATTCTATATTGATCAACAGCAAACGACTCTGGATGTGTAGATATACCGTAATCACCAGCGTAAGGAGTTGCTGCTCCTAATACATTGCTTGTTGCTGTAACGTTTGAGTTTCCATCAGCATTAAATAATGCGTCTTTATTAGCTAAAACACCTATAATTCTATCTTCACAAAACGTCACTAAGTTAGTGTCTTTTGAATGTAGCTTTTGAATACTCCCGTATGTTGGGTTTATATCTTTTGTTATTTTTTCAGCTTGTATAAACTGGTTTAGATTATTAACACCACTAGTAGAGTTAAATATACCAGAATATATTAAACCTGATTTTCTATGTTCTTCTTTGTATTGCTCCGCTAGTACAGTGGATACTTTAGGGCCCTTATCTATTGTAACAGCGTTATAATCATCTCTTATTCTATTAGACTCAACACCGTTATGGAAAGAAAAGCAGTTATAGTAATTTAAAGCATTATAAGATGTTTCTCTTGCTATTGTATAAAACTCGTTTTTGTAAGTATCAAATTCTTTTCCTATAGGCAAAGTTGCACTTGCCTCGTTGTAAAGATCTACATCAATATTCTCCTTAGGTTCAGTTTCCCATATAGCCGGGTTGTCACTAGAGTAGCTTTCATCACCAGCAAACTCCTCTAAAAACTCTATAGTTCTTTTGAAGTTTTGGTTGTTGTTGTCATTATTCCAGTCGTGTTGCCAATGTGGAGTACCACTGTGCTCAACATTTTCTTCAAAAGGATCGTATTCCGAACATGGTTGACCAACAGCGTCTAAAACGTTGTTACCTTGACCTATCTTAGGGGTAAACTCTACCCTGAACTTTTCTCTATGGTTTGATTTTCTTTTGTAACCACCTCCGCCAGTTGGTTTGTGATCATAGTTTTCTACAGAGTGACTTCTACACGCGGTTATTTTATATATAGTGGAGTCACCTTTAAATCTAAATAAAGTTCCAGATGTCTTTAATAGCACTCCAATTGCTTTTTTAGCAGCACTAATAGGTGTTACCATGTTACCCCATGAAATATGCCAGGGACCAACATTCCAAGACCTACCACCTGGCGCGTGGAAACCATGGAAAGATATATCTAAAGAAGCTTTAGTCTCGGTAGATATCCATTTACCATCATAACCCGCGTCGGGGTCAGATTCTCTGTACCCTTTTCCATCGCCGTTTTGCCAACTTCCACCACCCGGACCATTGTCATCTTGATGAACACCGCGACCAGGAACCTCATCAACAAAAAAGTGTTCAGCGGGTATACCAGGTTTATCTTGACTAGCAGACGCTCCAAGAATTCCTGGATACTCTTGATGATTTCCAGCCCAAAACTCTTGTCCAGTAGCACCACTAATACTATTACCCTGAGCGTGGTTTTGTAATCTAGCAACCGAAACCGAGTTAATCGCTGTAAAATTTCTATCTGAAGCTCTTGCGGTTATATTATTAACAAAAGTACCATCTTTGTGTATTTTAACAAAAAACCTACCACTAAATTCAGGTAAATTTTTAACTTCTTTTTTAGCTATTTCAACAGAAACACCAGGCATAGGGTTACCTGAGTTAGTGTTGTCATCAGTTGTAAAAGCCATATCTACATCAAATGCTTTTGAAACAGTTATTCTCTTATAACTACCCGCGTTTGTTATATTAACTATATCATACCATCTTGACTTGTTACTTCCAAGAGAAACTCTCACCACTCTTTCACTAGCAGTTAGAGAAGTTTGAAGACTAGAGTTGGTAAATAGCGATGCGGTTATGTCTAAAAACATTCCTTCTATTCTAGGAAAACCAGTTGACGAGAAAGTTGGTGTTACTATACCGAAGGAATTCTTTTTTGTTTTTACAAACAATGGCGCTTCATTTGATATAGCTAGTATTTTGTATCTAGCTTCTTCAATAACAAACGTATCATTATCATGCTGTTTTTTAAGTATTAAAAACGTTTCTTCGTCTACCTTATTTCTCTCTGAAGAAGGGAATGACAACCAAATATTACCATCTTCCGCGTTATAGAATCTATCCATAGCGAGGTTGTAGTATTCGTTAGCATTTTCTTTAATGTAAAATTTAAAGTGAGTTGCCCAGTCTGGGAATGTTGATTCATTTGGGTCTAGTTTAATACGTAGGGCGTTGTATTTATTCGCGCGAGATTTCGGTATACGTCTTACAGCATTGTCATTAGTTTGTATCGGTGTCTGCCTACCAAACTCATCTACATAAACCAATCCGATCTGATAATCTCTTAAAGATTTTAATGATCTCTCTGGGTATGACGGCGCTTCTTTAACAGCATTTAACGCATCCCACCAATCTAATGTAGTTCCATTTGTTGGGTGTATTAGAGCTGTTCTATCGTCATAACGTACACTATTCCTAATATTACTTCTAGTATGTAGTTTTGTTAAAAATGAGGCTTTAGTCAACTCGTTGTTAGCATCAGTTAAGTTGTAGTTTTGAGTGTAATTTCCATAAACCACCCTATTACCTGTAATCTCTTGAGCTAAAGCCGATTTAGGCACATTGTCCCAAGGTCTTAGCAATTGATTTGAAGGAAGAGTGGCATAGATCATATCTGTTTTAACTTGCAGCGAACCCCTTGGATCAGTTACGTATACGGCCGGTTTTTCTGCTATATTTCTGTGAAACGTAGTAGTGTTGCCAGCCGTGAGCCAAGTACCCGCGGAGCCAGTAATAGCCGTGACTAATCCAGTTGCCGCGTCTGTTGATGATATTGATATTTGAGATACTTCTGTGGACACTAAAAGCGGTCCAACTGGTATAAAGGTATTTTGCATTCCAGAAACTTTAAGTGTTCCAGTACCTATGTTACCAAGGGTTCCTAGCGTAATAACATCACCAACCTTTAAATTTATATCACTGAAACGATCTTCTAAAGTGTAAAAATCTCCAGTATTTCCACCTGTCAAAGCGGATACTCCAACTAGTTGAGATGATGTGTTTAACGTACTTGGAATTTCTTGCCAGCTATTTTGGTATTTAATCCTACCAAACCAAGCATTAGCACTGTCTACACTGTAACTGTCTGTACCTAAGTAATCTACTCTTTTACTAGGCGCTTTAATGGTGTCCACGGTATAAACGTTTGGTGAGTTTGATTCTTTGTATAAAACATCTATTTCAACAACATCAAGTGGCATTGTTGTTGGTTTAAAACCAGACAAAACTAAATACCTTAAATTATTTGTCATACCAAGATTGTAACCTTTTTTAGGTAGATAATCAAATTCCTCTGGTAAAAAAGCTACCTCAGAAAAAGGAGAATAGCAAGAATATTCACCATCCTCGTACCTCCATCTGTAAGCAAATCTAGGGAATTTAAACTCAAACAAGGGATCTTCTTGCTGCAATCTTACTTTAAAGTCTCTGTATGGCTGTATTAATATAGGCATTATTGACTGTACCTCGAACGTGAACACGGTGTTGTTAGACGACACGGATTCTACTATTAAAACAGCTGTAGGTTCATTTTGAAAACCAACGTCATCATCTTCAGCATACCACTCGATAGCATCACCAATCTCCCAATCCATACTAGGGTTGAATGTTAGCGAAGGAGTTGGCTGGCCACTAGCTAATCTATTACCATCACTATCAAAGAAAAAACCAGTAGGCACTGTTACCTCAGTATCTACAATAACTAAACCGTCAAGAGGTTGTTGATCAGGTTTAGTTGTGTTTGACATGGTTAATATCAATGGGTCTATTGGAGACTTTTTAATAACCGTAGTTTGTTTGTAAGATAAAAATGGGTAAATTATAGCTGAAGGATATACAGCTATATCACCAAGCCTACCATTAGCGTGTGATGGTGATTCTCCATTCACAACTAGTAAAGTTGGAAAAGCTCTAGTACCGTTTAGATATGGAAACGATCCAGTTGTTGGTTGGTAGGTTGGATCTAATTGCTGGCTACCATATATACATCTTTTGATGTTGATTTTTTTAGGCTCTGTTAAACCATCAGTCCAAAACAAAAGATCGTCAATAATATTTATACCAGTTATAAGTTTGCCAGGTTTTTGTGCTGCAAAATAAGAAAAACCTAAAGCTCTTTTTTCTTTTGGCAACTCAAATATAACAGTATCTCCAGCTGTAACGTCAGCTAAAGCAGGGATATCAGTTGCTGTTTGCTCAGTATAAACTCTCCAACCGTTCCAAGTACCAGTGTCATCTGCTTCAATCTTTTTGATACTAGTCAGTATACCATTAACTAACACGGTCATACCGACTTGTATTCCAGCGTATCTTATGTCATTAGCGTAGGTAAGATTACTAATATGTAGGTGATCACCACTAGTGTGAGAGTCATTTGATATAGTAGTTATTATTTTCCAATGTTCTACAACTACATAATTTGTTTCTGATTTAACCTCGTCATACTCCATTATATAATCAGAATACACGTCGTGTGTTATAGTTTCATCAAGACCGTCACCATTGTCTCCACCTTGAGTTGTAAAGTTAGATTGTGTCGTACTTGCATCTGGGTTTTTAACGTCATCACTAACAAGCCAGTAAATCTTATTATTCTTTTCGTCTGCAATAGTACCAACACAACTAGCTGTTGGGCTAAACAAAGCTGTTAAAGCCGTGTTACCCTTTAGCGTTTGCACGGTTCCAACATCAGATCCTTCAGAAGTAGCAACCTCAACATTTAGTGCATCTCTGTACTCTCCATTAGGCACCATTCTTTCATCAAGGTCTTTGTTCATTCGACCTTTGGTAAAATTACGCTTCAACTCTGGCATATACTAGTGTTTTATTTGTTTCGACTTACCTCTTAAAATTTGAGTAATTTCTTCTAATTTA
>Ga0181390_1000907_pt1 | contig 13378 bp, 11 predicted proteins | sample 13SPOviralmetaG_FD_130085 | JGI IMG/M metagenome (GOLD analysis project Ga0181390, IMG submission 130085) | Marine viral communities from the oligotrophic San Pedro Time Series (SPOT) site, San Pedro Channel, CA, USA - 13 SPOT_SRF_2010-07-21 | ecosystem: Environmental > Aquatic > Marine > Strait...
TAGCAACTTTACCTAGGTAGTCAGCTGCGTTACCAAGCGATGACGCTGTGTTTGATAGCTCAACGTAGCCATAACGTGTCATGAATGACACTACTGGCTCGAATGAACCTGGATCAAGTACAACACCTGAACTCATTAGCGGGATATATGGGCAGTAGAACGCTGGTGCGTCTGACTCGCTTGATCCTTTATAACCAATAAGTACATCTGTGCCGTCTGCTGCATATGAATCTACATACACTTTCATTGCGTTGTTTAGTGTTCCAACGAATTTTGTGTTTGTAGGTGCTTCAAATGCGCCTTCAGTTGTACGAGCAAATGCTGATGTAGTTGCAGACTGTAGGATTGTTAATGCAAATGGGCTAACCACTGCATAGTTACCTGCGCCTCTGCGTGTACGCTGAGCAATCTCGTTTGCAACTTTGTTGACTTGTACTGCTAATGCAGCATGTTCGTCACCAACAAATGTTGCTGTGCCTGAAACAGCAGCTTGATCATAAGTCTGTGTTGCGTTTCCTGCTAATGCACGTAGTGAAGCTAGTACTTCTTGGTCAATCTCAGCAGTAATTTCTTGTGCTAATGCTGCCATGATTTCAGCTTCAATATCGATGCCATGCTGTGCTTGTGCATCTTGTGCTGCCTCAAAAGTCCAGCGAGCTGATAGCTTGCGTGTCTTTGCTTCGACAGTTTGTTTCAAGATCTGGATGCTTAGTCTGTTACCAGCTTCACCTTCCATTGATCCTGTTGAACTTGGTGCGCCGCCTGAACTTGGCTCACCTGAGTAAGATTCAGCAATCTTGAATGGGCTTAGAGCCTCTTCACCTGCTGTTGCGCCGTTATTGCCATCAGCATAACGTACACGTAGTGTGTGGATCTGACCCACTGGTCCTGTCATTGGCTGTACGCCAACTAGTTCGTTTGCGATGACTGTTGGCATCACACGACGAATGACTGGTAGAATAACACGGTTAAGTGTTGCGACATTACCGGCAGAAGTAGCACCAGCTGTTGCACTTTCTGAAAGATACTTGCGAGTATTTTCTAAAGTGCTTTCCATTACAGCTTTCTTGTTTCCAGTTAAACCTTCAACAAGAGCGGTTTTAGTTTCCTGCCAGCGACTTTCTAGTAGTTCTGACATAATTTTCTCCTATTAATTTAATCCAGCTAAACGCTTGATGTCAACAACGTTTCCATCATTTACGTCTGCTTGTGAACTAACGTTAGTTTTATTGCCTGTAATTTCTTTGCCTTCTTTTAATTGTGCCTTCTGCTTCGCTGGAGCTTTACTGTCAATCACTGACGGTAGGTATTTGTCGAACGATGATCTTAACTTCGCCGTTTGAACTGATTCCAGTAAGTCTGTCATAATCTCACGCTGGTCTTTACCTAGTGGTGCAACCAATTCGTTTAGAATATCTTTTCTTGTAGCTGATTCAACTAGTGCAGATTTCTCTGCTTCTTTTGTTTCAACTAGCTTTGCAGCATTATCTGCTGCAACCTTTGCTTCTGCAAGTTGTTTTTCTTTAATTTCAACAACTTTTAGCAGCTTTGATGTCTCTGACTTTTCATTCAGATAACTTGTGCTATATTCAGAAGCAAACGCTTCGAATAATTTACGACCAAAGTCGTTTTCACGTGCGCTATCAATATCTTCTTTCAGTGCAGTAATCTCTTTTGCAAGAGTTGACTGTACTGTTTCTGATACCATTTTAGCACTGCGTTCAATGAATTTAGATTTAACTTTGTTAATATGAGCTTTACCTTCGCGGATGAGGCGCACTTTAGTTTCAGCTAAGTCCTTTTTATCTTCATCAAATTCAGCTATTTCTTTAGCTAGAGCTTCAACTACAAACTCTTCAAGTTTAGCAAAATTTTCTGCCATTCTAACTTGATCGGTGTGTAATTCATTCACTTCTTTGCCTAGTTGTGACATTACAAATCCTTTTAATAGATTTGCATTTTCACGCATTGCAACAGCATATTTTGCTTTTGCTTCTGCTAATTGTTTGCGATCATCTGCAAACTCGGCAATTTCTTCTGAAAGTTTTTCAGAAATCATAGTGTCTATTGCTTCGACCATTACGGATTTGTCATGCTCGTATTTTTGAGCAAACTCTTCACGTAACTCGGCAGTAGCAGCAAGTTTATTCTCTTGAATTTTTGCTTCCCATGCTTCTTCAATCTGAGCTCTGATATCTGCTGAAACAACATCGTTTTCAAAAAGTGTTTTTAGTGCATCTATCATTACATTCTCCTAGTTTATTGGAGTTTACTGATTATATTAATCAGTGATTCCTTAAGATACTTTTGTGCCTTGTCGTCGTTTCTTGTTGCCTGAGCTAATTCGTATGCCTTATATCCTCCGCGAGCGTTCATTAAATGCTCATAGATTGGTGTTGGATATGCACCAGGGGCGCTTGGTTGTGCCACAACGTCCACAGTGATTATTTCAAAGTCCGATACTTCACCGGACCCATCTTCTCTTACGTTACCAGAGCCCCTAGAGGAGACACCTAATTTAACATCTGCTTCAAGCATTGTTTTCACTAACTGTCCCATAGGGGTTGGTAGAATTTTTAACTTACCATAACCGTTTGCATCGTCCATCCATGTTTCGGATATCATATGACTAACACGATCTAAGTTAATATTAAGTCCTTCAGGATGATCAACTTCACCGAGAACACTATATCCTCCACTTATTTGATCATTGAGAGTTTTGACAGCCCTGCCAATTTCATTTACAGGATATACACGCTGATTCGCATTGCGTATCCCGCCTTGAATAATAATTCCCTTCATAAAAAGGTCCTTACCTTCGTTAGCAGACTCGACAACAATCCTTGCCTGGTCGAATGTCAAGTTCTCTCGTAAGTTCATCATTCCTAAACTCCTCAATTAAGAACCAATAGTCGACTTTTTGTTTTGTCCGTTGTCGCCTGTGGCTTTTTTCTCTGCACCGTGTCCTGGCTCTGATTTACCAGCTTTTGCTGCTTTACCGCCCGGTACGTTTACGTTGCCTGCATTTTCTTCTTTCGAATTCATGTCACCTAATCCATCATGCGCACCAGCTTCGTTATCTTTAGCTTGTGTCATGTTAGATACTGTTCCACCCATGTCGTTTTTACCTGCAACTGGTGATTTTGTATTTGCGCCGTTGTCGCCCATTTTACCATATGCTTGGTACTGGTCGCCACCGATTTTTTCTACATATTCACGCATTTGTTCTGTTGGTGATTTTTCAACATCGTCTGAAGCTTCTTCAACTTCGTCGTCAGCTTCAAAAGCCATTGCTTCTTCTTCGCCTTCTTCGTCGTCGCCTGCATCCATGTCCATTTCTGGCTCTTCTGCATCGTCGTCGTCGCCGCCGTCACCCATCATTGCTGCAAACTCATCTTTTAATGCGTCTAATGCTGCTTCTAGGTCGTCAAGTGCAGCCTCTGCTCCACCTTCTGAATCACCTTCTTCGTCGCCTGGCTCGTCATCGCCCATAGCTGCTAGATCACCCATCATATCGTCTGTTGGATCTGCTTCTAGTGCTGGCTCCATAAATTCGTCTAGGTCTTCGTCTGACTCATCAACTTCTTCATCTGTTGCTTCGTCTAGGTCTTCGTCTGACTCATCGACTTCTTCATCTGTTGCTTCGTCTAGATCTTCGTCTGACTCATCAACTTCTTCATCTGTAGCTTCATCTACTTCTTCATCTGTAGTTTCATCTACTTCTTCGTCAGCTTCTTCTGAAAGTAGCTGCTCGTAAATATCTCTTGATTTTTCTACCACAATCTCGTGGAATAACTCTTCAGCACCTGCACGATCTTCGTTTACAAGGCGCTCGAGCATTTCTTCGAACTTATTTGTATCTGACATTATAATCTCCTATAAATGTATGTACCTATGGCTAGGCTGTCAATGTATTTACTATTTATAAGAAAACATGCGCGAAAATAGGCTCAAAACGAGCCGTTTTGCAGATTTTGAAGGAAAATGTGAATTTCTTCTGTTTTGTAGTTGCAATTATTTAGTTGTGGAGGCTCTAAATTATCTGGTGCTATAACTCTAATATAGGAAATTTTTTCATTATTTGTTATTACACTTCTAGTTTGTCTTACCCAATTTCCGTAGTAAGTTGCTTTTCCGTCTGTAGGTTTATAGTTTTTTGTACCTGAAAAAATGTTATTTACAATTGTATTATTCTCTAATCCCGAATAATCAAATCCTAATATGTATATCTTTTCATACCCATGTTCGCTTGCTAAATGTAAAGCTGTTGGGCCACTACTCCAACCTTTGCTAGGATTAAAATAATTTAAACGCTTGAATTCGCTATAACGTTTATTTGGATTTGTCCAAACTTTATTATATACATGATAATTAGAATGGCATATTTCTATAACCATTTTTGGATCTACTGCAATTAAATAATCAGGTTTAAAATCTCTATAAACTGCATTGCAAGCATATACAGGTCCGTGTTTTTGTAATTCTGTAAGATCAATAGGAGATCGGCTAACACCGTTACCTACAACAAATGCAATAGTCATATAATATATATTTTAAAAATTATATAGCTGCTTCAGCATTGGCAGCAACGCCATACATTTGACGAATAAAATCTAATTCTTTTACTTTCTCGTCGTTATGATATTCACTTGCTTTACGCATTTTATTAATTTGACGTAATGTCAAACGTGTTTTACGTGTATCATCTTTTTCTAATTGGCTTTCGTCAGCAGCTAGGTCAAGATGCTTTTCATCATTTGTCTCAAGTGTGTCTTTGTCAAAGTAATATAGTTCACGTAGTATCATAATGTATTTATACCGTTTGGTCCGTTGTTGGTGGTGTTGATGTAGCATCATCACCTGTTACTGTTGAAGGTCCTTCTCCTGCACCTCCATCTATAGCACCGTCTGCATCTGGAATTTCTTCTTCTCCACCACCTAAGTCATCGTCAATGCCTGCACTACTAATGCCTGCACCGCGCATTTCGCCACTTGCATCTGTTTCTGGCATTTCAAGATTCTCTTCATTTTCTTCGCGCCATAGACGTTCGTTTTCTGCAATCTCTTGATCAGTCATTCCTAAGAAACGCTTCATTGCAAATCTATTTGAAACAAATGGTATAGCACTCATTGTTTGGAAAGTAGGAATACGAGCATTATCCACTTCACTTTGTCTATATGCTGCAAAGTTTTGCGGAGGTTGGAATTCTAAATCAAACATACCAACGTCGACATTTACGCCTTTTTCTAAAAGGTAGCGTTTAAATTCTTGGTTAAAATCTTCACCAACTAAACCTTGCAGACGTTTACAGTATTCATTAAACCGTAATTCTTGTATATAAGCTGTTCCGACACGGCCATCATTGTATTGTGAAGCTGAATCATCTGCTCCAGTTGGTAAGTACGAACTTGGGATACGTAAGCCGCGTACCAACTTATTAGTAAAGTATCTAAGGTCATCAATTTCTCCTAGGTTAGTGCCACCTGGAAGTGTTTCAACTTTAGAGCCTCTGCCTTCAGCAGTTTGTGGAAAGAAGTAGTCTTCGTTGATTGACAGCGGATTATAACTACTGTCTACAACAGTTTGACCTCCGCCTGTCTTCGATGGGATACGTCTTTGATGTATTTCCGTTTTTACACGCTCCACAAACTGCATAGCAAGGTGTGAAGGCATGTTGCCCACATCAACGTAGAATACTCTGCGCTCTGGCGCACGTTGTACTCGATAGATAATAATTGCATCTTCAAGTAATTCTTTTTGTTTGTATACTTTAAAAATAGTTTCTAATAATGAATTACCAAAAGGATAGTTTTGATCTAATCCTTCCGACAATGAAAGATGTATAACATTTTCTGCATCAACAGAAACTTCACCTTCGCCTTCTTGAAATCTACTTCCACTTGATCTACTAACAGTTCCTGTCATTCCTCTAGAACCGCCGGTTATATAATTTCCTTGTGGACCTGTACTGTTACCTGCTACTTGAAAAGGTGTAGTTGCAACCATGTCTCTAAAGTTTAAATTAAAATCTTTAATAACATATTGCTCAGGTGTTTTGCCTTCTGATTCGTTAACAATAATTCTTACAACATTAGCAGGATCAACATGAAACCATTTTTTAGTTTCTGGATCTCTTACAAAAAACGCATCTCCGTATTTGAATAAGTTACGCATGATACGAAATAGTCTTGTTTCAAATCTTTGTAGTTTTGTCCACTGTTTTAGATATTGTTCTAGAATTGTAATTTCTGAGTTTGTTGCTTTTGTATTAAAATTCATTTTGAAACTTAAATGCGTTTCGTCGTGTTTTTGTGTACAAAATTCTGCTAAAATATCTAATGCTGCATTTACTTCTGAATCTAAATCCATTGTATTGTATTGACCGTATCGTTCTACACGATTCGGTGTACCAACATAAACATCTGGTAGATAAGACGAATAATTAGAACGAGCTGGTCCCGGTTCACTACCATTACGTGGACCGCCTAACGGACCGTATCCACCTCCGTTAATATGTCCTGATGTAACAGGTGTAAAATGTTTTTTCCAACTCATCTTATAATCCTAATTGTAGATCACCATTCTTAACTGCCTTAGCAGTAGCCTGATTGTAATCTCTGTTTTCTTCTAATATTGTCTTAACAGCATCAAGCGTAGTATTTAACCTATTAAGCTGCTGATCGCTCATTTGTGACCCACCGCCACCGCCGCCAATTGTATCCATTTTACTTACAACGTCACCTGCATTAGTGCCTGAGCCAAATCCAACTTTATTATCTTTAGATAATTCATCATTAAGTTCTTTTAGGACTTCAACCAAGTTCTCCATAGCTGTAGTATACGACAAAACGCCCGCTGTGTCAAGTGAATTCAGCGCTGTTACACCGTCTATAGTTCCTGCACCACTTAATTGTTTTATGTTATCAGCGAATGCAGTCAAATCAGGCACAGCAGCTAAATCAGATAGCCTACTTGCTAGGTTCTTGTTTATTTCAATTTCGCTTAGGGTTGCAAATCCTTGCAATGCAACACTCATAGCATTCATTGCGTCTGCATTAGTTTTAACACCTTCTGCATCAATAGCTAATGCACCAAACTCTGCAAGTTGATCAAATGGAGTATCACCGCCAAACAATCCAGACAGCGCACTTGCAAAACTAGAAAATACACCTTGTGACGGCATCATTACAACACCGCTCATTGCTGAACTAAATGCAGCCATTGCATTTGCATTTGCTGTAACACCTGCTGTATTGACTGCAAGATTTCCAAAGCTCACTAATTGTTCAAATGGTGTTTCTGCTCCAAATAGTCCAGATATTGCAGTACTAATGCTACTAAAAATACTTGCTGCTGGCATTTGTACAACATTTGCCATTGCTGTGCTAAATGCTGCCATTGCTTCTGCATTATTTTGAACTATAGTTTTATCAATTGTTTGAGCACTAAACGATATTAATTGTGTAAGTGGGTCTTCTGCTCCGAATAGTTTACCGATGCCACCTGCTATTCCGCTTACAAGCGTACCTAAACCTTCAGCAGCAGAAGCAGCGCCAGCAAGTGCCATTGCTTTAGAAAATGCGGTCATCGCATCGGCGTTATTTTGCACAATATTTTTGTCAATAGTTACTGCGGTAAATTTTTCCATATCACCAAGTAAATCAACAGTATCTTTACCACCGAACAACTTACCAATGCCGCCGGCTATACCACTAACTAAAGTTCCTAGTCCTTCAGCAGCAGATCCTGCACCAGCAAGCGCCATTGCTCCGCTAAATGCAACTAGAGCTTCTGCATTTGCTTTTACCTTTGCAGCATCAACATTTGCTGCACTAAATTTTTCTAGTTTTGTTAATGGATCATCGGCACCAAACATTTTGCCAATGCCTTCGGTTATGCCGCCTACCATTGTGCCTAAACCAGCAACTGCTGACCCTGCGCCAAATGCTGCCATTGCTCCTGCTAGTGCAACCATACCTAAAGATACGTCTAATAATGCTTGACCATCTATTGATTCAAATGACTTTAATCCGTCAACAAATGTAGGTAACGACTTACCTAATAACCATGCAGCGCCTGCTATACCGGCACCAACCGCGGCAATAGCACCAGCAAGTATACCAGCACCAACTAATATCTGCGGATTAGCAAATGCTTTTAAACCGGCAGCAGCGCCTTTCATTACGCCTGCACCCATTTGTCCTACAAAGTTACCAATTTGTGCGCCTGCTCTGCCGCCAGCTGCTCCTGGTTTTCCTTTTGGTGCTTTAGGTGTACCACCACCGCCTGCTGCATCTCCGCCACTGAATATTTTGCCAGCAACATTAGACACTGTTCCGCTAATTGCACTTTTGAATGCACCAGCTAATGCACTTGTAACTGCTTTAGCAGCAAATAATGCAGCTATTCCGCCTACTATGCCTGCAACTAAACCTTTGTTTTCCCAAATTTTTCCTAGTCCGTCACCTAACATTTCAAATATAGTACCAAAAGGATCTTCTGAAAACTTTTTAAGCATATCAGCAAAGTATTGTGTTGCACCTAGTAATTGCTCTGAGAATGTAACAAGTAAATCTGACAACTTAGCTGCTAATCCCGATTCTACAAAACCATCAACAAATGCTTGACGTACTTTCATTAGGCTGTCTTGGAATGTACTAAGCCCTTCATTAATTCTGTTACGTCTTTGTTGTTGCTCTTCTGCTTCAGCACTATCAAACTCTTTCTGTACAAACTTGCGGAATTCGTGAACACTACCGAGCATTTCACTAAAGCCTTCTTGTTGTAATAGTGCAGAGCGTGTACTAGCATCTAAACTATCAACAAATTGTAATAGTTGCGGGCCGCCTACATTCTTTAAACTATCAAAAAACTCTGATTGTGTTATTTCGCCCCTACCAAATGCTGCTGCTGCATCTGCCACTGCCGGACTTAATGCTGCTAGTTTTTTAGCAAGAGGTGTTTGTGCAACACCGTCAGCAAGATCTTCAAGCACATCGCCGAATCCAGGTAGTAGTTTTCTAGCTGCTGCCATACCTGCTAAGAAGTTATCTCCGCCTTCGCCGCCAATAGCATCTGCAAGAGCTTGCAAGTTAGATTTTTGCGCCATTGCAGCCATTTCTTCTTGTAATGCTTTTCTAGATTGTCCTGTAACACGAGCTAATCTGTCTAGTTCTGTCAAGTATGTCTGAGATCCTTGCACAAGCTGTGCATTACTCATTTGTCCTACACGGCCTAATCTTGCTTGTAAGTCAATATAGTTTCCTAAACCTTCAGTGAGTTCTTCAGTAGTGAAACCCATGTTTAGTAATCTTCTGCCTATGTCACCTGCTCTCATATCTTTAGCAAGTTTAGCAAATACTGCTGCACCTTGTGATGTTGTGCCGCCTAGGAGAGCCATACTATCAGCGTTTTGCGAAACTAAACTAGCAAACATATCTAAAGGTACACCTGCACTAGCTGCTACTCTGCGTAATTCTAATAAATCGTTACCAAATCCTGCACCTACATCTGATAATGCTCTAAATGTATCTAAACTATCTTGTAAAAATCCAGTTAACATACCCAGGCTTCCGCCTACAATAGGAATATGTTGTGCAAAATCTCCTAGCTCGTCGCCGCCTGTTGCAAGTTCTTTTACAAAATTTGTTGTAATACCTGCTGCTGCACCTAATGCCTTACCAAAATTTTCAATTGTAAATGTTTTCTTAAGAGTATTTCCTACATCTTCCATAATGGTTGTAGTTTTTTCTATCTCTTCAGAGAACGATTTAAATTTGCCTTTGCTGTCTTTAGCTGCTTTTGCTAGACCTTCAAGATTCTTTCTACCTTTATCGTCTAATCCTTTTGCTTTTTCCATAGCAGATAGCAACCGCTGAAGTGTAACTTCAGAGGCAACACCGTCTTTGCCAACGTTGGAAATAATTACTTCTTCTTCAGCCATATACAGTTCAACCAATTAAGTGCGCATATAAATAATAGAGATACATACTATTATATAATGTATTTATGCGGAGTAAAAAGTGGTGGAAAATACTAACCAAAATCCTTTAGGAAAATACTTTCGACAACCGAAAGTTTATATAAAATTACCTAGTCAAGGCAAGTTTTATGATCCCGGAGCATTAGAAATGACAGAAACAGGAGAATTTCCTGTATTTGCTATGACTGCAAAGGACGAATTGTCTATGAAAACTCCTGATGCATTATTAAATGGACAAGCAACTGTGGATACTATTCAGAGTTGTATACCTAATATTAAAAACGCATGGGCTATGCCTAGTATTGATCTTGATGCTGTTCTTACTGCAATTAGAATTGCAAGTATGGGAGAAACAATGGATATGACAATTACTGTGCCTAACACTAATTTAGAGCACACGTACACTGTTGATCTACGTAGAGTCTTAGATACATTTCAAGAAATTACATACGAAAATGTTGTATATGTGAATGATATGGCAATACACTTAAAACCATTAAGTTATAAAACTTTTACACAAAATGCAATAAAGTCTTTTGAAGAACAGCGTATCTTTAGTATTGTTAACGACGAAAACATGTCAGATGAACAAAAAGTTGAAATGTTTTCTAAAAGTTTTAGTAAACTAACTTCTATGACTGTAAATGTTGTTGCACAAGGTATTGAAAAAATTGTAGTAGAGGATCAAACAGTAGTAAATCCTTTACATATACAAGAGTTTATTAATAATGCTGACACGAAGTTTTATAATGCAATTATGGATCATATGGAAACACAAAAGAAAAAGTTTGAAATACAACCTTTGCAAATTGAGTCTACTGAAGAACAACTTGCAGCAGGTGCGCCAAAGCAGTTTGATTTACCTGTAGTTTTGGATGCATCAAATTTTTTCGTATAAGGATCCTATCGTGGCCAATTGACCGTATTCTACAAGAAGTTACGAATATGGAAAATCAAACAAAGAATATGAAATTAGAACTATTCAAATTAAGTTGGCTAATGCGTGGAGGACTAAGCATCGATGAAGCGTTTGCGTTAGGGTCCGAAGAAAGAGAAATTATAGGCGAACTTGTTAAAGAAAACTTTGAAGTTACTAAAAAAACTCAAATGCCTTATTTTTAACTAACTTTTTTAGGTTTCATTGCTCTTGCTCTGTCACCTCTTGCTTGTAATCCTGCCGGATCACTCTTTTTAACCTTTGGTGCAGGTTTTGCTAATTGCTGTTTTACAACATCATTAAGCCCAGCTGCTTTAATTTCGGCAGCTAATTTTTTTAAATTAACTTTTGGTGCTTGTTTATCTGATGCTGTTGGTGTTAGTTTAACATCGCTTTGCACTGATACAGCTTGAATAAGATCTTTATCTAATCCAGCATCATATAAAATGTTATAGATACTACCTATATCAGTAGGCTTACCTAAATCATTCCAAGCAGTCATTAATTTTTTCTGTGTAACTTTATTACCTAATTCTTTCCGCATAGGAGCAGTTTTAGTTGCAACTGCTTGAGCACCTGCAGATGCTGCGGCTTTAGTTTTTGTAGCACCGGTTTTCATTAACCCTGCTGCTTTACTTGTAATATTACCAAATGGTCCTTCTGCTATATATGCATCATATTCAGCTTCAAGTGATTCTTTTTTACCACCAGATGCTGCTGCGGTACCTTGTACTAGTCCAGTAACACCTTTTTTTGCTGCTGTTATAAATTGGTATAATGAATCATTATTCTTTGCTTCTGCACCTAATGCTGCTAATGTGTCTTTATATTCAACTGACTTTATTTTTGTTGCTAAGTCAGATAACTCATTAAATGCACTAGTTGCTTCGTTACCACCTTCTCCGACTTGAGACATTAGATCTTGTATTAATTCAGCATCATTAGGTGTAACTTTTATGTTTACACCTTGTATTGTTTCTGTCCATCTAAAACCCGGAGCAGATAAAGTTTTACTTGCGCCGTAATCAACCCTTGCAAAATTTTCAGCATCAATCACTTCGGCTCTTGCACCTTGGAAGAACCCGCCTACTTGATCCGCAACAACGCCTACAAGCGCACCAATAGCTGCTGTTTTAAGAGCTTGTCCTGTTGCTGTTGATAAATCTTCGCCTTGCAGTAAATCCTTTGTACTACGAAGTAAAAAACCAGCAGCAGCACCGCCGCCTGGTCCTGTAAGTATAGAAGCAGTAGCAGTTAAGATACCAACAGCAAGTGTTGCTTTGCCTGGATTTTCTTTTGCCCAATCACTAACTTGTTGAACTGCTTTTACAATTTTATTATCAGGATTTTCAGCAGCAATTTTTTGTTTTAATTCTCTAAACTTTTGATCAGCATTTTGAACTGGTCCTGAGTTTTTTGCAAGTTTTCCTAATTCATTTACTTTGTCATTTACTGCTGTTAATACTTGTCTAGGTAATTTTGCACCTGCTGCTACAGCATCGCCTGCTTTTCCTAATCCTGTTCTATTAGCACCGCTATCCATAGCAACTTGTTCAGCGTTAGTAAAGATTGCTTGTATTTGTTGCGGTGTAAGATTTTGTTCAAATAATGTTTTTAAGTCTTCTAGTAGTGGCCATAATTCTGTTTCAAAACGTCCAAGTACATGCTTTTGGGTTTCAGTAAGTGTTTCGTAACCTTCGTTAAGAATACGGTGAGTTTTGTTTTCAAATAATGTAACTTCTTGTAACTTCATAACATTGCTGCCAATTCTTTTTTCTGTTCAGGACTTAATGCATCTAATTGTTTTTGCATTGCAGGATCTACTGAAACTTCGTCACCTGCTTGTGCTTTTTTTGGCGTAGCATCTTTAGGAGGCGTTGCTGCATTTGGGTTAAAACTTTGGGCAACTGCTTTTGAAATAATAGTCTGCACTTGTCTATCTTGTAATTCGCTGTCAATTGTTTTCAACATTTGTGTAGGCAATCCTTGTTTTGCCATAAAGTTTGCAAGAGTTTGTGCATCAACTCTATTTTTATCAATATTAGCTGATGCTGCTGTGCTTAACCAACGTCTGTAAATTGTGTTACTACGTTCTTTTTTATCAACATCTCCAGCCATACTTGCAGCCGTATCTTTAGCACCTAATTTTGCAGCAGCTTTTGCACCAAACTTTTTCAAGCCTGTACCTAAATCACTAAACGGCGCTTCGCCTACTAGTTTGTCTCTGCTAATATTTTTAGTTGTTCCTGCCTTCATTTTTTTTGGCATAGGTGCTTTAGCCTTAAGCTGACCCTTTGAACCTTCATGCTGTTTTTCTACAAGTATTTGTGTAACTTTCATTTTTTATTCCAGAATGTGTGCTAATACTATTTATATGTATTATTAATCTAATAGTTTAAATATCTACTTCGTAGATATTAGTTATCGCTATCGCTCAAACTATTTTTTTTAATTTAAA
>Ga0181390_1000910_pt1 | contig 13374 bp, 11 predicted proteins | sample 13SPOviralmetaG_FD_130085 | JGI IMG/M metagenome (GOLD analysis project Ga0181390, IMG submission 130085) | Marine viral communities from the oligotrophic San Pedro Time Series (SPOT) site, San Pedro Channel, CA, USA - 13 SPOT_SRF_2010-07-21 | ecosystem: Environmental > Aquatic > Marine > Strait...
CTGATTATATTCAGTATTTTTTACCCAATCAATCCTTTATGCAAGGTAATGTAATCATGGAAGGGCGAGGGAGACCTATCCCTTCTCCATCGGCTGCTTTCCATTCTTTCTGGCGTAAAATCACCGCACGAGATGGTCTTACTAATTCGCACATTCTTCAAGAGACAGACTACTATAATACTCTTGTAGCACAGCAATATACCTGTATGAAGACAGACCAGATTAACAATAATCGTCTTATGTTTGAGGGTCTCCAACCTAATAATTCACCTAATAATAATCTTTACTGGACTGATAATGCTCTCTCTCAATGGTTTCATATCGCAAATTCCGCTGGTGTTGCTCCTACTTTAAGTGTTCCATTAGAAACAGCAAAAGCAAATCAAATATCTACAACTATGAAAACTGATTTATTAAATAATGATAAATTTATACCGCTTAATGTTTTAGGTGGTTGTCATCTACAATTAGAGACAGAAGATTACCGAAGAGCATTAGAATTCACTACTGGTGATTTAGGAGTTTTAAATAATAGCAATAACACAAATGGAACTGATGGCTCTACTGGTAGTTATGGTTTATGTCCTGGTCCTATAAATGTTAATACAGATCAAGATTTAACTATTGTACTTGCGGGAACAAGTGTTTTTACTGCTAATAATGTATATGAGGCTTTTGCTGCTGGAACTCCTAATCCTGTTGGTTGGGTTTTAGTAGGGGCGGTTACTGTGGGTGGTGCTATTACCGCCGCTAAATGGTTCTGTACTTCCAACACTGCTGGTGGTATTTGCTACCCAAATTTCAATGATGCTGTTGGAACTAACGGGCAAATTGATGTAAAAGTTGGTGCGGGAACTGTTACAACTCTCTCATTTGGTGCTAATGGTATGAATCTGGGGCTTTTAAGAGTAGGAAGCAAAGATAGTCCTTATTATGTAGATGTAGCAGTTGCGAACCCAACCGAGAGTGGTATTACTGGGGTAGCAGCGTCGCATTATGGTGATGGTAGTGTTAGACAACCATTTAGAGTTGTAAATTGTCAATCAAAAGCATCTGCTAAATTAGGACAATGTCAAACACCTAATGATATGAATCCATTTAGTATTGGTGATATGCTTTATATTAATAAAGCAGATAATACCGCACAGGAAAATTTAGGTTTAATTACTGGTTTCTCTCGCTCTCAAACATCTACACTAACTAATGGGACTTCCTTGATGCGTGTTTATTTCCAGCCAAATAATGAACCTGTTTCTAATTTATTAAATGATGCTACATACGCCAGTCTTGGTGGTGGTAAAGTGGGTTCAACTGGTTTGGCTGGTAGATCGTATAATTTTACTGCTGGATATAATATATTTGTAAAACAGGCTGATCGTGTTAATGGAACAACTACTGCCTCTTATGCTAATATTACTGATCCTACATATTGTTCTGGATTAAGAACAAGGGCTGGTAGTGTTATTAATTTTAGAATAGAAAATTTAGAATATCATGTTAAACGGGTTATGATGGACGAGAGAGTTGCTGCTTCTGATATGGCGTTAGCACGAGGAAGTGGTTATAAATTAGATTTAGAAAGTGTTACAACTTCTCTCTTTAATTTAACAAATGTTCTCGGTCCTACTTCTCAAATGATCTCTATACCAAATATCACAAGAGGGTTAGGTGTTCTTTCTATTCCTCTTACACAAAATAACCAATTTGAATTAGGTGATAAATCATTAGTTGGTAATCCTACTTCTGCTCCGTTAAATACTGGATTAACTCAAACTGGAATGACTACATATCAGTATGATCTTGGTTCTCAAATAGGTAGAACACCATATAGACCTGTTAAAGTTGAAAAATATTCATTTAAAAATCCATTAATACAAACACAAGCAGTTGCCGAATTAATTAAGGCTAATGAATCCTTCGGATATTCTACATCTTCTTTAGTAGGACTTCCAATGAACTTTGCTATTGGTAGAGCCTTCGCAAGAACTGGTAATTATTTTAACTTAATGGAAAGTGGTAATTTATCACTACTTGCTAACTTTGATAATACCTCGTCTGGTAATAAATTATTCTGTCATTTTATTAAACATTTAAGATCGGTTACTGTTTCATCTACTGGTATCTCTATCGCCAATTAAATTAATTAAAATTAAAAATTATAATAAAAAAATAAAAATTTTATTTTATTATTATAATATAAAATGAATAGACCTCAAGCATTCACCAAGAAAAAAGTGATACTCGCCCCCACTAACCAGCCCTCTGGTAATGTATATAGTAGCACAAACTTTCCACAAATCAATTTTACATTAGGATCGTTTCCTGGATTATTAGATCCAAAAACTTTAAAATTAAATTATACTTTCCAAACTATTAATCCTACTGGTAATGTCCCTGTTACAAACTCACCTGGTAATAATTATCCTGCCACAAACGCCCAGAATGGATTTGCGGTTTCCAACCGAGTTGGGAGTTTAGCAACTGTAGAGCAAATTAATTGTCAAACTTTAAATGGACGCAATATTGAAACTGTATTAAACTTTAACAGATATTTAGCAACTGCTAATCCACAACAGATTAACCAGTTTGATTATTTAAATACTATTCAAGGTCAAGATCCATTATACTCCACTAAATCGGCTGGATCGGCACGACAGAATAATGTTCCTGTTGAAGTTAGTGTTCCTATGAAAACTGGCTTTTTAGGAGGTAATAATGTTATTAATCTATCACAGAAAGGCGTTCATGGTTGTACTATTAATATTCTACTAACACAAAACGCTAACGCTCTCGGTCCTTATGATGTTATTCTTGCTGATGGTAATGGTAATGGCGGTCAAGTATCAACTCCTGTTGCTGCGAGTGCTACTGGTTTCCAATATCAATTATCTAATGTATTTTTAAGTTATGATGTATATGTCCCCAATGATAGTGTTTATAACTCTATGCCTTCATCGGGGCAGATATCTTTCAATACCATTAACTCTATGAATAGCACCCTTATATCATCAGATCAAACTCTAACTATGAGAACTGGATTGAAAAACCTTATCTCTGTTACTCATTCTATGATCCCTGCTGTTTTTACTAATAATATATCTCAAGATAGTTTAGCATTAACTCGTCCTTCAATTAATACAATTGCTTCGGCTTTTGGAACTGGTGTGCCTGTCAATACAGTCCAATACTTTAAAGGTGGTTCTCTCTTTCCCTTCAATAGCGTATTAGATTCTGAATCACAAAGCATAGTAAATCCGCAATCTATGATAATCCAACCCGCTCTTAATAGTGTTACTCTGTTTGAAAACGATCACATGATGCTTTCTCCACAGACAAGTGTATCACTTAATAATGCTTCTGGATTTGCTGGGCTTCAACAAAAAGGCTTAACTCGTAATCAAGTTCCAGACCCTAATAGTGATTTTATATTAGGAACGGCTTTTGATACCGCCCAACAAGGCGTGGATTATTCTATGCAAGATTATGCTGTTAGAATTAACTCTGGGCTTAACGGAGGCACTCCTTATCAATTTTATAGTTTCTTTAGAGCGAGAAATGTTTTAAATTTTAGCCCAATGGGAATTGATGTAATTGAATAAATAATTTAATTATTAAAAATTATAATAAAAAAATAAAATTTTATTTTATTATTATATTATAAAATGAGTAATCTACAAGACTTCGTTTTAGATACTACTGACGACACCGATATGTCTATGTATATACAATCTAATGTGTTAGAACCTATCACAATTACCGATGATATAGCAAAATTTGTTTTGCCTAACGAAGGTATTTTATCACGAGATTCTTATTTTCAATTTGAATTAACTGCTGGTAAAACAGGTGGTATGCTCCCAATAGGATCAGGAATATTTAGTTTAATCAAAAGAGCCGAACTTCGTGTTGGAAGCCAGAGAATATCAGTCCAAGACAATATGGCTATATTTAGAAGTATTACTAAATCGTATGATACTGCCTCTTACAGAAATTCTTATACACGATATTTAAATGGTGTAAATACTGTCATTAGTCCCACAGCCGTAGGAGCAGATGGTGTTACAAGCAGTAATGCTGCTTTTGGCTTTTTACAACCAACTGGTTCTCTTCCTGATCCATTAGATGCTGGTAATGTATTATTACCGTATGAAATGGAGTTATCTACTGATGCTGCTTTAACGCCTTCATGGTCTGTGAAATTAGGAGATCTGTTTCCAGTATTATCTGACGGAGGTTTAGAACTACCATTATTTTTAATTAAAGATCCAGTTGAAATATTACTTACATTTAATAAACAAACAGTAGGTACAGAAACATCTTCACCAAATTCTTATGGTTCTCTTGCCGTATTTACTGGAGCAGATGGTGCGAGAGCAAGTGCTACTTCTACTGCTGCTCTTGTAAAAGACACATGTCTTCTCTTTTCCGATCATTTGTATTATACTGATACCAGAATGTTCCAGATAGAAGAGAGTATGAATGCCTCAAAAGGTATGGCTCTACTCTATACTGATTTAATTAGTGTTAATAACTTCCAACCAAAATTAACTGTTGCAGAGGGCGGAACTCCTGCTGCTGGAACAACTACCCCTAAAAAATTAAACTTCCAAATTCCTGTATCTAATTATTCATTAAAAAATATATTTACCTGCTGGAACTGTATTGACTATACTGGGTTAAATGCTACTGCTGTAAATCCTACTACTGGATTAACAGATGTTAATTTACCACAAATAATTGGTGCTTTCAGTAATAGTTTATACGGTAAATACGGTCTCGTTAATTCGCCTCGTCCATACGATATACAGATAAGAGTAAATGATGAATTACACTTCCCTCAAGACTTAATTAGTAATGCTCTTAAATTTAATGAATGCGAATATGTTTATGGATCTCCTGTAAATCTTGCTTGTGGGCTTTATTCCTTTAATGGATCTAATTCTGGTGTTGCCTCTGATGGTTATCAGTTTAAAGCAAATCTATGTGGTTTCTTCCCTGATAATCCTGTAGATTATAACTTCTGGGGAGGTATTCAATTAGATCGTAATCTAACAGCCTTCCAACACTTTTTAGGAATAAATCTATCTACTGTTTATGGAGACAGCAATCAAGACAGCATATTAGTTAATCAAAAACCAATGGAATTATTAGTAAATTGGTATTACAATAATGATATGAATTGTGATTTACATAACATTACATTCTGTGAAGTTGTTAAGATGTTTAGCATGAAAGACGGTCAAGTGGTTATCCAAGATCATGTTACTCAACTACAAAGACAGTAAAATCTATCTGTTAAAATTATTATTTTATATTTAAAAATAATAATTTTTTCTCTCATCTCATAATTCCAGAATTTATAGTAGGAGTTGCTAACGCACGAGACATGGTATTAAATGTAGGTTTGGATATTGTTCCTGATGTTTGAAATGTAGATATTGTTGGTTTTGTTGGTATTGGAGTTTTATCGTCTCCGCCTCCCCACCAGTGTAACCCCTCGCCGAGTGCATAAATTCCTCCTGCTAAAGCAGTGATTTGACCTAATCCTGGGATTTCATCTAATGCTTGTGATGCTCCTATCGCTTCCCCTGCTGTTTCCGCTGCGGTTTGTTCCGCAACTCGTCCTGCTGTTTCCGCTGCCTGTTGAGTTGCTATATTAGATGCTGCTTCTGGTGCTGCTATATTAGTTGCTGCTGCTTGAACTTCTCTCTCTGCTGCTCTTGTTAAAACTCGTGTTTCTGGAGCAATATCTGGAGATAATTCTGGAACTGATTTATCTATGGTTGTTTTCGGCATAGGTGCTTCTTGTGGTCTTGGTTGAGTTGGCGGTGCTGATTGTGTTGGTAATGGGTCAGTTGATGAACCAGCACCTTCTGATGTTGGTGGTCGTAATATATCTAAATTATCATTTTTTATACTTATATCTACTCCTCTCGCAGATGTATCTGTTGCTGATTTTTGATTTCCAAATCCTCTTCTTCCGCTTCGTGGTCTTGAACCACCTGCTCCTGATGTTCCTTCCCTCATTATATTCATTTCTGTACTACCTCCTTCTCTTTGTATTGCTCGTCTCGCTTCATTTTCTTTTATTAATTGTGGTAATGCTTCTTCCAAATCTATTGCTTCTTGTCCTACGAGTTCTTGACCTGCGTCCTCGCCTATCGCTCTACCTGGTTCTATATTTTGTTCTGGTGGTTGTACTCTTTCTCTTGCTTCTTTCATCTCTGTACCTCTACCCTCTCGTGTATTTACTCGTCTTCTCGCATCTGCTTTATCTCTCATTTCTTTTGCGTTTTTTAATTTTTGATCTATTTGTTCCATTTTTGTAGGTCCTCCCTGTGTTGTCTCTGTTGATTTTATTACTTTTCCTGATTTATCAACCTTTGCTCTTTTTGCCTGTAATAACTTATCAATAATTGGTGCTGCTATGATACCTGTTGTCGCTATACTTTCTGCTTTCTGTCTATCCGCCTCTTCTAATCCTAACGCTTTTAATGCTGATGTTTGTGCCTTTGAGATTAATTGATTAGACTTTTCATTAGCAAGGTCTTCTGCTTGTTGTAAGGCTGCTAAACCACGCTCCCTAAATCCTGATGAAAAGTTAGCGTATCTACCCTCTGATGCTTCTCTCCTCGCATTTGCTTTATTATCATAACTGGAAATAATATTAGCGTAATCTTGATAAGACATTATTATAAATTAAATATATATTTTATTTGTAAAAAATAATATTTTTTTTTATTTTTATAATATATATGCCTATTGATTTATTATCTCCCGATGATGAAACTTTTGTTAAAAAGAAACAAGTATCAGAGAAACAAAAAAACCACCTCGCCAGAGCAAGACAAGCAGCCATAGACAGAATTCAAAAAAAAAAAGACGAAGAAGCACAAAATAATCTATCTGTTAAAAATAATTCGGAGGACGAGGAAGAAGAAAATACAGAAGAAGTAGAAGAAGAACAACCTGTAAAAAAGGTAGAAAAAAAAACAAATAAAAAACTTCCAGTAAAACCAGCAAAAAAGAAAGATGCTTATTATGATAAATTCAAAATTAGAACCGAAGAAGAGATAGAAGAGAAAATACAATTAGAGAAGTTTAGTAAATTTATGAAAATGCAGAAAAAATACGAAGAGATAAAAGCCAAGATGAAAGAAGAAGAGGAAGATAAATTAAAAATACATGTAAAATATACCGAAGATGAGTATAATGAACTTATGTCTTTACTTGAAGATAAAAAGAAAACAAATCCAGAAGTGGAAAAGCATAATCCAGTCCAGCCTAAACAAGTTGAAAAAAATGTAATACCACAAATAGATCATAATTCACAATTAGCCAGATTTACTCAAGGAAGAAATCATAGAACAAGATTTGGTAGATAATATATTAATTAATAAAATTTTAATATAAAAAAACTATTTTATATTAAATATAAATAATGGAAGAAAAACCTATATGTAAATATTGTAAAAGAAAACTTATAAAATTCAAGAATGAAAATGAAATAACAGAGAGAAAATATCATAAAAAATGTAAAGAGTTAGCAAAAGAAGACATGAAAGGTCTGTGTTTTTTAATTAATAATATGTTTGATGACCTTGAAACCTCTAAAAATTAATTATTTTAATATATTGTTAAAATAATTATCTATTTATAACGGATATTCTATACTGATGGTTGGAAAGTTATACATAGGTTATAGTTATGCCCTTAAACCCCTAATTTACCTTATATGGGAATTAAAAACTTTTTTACTTTAAAAGTAAAAATAAATTTACTTTACTTAATCTATCTTAACTTTTAAGTATAACAAGTATAACCAGTATAACCATATATATATTTCTTACCATCAATCGTAATAAAAATGGGTTATACTTAAAGTTATACTTAAATTAAAAGTTATACTTAATCATCATCTTGTTGATTTATATCAATCCCTAACTCATTAAATACATCTGGAAATGTAATTTGGAAAGCGTTTTGTGTTTTACCTTGAAACTTTTTAACCTTTCTGGTAATAGATTTATAATTTTCACCAAAAATCTTCATAGCGAATGGTTGTTTATCTAATCTATATGTACTATTAATATAGTTTGTACTACACCAATCTTTATAATTATCCCATACCTCATAAGTGGGATAATGTAATAAATAATTTTCACCTATTTTCAAATAATCATCTTTCTCTAACCAAACATAATGATCTAACCAATCAAATATATGATGTCTTTGTGATTCTATTAATAAATTATCATATTCACCTTCTGGAATATCAGTTTTACCTATGCGTGATTGAACTTCTGTCTTCATTAAATAATCATAAATATATTTACAACAATTAATATCATTAGCATAATCATTTATTTCTTTCCAATATTCTACATCATTAATTTTACTATCACTACACCGCATACTAAAATCTCTTCTTTTATTTTTATTATTGGGGTCTACATTATTTGAAAATAATATAAATCTATGATAAGATTTCATAGGAAATTTCCTACCACCTTTCATATTAATATTAATAGTTTCATCTGTAATTAATCCTAATTTTTTACCATTTGAATTATAAAAGTTCGCTTTACTTGATTCATTAAAACAAACTAACATAGCATCAACCATACTATCATTAAAATCACCAAATATATCTCGTAATGGATCAGTGCATTCCCAAACTCGTCTCTGACCTCCCATCATAGTTTTTAAGAAAGTAAGGAAAGTTCCTTTACCTGCTCCTTCTTTACTAATAAATATTAATTCAATAGATTTATATTCTGGAAATTGAAACATTTGACGCAACCATAATAAAACAAAATCACTATGTATTTTATTGAAATTAGTTAATACATCAATATGTCCCAAAAACATCTGTAATGCTTTTTCATTTCTCTCTGTATCTTCTTGTTTATCCATACTTTCAACTGGAAACGGATTCCACATATTATAACACCATTTGGGACATAATGTTTTTTTTGGATAACTTTCAGCATAATCAAACTTTAATTTACTTGCATCTCTATACCATTCATAAATAAATGGTTCCCATTTATTTTCACCTTTTGTTTTTGGATTATAAAATTGTAATTCTTCATGTAATATAGCAAATCCGTCTCTCTTATATTCTATTTTTCTTCCGTGTTTTTCACATATAAAATAATTATCTACTTTACAATTATTCTTTTCAAATTCTCTCTTTAAATCTTCATAATATATTTTAGGTTTTACTTTATAATCTGTTGGTAAAGTAAATGTAGTTTCGTGTGGTTTAATTGATAATTCTATACTTTCAAATTCAGTATTTTCGTGTATATAGTTTTGCATAAGTTGTAATGTATCATTATCCATATTACCATAAACCATTAATCCATCAAACATTAAACCTTGAATTTCATATTTATTAATTTCACAAAACTTTCTCATAGCAGATAATATTTGGTTTTCGTGAATACATAAAACATGATTAATAAAACTTCCTTCAAAATTATATTCTTTTTTTGCGAATTCTTTAATATAACCAAAATCATTAATTTCTAAAAACTTCTTTTGTATAGTTTTTATTTCTTTATCATAATTTTTTAAAAATTCACAATTTGTTTTTATTTTTTTATTTTTATTAGTAGAAATTAAAATATTTTTTTTTGCTTCATTTCTCTCACAATTACATTCTCTCATTACATCTTCCAGACAACTTTCTCTATTATTACAATAAAGAGATAAGTAAGGACATAATATATTATTATTATCACATAATTGTTTTAATATTACTGGGTGAGCGTTTTTCATATCTATATCAGTAGAAATACCATCACATAAAAATCCTCTAATATCAGTGGTACAATTTTGTATAGAATTACCAGAATATAATCTACCATCTTTTCTACCATTAACATATTTATATACGCTTACAGTTTCGGGTTGATCTGCACGTGATTGAAGATAATGTTTTACATATTCATATTGTTTTTTACCTTCTACTTTTGTTCCCTTAAATGTTTTCATAAAATCGTCTAACGTTAATGTATCAGATAAGTAATTCGCTTTTAAACCATTAACACGCTCATTAATCTCAATAGCCATCTTTTATATATATAAATAATTTATATTTAAGTTAATAATTTTATACAATATATAAAATTATTATTTATCAATTTTAAAAAAATGAGAGAAAATAAATTATCTAAAATTATATAATGGTTAAAAAATGTTCTTTATCAAGAACAGAATATTATCAAGATTATTATTTAAGATATAAAGACAGATATAAATATCATTATTATAGTAAAAAGTTAGAAAGATTACATAAAGAAGAGTTTTTTAAAGAATATGGTGGGGAAGTCGCATATTATAAAAATTATTATAAGGAATATATGAAATTACCATCTAATAATAATATCTTATGTAATAGTAAAGAATGCCCCGAAGAAGAAATACAAATGTAGAATATGCAGAACCAGTAGAAATAAATGATTTAGCCCAAAACACAATACATTTAGTATCAGCACCTCCACCTCAACCAACAAAAGTCATAGTAGCAGATTACTTAAAAAATAACTATTTTGATATGGCTACTGAATGTAATAAAACTTTACAATGTCCTGTATGTTTAGAGGATATATGCTGTAAAAAATGTATGGCTTTATTACCCTGCGGACACGCATATCATTTATGTTGTTTAATTAAACTGGATAAGTGTGCTTTATGCAGATGTTAAAAAAAACTATCTTCTGTATCTGTTTCACTAATCTCACTAACATTATCTAATTCTACCACTTTTTTTTTAGGATACCTTTTTTGTTGAGTCCATTCTGGAACAACACCGCTTTTAACTATTTCTAAATATCTATCAAAAAGGGGAACTAAATCTTCTTCAGTAAATCCATATTTAATACTGGTAGATATACATGGGACGCTTAAACGATCTACCATACGATCACGGAGACATTCTCTATTATAATTAAATCTATCAATATTACCATTATCGTCTTTAACCCAATAACGAGATGGAAGGTTTTTTTTTACATATACCATTTGGCTATATATATATGAGAGAATATTTTTATATTATTTTTAATATATAATATAAAATTATTTATTTATGGTTTATATGGTTTAATATCAATAATAACAATACTTTTTTCAATTGCGGCAATCGTGTTATGATGAGGATTTCGTGATATATTTTTAATACCAGGAGTGCGTATTTTATATACACCATTTTTTTTAAATACACCATAAACACGATCTTCAATTTGATTTTTATTATACCAATTTGAATAATCACAATTTGTACGACTTTCTTCACAAGTCTTACAAATTTTAGTATAAACATCAGTAATTGTTAAACTACTATTATTTGTAAAAACATTATAATTATCTCTTTTTTTCGCAAATTTTACATATTCATCATCAGCATCAGGATCATTATCATCACCAAACTCTTCTTCATCAAATTCACTTTCACTATCCCAATCATAATCAAGTTTACAATTTACTTTTTTATATTTAGATTTTTTTATTTTACTTGTAGCCTCAATTTCAATATACTTAACTTCATATAATTCTTTATCTACTTCCTCTTCGTGTATTTTTTGTAATAGATCTTGAAGTCCCTTATAAATACCATCAGGGAGTTGTTCTTTGTTATCAAATACATACGCTTGGAGATCAACACTCGCCATGTTGGCTTTTACACTATATAATATACGAATATATTTAAATCAATTTTTTAAAAAAATAAAAAAAAATATTATTTTTAAAAATTAATTATTATTATTATTTATTTATTTTTTATTTTTTTTAACTTTTATTTTTATTTTCTCTCCCTCATCATTTTCTTTAACCTGATAATTAGAATGAACCGCACAACTATGCATCATATTCTCTGCTTCTTCCATAATCTCCGCTACATTATCGGTTGTGGGTATTTGTGATGCGTATGCTCTTCTAATAGTAGTAATAGTAATATTTTGTCCTGATGCTAATTTAGTAAAGAGTCTTTGAACTAATTTAGACATATTATTATCAGTTCTTCGTTTGTCTTGGTACTCAAATAACCAGTTATTATCAGTTTTAATAAAATCTACTATATCCTTCGGTACATCTCTTATAATAGAACCATATTTACCAGATGTTTTATATTCATTAAATATAATATTATTAGAACCTCTAATAAAATAATTACACGATTTATCTTTTGTATCTTGTAAATCATTAACAATCTTAACATTACCATAATCGTTGCGAGGGTTTAGTTTTATCCCTGGATTAATATATAATTTATATAATAATTTATCCTCACGAGTATAATCGCTTTTAGGATCATATAATTTCTTTTCTAAATTTTGTAAAAACTCCCACGATACGTCAGTTTCTTTTTTTTCTTTTTGATTAATTCTGGCTTGAGCATCTAAAGCACTTTTTAAAGATAATATACTTTCGTGGTTCTCTTCTCCAAAATCTTTTTCAAATAAAGGCGATAACTTACAGAATTTCAAAAAATTGTTGGAGATGCTACACGAACTACTACAATGTCCGTTTGGATTAACCCAATCAATATATTCAAATATATTTCTATAATCATTATTAAAAGGGAATTTATTAAATTTCTTTAATGATATAACCCTTGCTAAATAAGTTGTCTTGGTTGCTCCTTCACAATTTAGTTCTATCGCTTTTTCTAATTCGTCAAATATAGTCTTTTTGTATTCATCTGTTTGTTTGATAAGCCTGTCTTTTACAATATTGATAATATCAGTGTGAGTTTTCATAGTCTATTATATATAATAATATATTATTTCTTTATATTATTTTATATTATTTATTTCAATTTTTTTATTATTTCTTTTTTCTCTCAATTTTTGTAATATCATTTCTTTATTTTTTTCATAATATTCTTTTTTTCTTAATTTTATTTTATCTTTATTTTTTTCATAATATTCTTTATCTTTATTATTATTTTGATAGTATTTTTTTAATTTATCCTTATTATTTAGTTGATATTCTTTATTATATTCTTTATATTTTTCTTTATTTTTTTCATAATATTCTTTATTTTTTAAAATTATTTCATCTTTATTTTTTTCATAATATTCTTTTTTAGTTCTACCAGCAATAATCTTATTAATACATTTTTCTTTATTTAACCTAATATGTTCTCCTTCTTTCCTATTTAATTCCATTTTATTATTACAAGCGTATTCTTCAATTAATTCTATCTTAACATTATTTGATAATTCAAATAGTTTTTTAGAATTACAATTATTAGTTTTCTTTTTATGGTCGCTTAACCTTTTATATAGATGATTACAAGTAGAACCAATATAGATTAAATCGGTTTCCATACACCAAAGTTTATATATTTTACCATTTTGA
>Ga0181390_1000917_pt1 | contig 13332 bp, 11 predicted proteins | sample 13SPOviralmetaG_FD_130085 | JGI IMG/M metagenome (GOLD analysis project Ga0181390, IMG submission 130085) | Marine viral communities from the oligotrophic San Pedro Time Series (SPOT) site, San Pedro Channel, CA, USA - 13 SPOT_SRF_2010-07-21 | ecosystem: Environmental > Aquatic > Marine > Strait...
GGTGAGTATTGTCATTTCCTAGGACATAGTCAATATAGCACTTGTCTGTGAGAATGTCGCGGATTTCTGCGAATTGGTCGGGTGTTTCGATAAGATAGAACATACCTTATCAATGTACAAAAATTCTTTGTAGAAGCCACTTTTATTTAGAAAAATCCTTTTTCTATTAATCTATCAGATTTATTTTTTATATCTTTCATAAATCCTGTTACTATTTCTTTAGTAGTTAATTCTATTAAATCTTTAGGTGTAATTTCTAATTTTAAGTATGTTTTTGAAGTGTATATTACTGAGGGGGGATTGGTTATTATGTCTACTACTTCGGCAAATATACCAAATTTGTTTTCTTTTATATAGTATTCATTACCTCCTACAGTTTTAAATAAACCTATTTGTTGTTCTTCTGGTAATATTTCTTGGGGCTGTGATTCATCTTTGGGGATTCCTAATTCATAATTATAATAAAGTTTAGAATGTGGTTCTATATTATGTGTGGGGCCTGCCATTGGTCCTTGGATTGGGTGGATGTGATATTCTCCTTTATATTCTTCACCATTTTCAAAATATAATTCATTACCCTCTGTGATTAAATTGTTTTTTATTGATTTACTAAATTCTAGGGGGTTAGAAAATAAATTTTTTATACCTGGTAAAGATCGTTCATATCTTGATAGTATGTTAGTATTTACTTCTTGGGAATTTTCTCCTAAGTCCCATCTTATACTAAATACTTGATATAAATTAATATCAAAAATAGATTTTCGTGAAATTATAGAATCATATGTAAATTTATTTATTTCAAGAAAATCATTTAATATATTATTTTTTTTAGCAAAATATCTTAAATAACTCCCCTTAATATAATCTTTATCTGATGGTTTTATTTTAGTAGATATTATAGATCGAGTCCTATTTAATTTAGTAAATATACCTGGTTTTAAATCATTATATTTACTATTACTTACAACTGTGTTGTTTAAAGAGACTTCATCATAATCTATTTGATCTAATAATAATTGAGCTTGGTTTTTTTCATCCTCTGTAAGTTCTCTACCTTCTGCATTATTTAATAATTCTGATAATTGATTTATATTAAAAATATCACCTGGGTTAATTAAAGAACTTAGTAATTCATTTAATAATTGTTGAATTAAAATTGAATTAAATAAAGTAGATAATAAATTTTTTAATAAACTTAATAAATTATTTTTTCTTTGTCTACTTTGGGTAGGGATAATAACTCTACCCGGAAAATTAATATTTTCTCCTTCAAAATATTGTCCTTTACTTGTTTTAATGTAAGTACCCTGAAAAGGAGTATTATCATCTTGATAGATAAATTCTCCCTCTTTTGAAGGTTTTATTTTAGCTTTATTTTTTGGATAGTATGCCATATTATAATAATACTGTTTGTCCTGTTATAGTTGTAGTCCAATCTTGACCTTCTATGGATTGTTGTTCTGTGGTAACTATAAATGATACTCCTGAATCGTGATAACTTTTGGGAAGTCTAGAATCTATTAAATTAAAGACATTACCTATTACTATACCACTTATTCCATCTAATTTCATATTAAGCTTTAGGGGTATTATATTTGTAATATCAGGTATTATATTATCCATAAGTTTATATTCATTTTCGTTTCCTTGTAATTCATAATTTTTTAATTCTCTTTTTAAAGTTATAACCTTTTTTAAATAATTTCGAGCTTTTGAAATGTCTGAAGGGGGGATAAAATCCCAATCAGCATAAGCATCACCCGCTAATACCCATTCGTGTTTTTTTTGTAAAGGGAGTTCGGTATTTCTTCTTTTTACAGAATGATAATTTAAAACTGATTGTAGTGTGGGGGTATTTAAAACTACTTCGTCAGGGTCGAGGCCCACTCTTTCACCTGCTACAGATGCTATAGATGCAGCTGTAAAAATACCTAAACCTGATCTAATAGCTGTATTTATTGCGGCTGCTTCTTCTTTAGCAATAAGTGATGTATCTGTATCTATAGAAGTGTACCCTTTTAATCTTTCTGTGAATAATTGTAATTCACAAATAGCTTCTATAAATTCCCAATATTTTTGAAATCCTGGTCTATATATTATTTCAGCAGTATCAATGCCGGGATTTTGACCATCATTTTTTAAATACATACGGAGCATTTGGACTTTTTGAAATGCCCTAACTTTTTTATTATATATTGCTTTTTCGACTTTACTTGCTTTAGATTTAATGGGATCATAAAATCTATTATTTAAACCTTTATTAAAACTTCTTAAAGTTACTTCTTGTAATGTTTGGGGACTTTTAGCATTTTGTGCTGCTATTGCAATAGTTGAAGTTAAAGCACTAGGAATTGATATATCATAATTAAAATCTCTTACTATAGAATTTTTATTTAAAACATTAAACTTATGGATAGTATTTTTGTCTATATCTGACTGAAATTCTAAATCAATAACTTTTATTATATTAGGATTTTCAAAATCTGAAAATAATTGGAAATTATGCATACCTGCGCAAGAGTCGTTTACACCTTCCCATATTTTTTTAAGAAACTTACCTATTGAAAATTCTGGATTTACCTTAAGGTCATCATCCTCCCTAATATAATATTCAGATTTAAAAGTTTTATATAAATAATTAGCCTCAAACCATACTTCTCGAATTAATCTTTCATTAGAACTATCATATCCTGAGGGGGTAGAACCCCCATAAAGTTTCCAATTTTCGGGTAGTAAACATATTTTAGGGTTTATTGATATGTCAAAGTTGTATATTCTATATAGTTGGTTATCTCCACCAAGTAACGGAATGTCTAATTCTGTTCTGCCATTTAATGTACTATTTTGATTAAATTTATTTTGATTGAATTTTAGTTCTTCTTTATCTTTTCCTATACTACTAAATTTAATTAGATTTATATCATTTAAATGATGGTTTAGTACTTTTACTATATTACCCCATTTAATGTATAATAAAGGTTTTATATCTTTAAAATTATTAATACTGATATTTCTTAAACCTGCAAATTTACCCCCCTCTAAAGATACACCTTGGTTAGATAATTTTGTTTTTAGTTCTTTTCTTCTAGTAAGTCTTCTATCTGGATCTATAGATGTGTAATCTGTGTAGTCTCCAAATTTAGAATTTTCATACGGACTCCTATCTTCTTCAGCTATGGGTCCCTGATCAAAATCCCCTACGTTATTAAAAGAACTACCAAAATTTAAAAGACTTTCTCCTCTAACTAAAGTATCATAATCATCACCCCCATCAGAAGCCACATCACTTAAGGCAAAAGAATATTCATTAAGATCTTCTAAAAATTCTTCTATAAATAATGTAGAGCTATTTTCTTCGCCTTCAGAGCCTAATAAACTATCTAATACTTCACCTATGGCTATTAATTCAGTTGTGCATTTAAAACCCCCATCTGGTCTTACAGAATAATTAAAATTTTTAATTATCCCATACATACCATCATAATTGTAATCGTACTGTTCTTTTTTTTCTCTTATAAGTCTCTGTATAGCTTCTTGAACATCTAGGTCATTTTCATTTTTTAAAGATTTAGCAGAATTAAAAAAATCATTATTATCAGAAATAAATGACATATTATATTCAGTACTTCCTTTTTTATCATTACTATTTATATAAGGAGATAAACCCCATTCTAATAAACAAGGATAACCAGGCCTCATATACAATCTTTCTAAGATACTTAATTGATTTAAGTTATGACATTCAAAATTTATTTTAGCTTCTCTTAAAGACCCATAAGCTGTTTTGGTTTCAATATTAACACTAGTAATACCTGGCATAGGAACATAACCATAACCATCTGAGGGGGCGTCATAAGCTCCTCCAAAACCCGACCTATTTGTGAGTTTACTTGTGGTTGTTGTCCCTTCACCTTCTCCTGTTGTGGTAGATATAGGTTTTTTAGTTCCGCCTTCTAATACATTATTTATAGCAGTATTAGGACTATTATCTATATTAACGCCAGAAGCTAATCTGATACTACATTGTCTTTGGAGATGGTAAGTTCTAGTGTTTTGACCAACTTTAATTTCTCTTTGTTTTATTTGGTCTTTTAATTTTTCTTTAAAACTTTCTTTAAATATAGACATTATTTTGCTTTATTTATATTTTCAAATGTACTTAAAATGTTTGAAATATTAGAGGGTATTCTAATTTGTATACCAGGTTTTATTAACAGCCCATCTCTTTTAATTTTATCTGGATTTGCTTTTGATATTACCCACCATAATGAACTATCTTGATAATAGGTGTTAGCTAAAATGTCTAATCTATCTCCTATTTCAGTTAAAAGATATATATCATTTATATTAGGGGCTATTTCAGGATATAATGTGGTTGTGTAATATCGATTTTGTTTTTCGTCTATTTTTATAGATGTGTCTTTATATCTGTTTGCCATAATTTAGTAATTTTGTGATGGGGAAAAATTAAAATCATTATCTGGGAAATTACCAAATTGATTTTGTGGGCCCATTAGTTGGTCTATATCACTTGTGTCCAAAATGTTAGCTGTTAGGGGATCTAATCCGTTAAAATTAAATCCTTCTGGGGATTTTGGTAGAGCTTCTCCTTCTGAGTTAGCTGCGGGTCCTTTCCATCTTGAATTATTAGGCATAATAAATGTTGAGGTAGTACCTGTTTGTGGTATAAAATCATGAATAGGAGTAAATGAACATTTTACATCTAAAACATGTGGTAATTCGTACATAATTTTATCTGAACCCCCTTCAGGGTTGTCCATAGCTATTTCCCAAGGGTAATCTTTCTGCCATGATATTCCTATATTTGAAAAGAATCCAGGTACACCATCACCATTGCCTCTTAATAAGTCCCCTATTGTTGCTTTTACGAAGGTACCCCTCATTCTACCATCTTTCCCATAAGTGGGGGCGGTTGAACTTATTAAATAATTTAATTTTCTGTATATTGGTTTTAATTCATGTCTAGTTTGAGCTGCTACTTTAAAACTAAAACTAACAGATCTTTTAAAATTATTATATGTGTAAAAAGGTTCACCTCTACCCGCATAATTAAATTCATTCCAGTTACCTGTGTAATTGTCACTATAATCGTCTAAAAATGCTCTAAAAGCTAATCTAACATTTTTTCCCGGGGATATAATATTAAAATAAAATTTAATAAAGTCTCTTGTGTTTTTTATTGGGACAGTTCCATTATTAAATATATCTAGATAGTTTATTTTATCAATTGTTTTATATGTAAAAGAATCTACTCTTTGGTCTGATATTTTAGCCCCAAAATCATTTGTAATAGTACCCGGGTTACCTGCTCTGATTCTATGGTTATTTTCTCTATAAGAATCTTCGGGTCTTGCAAATTTTTCTGAGGATATAGGGATGTAATTTCTATCGGTTCCACTTAATGAATCTGGGGTCTGGAATACTTGATCAATTACAAGTGGGTTTAGTGTTAAAGTGTGAGTTTTATCTAGTCCCCCATTTAAATCTTCTCTAAAATTAGCAGGTATTTTTGAATCTTGATATTTTCTTATAGTAGTTCTACCAATTCCTAATATACTACTAGGACCAGATGAATAATCATACAGTATATTGTTAGTAATTCCTAATAGGCCTTTTGCTTTATCTACTATGACTTTTCCCTTATTAACTGCTTTATCTAAAAAATCCCCAAAACCTGTGCCGTTTAACCCTAAAGTTTTAGCTAAACCTGTTCTTGAAAATGGATCCACAGATTCTGAATTTATTAAATGATTTTCTCTTAATTCAACTAACCTATTTTTTTCAGTTTTTATATTAGCTACTGTAGTAGCATATTTTGTTCTGTCATCTCTTATAGGTAAAACACCTGCTCTATCAAAGTGGACCCCACTAAAATTACTTGCTACTTGGGCTAATGTATTTATTCCTAAATTATATGTTCTATTTTCTCCTCCTGTTAATTCTGTAATAGCTCTTAAGGCTCCTTTTCCGCCTTCTTCAATTTTAGGATTCATTAATTGTAATCCTACTTGGGTAGTTAAAAAACCTATACCTCTTTGTGATAAGAAAAATTTGCTTATTCTATCTACATCTTTAGCTGAATGTTCTATAGCTGTAGAAAGTCCACCACGTATAGCTCCATCTGTTAAACTATCTATAAATCCTAAAGAACTTGAAGGACCTTTATCTAAATCAGGTATTCTATTTTTTTTATTTATAAAAGGTTCTCTACTAAAACCCTGTCTTGGTCTATCATAAAAATTTTGTGTCCCAAAAGCAAATGTTTTTTGTTGAAAATCAAATCCACTATTAAATATAGATGTTGAACTACCATAATTATAATTATTTTGAAAACTATAATCTTGTGATACATCAGAAAGTGATTTGCCTTCTTCTAAATTTGATAGTAATTTTTTTAAAGCCATTTTATTGGGGTAAATTATCTAAATATTGGGATGGGTTATTTGTGTTTAAATCTTGGTGTTCTGATTGTCTCCGAATTACATTTTCTGAGGAATTACCATAAGTGTAACCATAAGCTCTATTAGTTAATAAGTACTCATGTAGATCTTTTTTACCTATTTTCTTACCTTGGTACTTTCCTGGGTTAGCTATACGATGAAAATAACCATTCCCCCCATCAACTCCATTTAAATCAGGATAATCTAATTGTGATTCTAAATTTATTAAATTATCTTCTTGTAATGTAGAGTCTTCCCCTAAATCAAATTGAGGACCAGGTTCGCCATTTAAGTCTTGATATGGTGAATCTGTGGGGATTTGGGCTAATGAGTCTTGTTGTAATGTTGATGTATTACCTAAATCAAAAGGTGTTCCACCTGGTTGGGTTTCCATATTTCCAACAGGTTGATTTCCCCCTACTAAATCGTATAATGATGATAAATTTTTAAGTGCCATAATATATTATTTATTATACATATTAAGCAAATACAGCGTCTACTGAATTTACTGAATTAAATCGAACTGAATTAAAATCAACTGATATTGCACGTGTTGCTGCTTTAGCTGCCATGGTTACAATTTCTTCAGGTGATTTTCCTCCTCCACCTCCACCTAGGTTAGTACCTGCTACTAATCCATCTTGGGAATTTAATTTAAAAGAACCTGCGGGGCCTGATATAAATGATGCCCCTCCAGGAGGTATAGCAACATCATCTACTGAAGTTGCTGATGACATAATAGCAGCTGTCATCCCACCTACGGCTAGTGCTGCAATACCCGCTCCTACGGGTCCTAATACTGCGTTAGCCCCAAATATTCTTGCTATTGCAGTTCCTAATGCGTTCTTTTTTATTATACTTGAATAAATAGCTATTCCTGCTAATGTACCATAAAATCTAGCAGAAGTTGCAGTTAATGCTTCAAATATAGTAAATATAGGAGATAATATACTAGCTATACTAACAAATGACGCTTGTATTTTTTCCATTATTACTGCTAATTTTTGTTGTACATCAAGGTTTTCAAGATTTTTTAAGGTTTCGGCGTCTCCTTCAATTCTGGCTCTTTCTTTTAATTCAGTAATAGATGCTTGATTAAATAATTGATCTGATAATTGATCTGATGTCATACCAACAGCACTAGCAATTGCATCTTGTTGTAAGACATTTAATTTACTAAATTCATAAAAATCACCTACATTAGATGCAATTTCTCTAGTTAAACCTTCATAATCACCTGTTAGAGCAAATAAACGAGCTTGTTCTAAATTTAATTGTTTACCTGTTAATAATTCTGCTGATAATTCTGCTTCTATATTACTTTGAAAGTTTAATAATGCTTGACTAGTACCCTTAATTGCATCTAATTCAAATCCTAATTCTCGGGCTACCGCAACTGTTTTAGCTAGCGCTTCAGGGTTAGCTGCTAATTGAGATCTGATTTGGCCACTAATAGAGTTAGCTTCATCTAGTACTCCTTGAATGTCTAATCTAGTTCCTAATTCAGCTTCAACTCCTTTTACTACTCCTACTTGAGATAATAATTGAGATTTTATTGATCGACCTGTTTGGACAGATGTTTTTGATAAATTTGCTTGTGACTTTGTGGAAAGATCTAATGTTCGGGCAAATCTTCCTATTTCAACTGCTTGTTTAGCTAATAAAGAAGTACCTATCCCTAATTCTTTATTTAAACCACTTAATGCTTTTGCAGCTGCAATTGAATTAGTTGCTATGTTTCCACTTAAATCTGCGGATTTCCCTAATTCAGTAGATAATTTTAGGGCTTCAGTTGCACTTAAACCTAAATTTTTCTGAAATTCAACCTGTCGTTTATTAGTTTGAATTAAAGTGTCAAAAATCTTTTTTTGAATATTTAAATTTTCCTTATTTCCCTTATTTCCCTTATTTTCTTCCGCCATAATATGGTTTTGTTATAAATATAAGAAAAAAAAAGATGTCTTATGACATCTATCTTTTTATATTGTATGTTGACGTGGGGTTTATGTTGGGTTTTGAAATTTCACTTGTTGGGTTTTTATTTTGAGCTTTTTTCATTGCTTTTTCCTGCTCTTTAAAATGATCATTTATAATTTTAATATGATATTTTCTTAACCAAATAGGCATTTCATAAACTTCAGAATGGATAAAACCCCCACCACCATGAAATACTAAATCGTGTACTTCTCTAAAAATGTTAGCTCTATGTTCAGGATTCAGGCCAAAAAAAGGTAACCCCAATAGGGATTGGTACCTCCTTTACCACTTTACCATCAGGACCTTCATAATCAAACATTAACTTAACATCAGGCATTATTTCCTTGATATAGTTTCTAAATGATTTTGAGTCTATTGCTAAAAATTCATTGTCTACAAATTCTCTAACAGTTTTAATATCATAACTACCATCTACAGATAAAATAGTATATTTCATTCTTGTGGTTAAAAAAGCACTGTTTCCTCCTAATTTTTCTAAGCCCTTTAATTCTTGTTCCATTTTAACTTCATCACCATGTGTTAAAAGTTTAAATGTAAGATTTCTTTTAGATACAGGTAGGGCAAAACTAAATTCATTTTTACCCACTGTTATTTTAGACTCATCTAATTGTTTATCATCTATTTCTGTTAGATCTACAGTGGCTACTTCTTCTTTACCTGTTTTGGGGTTTATAAAATTAAATCTATAATCTTTACCATATCCTAAAATACGGGATGCTACTAATATAGCGTTTTTATCTCCTACTAATAAATCATCATAATTTATAGGTGAAATAATTAAAGATTGTAGTAATTTATCTATTACTGTACCATTTTGGATGAGATTTTGATTTGTAAGTATATCTTCCTCTCGGGCGGTCATATACTTCATTTCAACTTCTCCTTTTCTTAGTAAACTGTCTTCGGGGTATAATAAACCTTTTGAGGGCAATGTAACCATTTCTGAGGGAAACTTATAACTTGTTTGTTCCATAACTTATTTTTATTTTATTCAGATATACATATATAGAAAAAAGAAAGGACGTCATAAAATGACGTCCAGCCTCGCAACTTCGGGAGAGAAGTATAGTTTAAAAATTTAGGATAGCGTAATCCATTCTAATAGTAAGTTGAATGTCGGTTGGTTCTGAAGAAGACCAATCTGCCTCTCCAAAGTTTGCTTGAGAACAAAAAGCTCCTTTTAAAATCCATTCTTCAACTACATCACCTACAGGACCCAATGTGTTAAATCTAATGTCTTTTTTATAGAAATCAGAATAACCATCTCTACCTGTAACTGACTCATGTGACAAACGAATCCATTCCATTACTGCTTGAGCGCCTGATGGTGTTATGGGATCATATAATGTACAAGTTACATCATTCCAGTCTGCTTTTCCCTTAATCTTTCTTTTTACATTTATATGATCAAGAGTAATTTCTGAAAATGATATAGTTGGTTTTTGTGCTTGTTTAATTAAAAACGCAGGGATACCATCTATAAACATTACAAACCTATTTTTTAGTTTCGGCTCGAAAGCCGTATACATCATTTCGTTTGTGTTTAATATTGCCATTGTTGTCTATTTTATTATAAATATATAATTTTTAAATTTTTATTCACCAAATGTCGCACCTGTAGGAAGAACATTAAAGTCTAAAATGATAAATTCAGCTGTTTTAGTTGGTTGTAAATAAATAGCACCTACTAATTGGTTTCTGTCAATTACATCTGATGTGTTATTTGACTCATCCATTTGAACTCTAAAGGCAAATAAACCTTGTCTTGATTGTATTGATTCTAAATATGGGTTTACAATATTTAAAAATCTATTACGTGTTGCTGCTGTGTTTTGTTCGAATAGTAAATATCTTGAAGAACTACCAATGAATTTTTTAACAGCAATTAATAATCTACGAACATTAATTCTATCTAATGCTGATGATTTTAATTGTAATGTTTTCTGACCCCAAATACAAACTCCAGTTTGCGGGAATGTTGCAATTGGATTTATTGAAGCTTCATACAAATCATCTCTTTCAGCTTGATTTAATCTAATTCTAGCTTCTAACACATTTCCTAACACACCTCTATTTAAACCTGCGGGTGCAAACCATTCAGCTTGTAAAGCATCACTTGCTGCAATAGCACCAGGTACTACTACTGATGGTGGTACAAATATTGGCATATTTCGTGAAGTATCAAGTACTTTAACCCATGGATAATATGCTGCAGCGTAGTTAGTGTCTAAACCATCTGTTGCGTTTACAGCTGTGTTTATTGAATCATTAACTTCATTTAAATCCATTATATAGAAAGCATCACTTCGAGCTTCTACCATATCAATTGCTGCATTTGTAACTGAAGGGTGTAGTGTTTTAATTACACCTGGTAATGCTAACATATTAATGTCATACTCGTCTTGATTTGAAAGTATGTCTAAAGCTTTTTTATACCCTTTATATCCTGCTGTACTCGTACTACTTAAGTCAAAGCCATATAAATTATCATCAGTAATATTTTCTCCTGTTTGTGGTACTACTGTTGGGTTAATACCATCTGAGCCTCCTTGGAAAGGTACTGAGAATTTTAAATAAGTTTTAGTAGGACCTGCTGTTCCTTTACTGTCTAACGAGGCACTTAATGATTTACCTGCCCATCCTATACTTGAACTTGGATGAACATTATAATAACCTACATTAAAATCACCTACTGCGTTAGCTATTGGGTCTTTAGGTATAGGTCCTATCCAGTTAACATTATCTGTAGTGTCTGCAAAATCCCATCCTAAGTAAGTAGTAGTGCTAAAGTTATTATTATTATCTATATGTTGTGTTTTTAAAGTAGCATTTGGTAAGGATGCTGTTGTGTCGCCTAATATAAATCCTCTTATTGTGTCATTAATAGCTTTAAATCCATAAGGAGACAATTTAGGTGATAAGGCACCTTCTTCAACTTGTGTAGTTACTTCAACTCTACAATATTGTGAAATATTTGGATAATTACCTTTTAATTCTACCTTACCTAATGTTTCATTATACTGTGCGTATCTGTCACCTATTTTTCTTGATATATAATTTACATCACTAGGATCTAATGTACAATTATTGTAAGTTTCTAATACAGATAAATTTTTATCATTGTCACTATATCCTCTAATAATTACACTAAACTGTGAATACTGCTCTTCACCATTTATATTTGCTGGTTCTTTTAAATTAGCAATTGATACTTTATATTGCATGTTAGTATCTGTACCATCAGCTAAAGTATGAAATTTAAATAAATTTGTAGTATTTTTTGCTACATCTAATTGTGATGTAATAAATGGTGTAGAAGCCGCACTGTATCCTTCACTAAATGAGCTTGTAAATTCAAGATTAGTAGTGTTTTCTAATAATACAATCTTTAAACTTGCACTGTCAACTAAAGCTAATTGTCTTTGTTTAAAGTTTAAACGTGGAAATGCTGAAAATTCATAAGTATTAGCTCCTATTTTACTATTATTTGCATTACCTCTTACACCTAATGTTTGTTCTATATAGTCATTTTGTGTAGTTACTAATGAAGCTGAAATTGTTTTAGCAGTAGAGGCACCCGCAGATCCCGATAATGTTAAACTAAATGAACCTGATATTGATATAGCAGCAGGTGATAATGATGAATCTCCTAATTCTAAAGATGAGGCATCGTCTTTATTTTTTGATGGAAAGAATACTGAAAGTATTTCACCATGAGCTACATTCCCCACACTTGAGGAAGCTACTAATGCTACCACTTGTTTAGTAGTACCATCAAATTTATATCCACCTCCTGCAAGTACTCTACATACAGTTACAGATCCTGCTGATCTTAAATATTCTCTTACAGTTTGGGGAACATATGTGTCCTTACTTAAATCACCAAATTTTCTTTGAAATTCACTAAAACCGTTTCTTATTACTATAGGAACAAAAGCTGGACCTTGTGGTGTGGGTCCTACAATTGCTGCGCCTATTTGTCCTATACCTTGTGGGAGGAATGATTGATCATTTTCTCTAGTAAATACACCGGGGGATACAATAGTTTCGTTTGCCATCTTTTATATATTATTAAGCTTAATTCATGGGTTGTTCCCCCATAAATATAAAAAGAAGGTGTAAACCTAGGTATTTAGTTTTCTATTATAGAAATTTTACCTGTGTTTATGTCTAAAGTACCAATCCCATATTTATCTGAAAGTAATTTAGCGATTTGTTCTTCTTGTTGTTGGAGAGATGCTACTTGATTTTTTAATTGGATTTTTTTAATTTCTAAAGCACCTAACTGCATAGTAACTTGTTGAGTTTGTTCTTGTAGACTTTTTACTTGTTGCAATTCTTCAGAAGTAAGTTGTTTTTCCATAACTTTTATTGTTTAATTATTATTCTTATATACATATATAGTAATTAAAAAGACCCACCATTAATATTTCCTAAATTTGGGGTAATGCCTGTAAAATCACTTAATGATTGAATTTTCCAGTCAAATCTACTTCTTACTAACATTATTCTACAACCACTATCTATTTTAAGAGTATTGTCATATGAAGTACTTCCTACATTTTGGGTAATAAAAGATTCTTTTACTAAATCACCTACGTCTACCCTAATTTCAGTAAGAACAGAACCCGCAACTGGGGGTTGTGAAATAAAATGAGGGGCACCTATTGCGGATTCAATAAATATTGTGTGTGCTCTTTCGTCTACAGTAGGTGGTGTTATAAGGCCAATAGGGTATATAAGATCAGTGTCTAATCTAATAAACATAGCTTGGGCTTTAGATAAATCTAAATTGTAATATGTTTTACCTGAATGGACTGAGGGGGTTAAAAAACTACCACTATTATCAGCAGTTATTGAAATTTCTTTATAC
>Ga0181390_1000920_pt1 | contig 13308 bp, 12 predicted proteins | sample 13SPOviralmetaG_FD_130085 | JGI IMG/M metagenome (GOLD analysis project Ga0181390, IMG submission 130085) | Marine viral communities from the oligotrophic San Pedro Time Series (SPOT) site, San Pedro Channel, CA, USA - 13 SPOT_SRF_2010-07-21 | ecosystem: Environmental > Aquatic > Marine > Strait...
AATATAAATATTTGTTATTGCCAAAATGGTTTAACCAAAGAACTTAATTGTTTTTAAAATACTATCCTCTCGTTTATGTTTATTATTTATTTTATAATTTAAAAATATGTAGTAATTCAGATGTTGGATAAGTTTTATTTTATCATTGTCATATTTTTTTTGTAGGTGTGAATACTTATATTCCATTTTTATTTTATGTGAGATGTCATCTGGGATGGGTAGGTGTCCAATCATTAATAGTTTATTATAATGTAACATATATATTAATATTTAAGATAATAAATCCATTTAAAAACATAGAAATAGGGTATAAATCTATTATTATGTCATAATATGGTCTAAAATAGGGTATAAATCTAATATTATGCCTCTGTGGTTAATAAAATTATAATTTTATATCGTAATAAGGGTATAAATGACACAAAACTAATGAAATATAGGCATTATATTAGATTTATAGGCATTTTAACATGATAATAGTGACATTTATTTAGATTTGGTCTGTGATGCTTGTATTAATTCTTGAATTATTGAATTATCTAATATTCTATTTCGTTCTATCTTATAAACTATACAGCAACCATCATCCACATTTGCTAATGACTGATCTGGGTTTGTTATGCTCGTAGTAATTTCGCAAACTGAATTATCTTTTGTGATTGTGAATTGAGTACCAGTCTCACCAGAGAAAAAGTAGTCTCCAAATCCATTCTCCTTATTAACTAAACCAATTATAGGGAGGACAGCATTACCATCCCTACCACCTATGAAAGAATTAGATGCTGATAATAATAAATCACTCCTTATACAATAATAAGGTCTTATCATTCTTCTTGGTAACCTTGTTGCTTTAATTGTAATAGATGTAGTCTGTTCCACTATCACTGGGAATAATGAGTACGCACTAACCCTCAACGCTTCACCAGTTCCCTCATTTACTGGTGGTGACGCACCATCTTTTTTATTTCCTTTCGTTTGATTAATCCATCCTTCATACATCATAGGAGATGGAACTTGATTTGTATATTGCACAGCACCAAATGTATTCACAACAAAGTTTTTGGTTTCTGTTTCTACCAGTTGTGAGTTTGTGGTAACATATTTTAATTTATTCTCATTCTCTGTTGTTATACGAGTTATAATATTATTGGTACTATCGATGTTGGTTGGATTAAATTGTTCGTATGAAAATCCCATGATCCCAAGTAATCCATCACCAAATGTATCTTCTGTATAAGTATCTCCCAAGTTTAATATTATTCCACAATCACAATCTATAATATCATACACACTTAATGCTGGATTATTAGGTTCATATTTTATAGCACCCCAACCAACTTTACCAGTAGTATTATTATGACCACCAATCTCTGACATTGTCCAATGAGGTCTGCCTTCTGCTGTATCATAATCATCAAACCATATCTGCTCGGTGTCACCAAGAGTCAAAGCACCAGTAACCACACCATAAGCATCACTATCAAAACTATATGGTCTCATCTCTGGTGTCCAAGACCATAATTCTAATTTTTTATTTATCTTATAACATTCATCCCCAGCATTTTCCAATATAGGATTTGTTGTTTTATTTGAACCAGCATTATAAGATTGTCCTACATTCTCCGCAGTATGCAACGAACTAAAAGCAAAATGTCCATTTGCATCATATATCAAAGATGCATTATTTGCTCCAAGATATACTTTTGATATTAGTTCCCCAGTATTATTTGGATTGTTATATCTAAAAACATTTTTCCCAGCACTATTAACACGATCAGCAATACCAAAATTATATGAATCATCATATGTGAAGTTTGTATATCCAGACCACAACTGAACTGCTATTGTTGAATATGCGTTGAAATGCCAATCCCATCCAATCTGTCTTGTATCCTTTGTGATTGCTGGTTGGAATTGAAAAACATATGGTCTTATACCACCATTGAATAATTCTGGATGTAATGTAATATAATATTTATTATCTGGCAGTAATGTCTTTGTTGCGAAACCATATGATAATCTTGCGGTTGAAGTTCCTTCTGTACTCTTACCTTCATAGGTTTTATCATAAAAGAAAAACAAAGGCATTGAGTTTCTGTTCGCTCCTTTATCTACATAATTGTCATATCCCAATTTAGTTTCTATATTACCAGTCGCATCATCATAACGATTGATATGTAAAAATCTTGAATTGGCAAACTCCACATCTGGTGATCCACGGACACCAAAGAAAATATCATTACCATTAAATAATTCTGGGTATTGTCCTTGTGCAATAAACAATTTACTTAATTTCTGTAAATTAGGTTCTGTATATTCATAACTTGTTACAATTTTACTTTCTCTTCCATTTGCTACGGTACTATCAATATCATTCTTTATATAATTTGCCTCTTGGTTCCCATCAACATCCAAATCAATTAATCTTCCTAATGTAAATAGATCTGGTCTCTTTACTCCTATATATTGATATGACGCATCATAATTCATAGCATCTATTGTATGAGATGTATTATCTTGATATTGTGAAAAGTTTGTTGCTACATTACATGCAAAACTCGCACAATTAAAAGGTTTATATGATTTTGTTGAATATAATGTAACCCATTCTTGATTTGATACTGGATTTCCTTTATCATCAAGATAATATGGTTCTGGTGGTCGTGCTTCTTGTAATTTTTCTGTTACCAATTCCGCTATATTCTGTGGTGAATTGTAACCAGTAGGTATTTCAATCTCTAACAAGTCTTGATATATATGATATTTTCCCATTGCTGGATCTCTTACCGCTGGTAAATCATCCCAATATTTTTTAGCATCAGCATTAAATGTGTAATTCTGTATCCATTGGTCTCTAACCATAATGGTTAATCTACCACCATCACTTAATGGTTTGAAGTATCCGTACTTACCAGCGGTGGATGTATCTGTATATAGTAACATATCATTTAAACACACAGAATATAAATCGGCAAGATGCTCACTACCTCTCTCATAAAATACTCTACCAGAATCAGTTGTGTCATTTCCAGTCCAATATTCATGAGTATTATTGACTTGATTTCTTAAAAATTGATTTTCTGCTTCACCAGATTTCAGTGTGTATCTTGCTACACCATTAGTGGCAAACCTTCTTGGTAAAAAATAATATCCCTCTCCATTTGTATTGGTATAAAAGTTCATTTCAATATTTAATTCATTATCTTTTAATTCTTTTATTTTTGGTGTGAGTGTTGCGGTCTGGTATTCAGCAAGATCCATTTTATTCATATCGGCATATGAAACAGAACCATAACTTTTAATGTCTGTATAATAATATGTCTTTTTTGTATTTAAATTATTACCTTCTAATTCAACAGCATTTGGAACACCACATCCTCTCTCATTTATAAAACATTGTTGTAATGTAATTTTATCACCTCTTTTTAAATTAAGATTTTTACCAAGACGATTAGTGAATACACTATTACTATTTTTATTTCCACCCAATCTCTGTACTGATGATAAGTTATTGCATTCAATTATTTCAGTATCAACATATTCGCTTGGTTGTTCCATTTTAAATATAACATATATAATATTTTTATATATACATACTTCAAATGAGTTATATAAGTCAAGGAAGATATTTAGAAGAATTAAAACAGAAGAGGATAGCGACTGAAACTAATAGACAATCTTTAATAAAATTGGATAAGGATGTTAAAGAAATATCACTTATTGTGAAGGAATTAAAAAATGATGTTAAAGAAATATTAGAGTATGTCAAGAGAAAGGAAGAACGAGATTTAAATAAATGGATCACATGGGGTTAAACCTTTTTGGCAATAACAATATTATATATTATGCCAAAATGGTTTATATTTTAATATAATAATTTGTTTTTGCCAAAATGGTTTATTCCCTTTTTAAGATTTTATCCATGATATATTTTAAATATATTATATAAATAAAAATGGCAGAGTTCTTCACAGCAGACAATAAGGTTTCACTTGATCAATCAGATATTCGCATCAGTGCGGAAAATGGTTTAAACTTTTCACAAGACCAGACAATAGGTATTTACATTCCTCCTTCGGTTAAATATTTCTCTGGTAAGGATACATACCTACAATTTAACGCACAGATTAAATCGGATATTGATAACACCAAAGGATCGTTTGCAACTCGTCTTATGTTAGATCCCCAGATTGGAGGTTCCAGTTTATTTTCCTCTGTACGTATTTACGCTGGAAATCGCGAAACATTATTGGAGGAGAATACAGAATATCCATCTTATGTTTCTGTTAAGTATGATTATTCTAAATCAGAAGTTGAACAGAGGAAGAGAGCGTTAGATGAAGGGTGTGGTACTTGGACACCAGCGAACAGAGGAACAATTGGAACCACTAAATCAGTTGGTAACAATTTTCTTTATTCTCCATTCTTCAAGACAGTTAATTCTGGTTCTTCAACCGCGAGAACCGCGACTATTGATAGTACTAATGGTCTTAATGATTGGAGTGATAGTGATTTCATCCCAGCAAAATTAACACTCCCTCTCCATTCTGGTATGTTCGCTGAAAATAGTAAGGTATTCCCAAATGCTCTTACAAATGGTATCTATATTGAACTCGTAATGGCACCAATTAGAAATCTTTTAAGACAACTTGACGGCGTATGTCTAACGCGTCGTTTAAGATTGAATCCTATGTTTAATGGTGCTGGTGCGAAAGATACTAAATGGGAAGCGGGAAATGGAAAAGAACAAACCATTATTTTCTTGGAAACCCATAATAATATCAATTGTACTCAAAATTGTCCTTTTGTTTTGGGAGAAAAAATTGGCATCGCAAAAGATAATTTAGATGGAACATTTACAAAAATTGTTCTTTCAGAGGGCAAAGATGCTTATGGTGCTGTAATTGATAAGATTGAAACCGAAGCAGATGGTAAATTAAAAGTAACTATTGGTCGTGGTGTTGGGGTACAGAGTGCGACTGAAATTGACCCAGCGACTGGAAAATATTTCTTATATTCAATGTCTCTTGAAGATGCTACCTCATGGTCACCATCTGTGGAGGTTTCAAATGTTGAATTAATTGTTCATGAGATTACGGCAGATGGTAACTATGTGCAAGGACAGATGAATAAATTATCTTCTGGTGGTGTTATCCGTTTTGATATTCCATCTGTTGGAGTTCAGACACACTCCACTCTTTCAAGTGATGTACAAAGTACCATACCGCTAAATATTGAATATTCAAAGGCAAAATCTGTTTTATGCGTAGGAACAGATAGTAAAATATATACTTGTGCTGAAAATACTGGGGCAATTGGAACTTATCTACAACAGAAAGATTCTGGTTCTTCATCTACAATTGATGTTGAGATGAGAAGTAACCGTACTGGACTTGAAGGATGCTCTAATGGTCTCACAAATTATTCCTTCTTCCTCGATGGTAAGATGTATCCGTCGCGTCCTATTTCTACTAAAAAAGTTAGTGATAAGCGTGGTGGTATAGACGCAAATTATATGGTGGAATTAGAAAAAGCACTTTTATCTTTTGATATTCCAGTTAATTCATTTGAAGAATATGCAAAGAACTTTATTGTTGGTCGTGTATTAGCGATTGGACAAGACGCAGTATTTGATGGTCGTGGTAAAACTGCTCGTCTTAATTGTCAGTATCAAGGGGGTACAGCGAATGTAGATGCTCCGTCTGTTAATCTTTTATGGAAGATATTTACACGACATGTTAAGACGCTGATTTTGAAAGGAGGGAATGTTTCTGTTGAGGTATAAACCAAAACGGCAAAAACAAATATTATATTCTTTTTTCTTTTTTTATTTTAAACCATTTTGGCATCCATTATATAATTGTTATTGCCAAAAAGGTTTATATTAAAATTGCGGTTTTTTTAAAGATTTTTTATATATGTTTAAGTATAAATGAGTTGTGAAGATTATTGCCCAGAAATACATAATATGGATGAAGAAGATTTTGAAAAATATAATGCGTCTGGGTCAGAAGATTTTTATATATGTTTAAGTATAGATAATGGAAAACAATTACACACACGAACAAATAAAAAAAGTGATGACACAGTACAAAAAGAAAAGGGAACGCGAGAACAAAAATTACCATGAAAAATTAAAGTGTGACGATGAATGGTGTAAAAAAAATAAAGATAGAGCGTTAAATCATTATTATCAAAATATAGATAAAAATAAAGAAAAATATAAGAAAGATAAAGATTTTGTTAATTCAAGATCCATGTATGCATATTATAAAAGAATCAATAAAATCGATGTTTTCAAAGATAAATACCCAGAGAAAGTTGAATTATTAAAGTCCAGAGGTATAATTATTGAAGAACCAAAAAAAGAAGAAAATAATATTATTTTAAGTTTTGATTAAAAGTTTAATTTTCTCGCAGTTTTTAATTTTTCCGCAGATTTAAAAATCTGTTTTTTTAAGTTTATTTATTTTCATTACGCAAATACATTATGAAAATAATTAATAATTTTATTTTTTCCCTTTTTAAGAAAATCTCAAACGCGGTTATTTCAATTGATTTTTATATATTATTAAGTATAAATAAAAATGTCAAGTTCTCAAAAATCTCAATGCTCAAAAAATAATAATTCCAATACTAATATGGTATGCGATAAATATTTCAAAACATTCAATCTCATTCCAAATATGAAAGAACCATCCAGTGAATGGTCTAAAAAAAAACCAAATACTCATTTTTGGAGAAATTACAATATAGAACAATTAATGAACTTTGATGATCCAAAATCAAAAGGTATTCCATGTGGTAAAAGAAATAATATTATTGTTATTGATTTAGACTTTTATGATAAGTACGATAAACAAGGTAAATTAAAGTGTGCCTTCAATAGAGAAGATAATATTTTCATTAAACAATTCGGAGACATTGAAAAATGTAAAGAAATATTTAAAGACCATTTAGTGGTTGAAACTGCAAGAGGTGGATTACATTTATATTTTAATTATGATCCTTCTATCAAAACAACTTCCAATGCTTTATTAGGTATTGATATCAGAAGTGATGGTGGATATGTAGTTTCAATGGGATCACAAATCAATAAAGCAAAATATGATGGAAGATTAAAAGGAAAACCAGTTGAAGAAAAAAAAGGTTTTTATAAGGTTATCAATAATAAACCAATTCAAAATATTCCAATTGAATTAGCAATGTTCCTCAAAGAAAACATGTGGAGAAATAAACGCCAAATATCTAAACCAATAAAGAGAAAAACAAATGGTGAAGAAGATGTTGCAATCAAAGCGTATGAACAAGACCAAATAGATTTGACAGCGTACAATTATGATTTCAGTGATGATGATTTAAGAAAAATATTGGATGGGTTACCAGATAAATATTTTACCAATTCTATTGATTGGATTATTTTTTCAACTGCTATGATGACACTTGACAAGAGAGACATATGGGAAGAATATTCTAAATCTCGTGGTGGTGATACATATGATAAAGAAGCAAATGATAAAAAATGGGATTATCAAGTATTCAAATATAAAACTTTTTTGTGTATTGAAAACCTTTTATGTAATTCAACATTTATTGTAGGTGATGAAGAGGATGAAAAAATAAGAAAAGAACTTGCATCTCTATATCTCGCATATTACAAATATAAACCTACTAATTGTCATAATGAAAAACCAGATATTGTTTTAGAAGATAGAAGGTATTTGGATAAAAATAATGATGGTGAGTTCCTTACAGAACATGAAGGTCATATAATTTGTAAAAGTGCCACTGGTACTGGTAAAACAACAGCAACAAAAAATTATATTCAAAAAACAGAAAAAAGGTTTATTTCAATTGTTTCTCGTGTCACATTAGGTGAGGAACAAGTTGCGGTATTCAAAGATGCTGGTATTGATTGTCATTGGCACGATGACATCACCAATCCATCACAAGAAGTAGAAATGGAAAAATGCAATCAATATTGTTCTGAACATGGATGGTGGATGTATGAAGGTGAGAATATAGTTGTCACAATTGATAGTATTATTAAAATGACTAATTGGGAAGATTTTTCTGATTATGTATTATATTTAGATGAGTTCAATAGTTTAGTTGAATATTTTATTGATTGTCCCAACCTTGATAACAAGAGGGTTCTTGTAAAACAATTTTTAATTAAAATGATGAAGGAGTGTGATAGAATAATTGGTACTGATGCTGATATAAGTGATAATTCATTATTATTTTTAAAACAGAATAATATTGATTATACATTCATTGAAAATAAATATCAACATAATTTAACCAAAGATGGTGATGTAATTGTAGCACAAGAATTATATTCATATGATGAATTAATTGGCAACATGAAACCATTGAAAAAGTTTATGGTTTGTTGTGATAGTAAATTATCAGCATTAAAAATACATAGCGACTTGATCCAGTTAGGTTTTGATAAAAAAGATATGGTATGTATTACCAGTGATACAACAGAAAGAATTAATTTAGATGATTACCCAATTGTAATATTCTCTCCAAAAATTGTTTATGGATTGGATAGTGTAATGGAGAGAGAAGTATTTGCATTCATGAAAGGTCACACTATCTCACCAACTGCTATGGTACAACAAATCGCAAGATGTAGAAATATTAAAAAATTATCCTTTTTATTCTCCATGAAAAACTGGAAACCTTACAAATGGGAAGATGTTGAAGAATGTAAAGACTGCTTGGAGAATGGTATGAAATTATTTAAAAACCAAGGGATGGCAAATATGAGTGGTAATGATAAAATAGAAAATGATTACAATGAATTATATATTAATTTTCAATATACCAAAGACTGCTATGAGACTAATAAGTTCGCACACTTTTTAAAAATATTAAAACATAAAGGTTATGATGTAAAATACTCACATAAAAAATCAAGTGGTGGTGGTAATAATGCTATTGCAAAGGTTTATAAAGATGAAAAAATACAAGCATTTATGGAAGCAACCAATAAATGTATTGGATTAAATAAATGGAAGAAATTAGAATATGATGAACAACAAAAAGAAAAACCTATTTTAAGTGATTCAGAAGATGATGATTGGTATGAACCAATTGAAAAAGAACCATTTGATGAATATGAAATATTGAAGAAACACATGCCTCCCCAGTGGGAAAAAATAATTAGATTATTAAATGTACCCCTTGATAAATGTGAGGATTTTTGTGAAATAATCACATGTGAAAAAGAATTGGAAAAATATTTCAATCGTGTAAGGTTCTTTGTTAAAGATCATGAATATATCACAACACTAAATAACAAAAATGATTTTGATATTAAAAAATATACATCTGGTATTAACAAGACAATATTTATAAATAAATTATTAGATGGTATGGGTATGAAAGATTTAATGGATTTCAAAATACAATCCATATTAACAGCACACGACCAAGAAAAATTATTTATTGAATACAAACATATATTCGGTAGATACAGAGGAAAAGGTAATCCATTTGAAAGTGTTAAGGGTTGTAAATCCATATTGATTAAATCGTATAAGGATATGTTCAGTAAGGATATTATCATAACACACAGCACAACCAAGATAAATAAGAAAACTAAAAAAACCGAAAAGGTTTATACATATGAGATAAATGAAGAAATGATACAAATGACAGAAAAACTTTTTGAAATGAGAAATGAATAAAAACATTAAAAAATAAATCTATCTTTTAACATATTTTTTTTATATAGTAATTCAGTCTATAACGAATTGAATTTTTTTTATTTTTATGACGGTGATTTTTACTTATAAGGGGTATATAAGGAAAATGATTAATATACTGACGAATTGGTTGATTGTTCCCTAATATTACTTTGAGCAACTTGATCCATTGTACCAAGTGATGATGATACAGATTGAGTTATATTGGCAGTCGGTTTAAAACTGGTTGAATCGGTATTTGCAGTTTTTACATTTTTATCATGATCACCAAACATTTTCACAATACCACCTATTCCACCAATCGCATTACCTACACCAGCAACCCATTCAAGTCCGGGAACCAGTCCTACGGCATCACTGGCACCAGCAATGATATTTGTTACATTTGAAAAATCATCCGCACCACTTGCTTTTTTATCAAAAAAAGATCCAGTTTTTGTTTTATTCGCAATATCATCATATAAACTCATACCACCTAATGTAGCACCAGTCAATGCCCCTCCTACGCGTCCAGCAAGTTCAGCACTTTCATCAGACATACCAGTAGCACTCTTAATAGCACCACTGATAAATCCTTTTCCTTCTGGTTCTTCTGGTGCTGATGTAGGTGTTACTTTGGGTGCTGGTAATTTTGGTGCTTCTGGTTCTTGTGTAATTGTTGTCTTTACTGGTGCTTCAATCTGTGCTGGTGCTGGTGTTGTGTCCTCACTTGGTAATGCTTCTGGTTGGGGTTCTGGTTCATTTGGTGCTTCAATCTGTACTGGTTTATCTTTTGGTGGTGCGACAGAAAAAGATTGTCTGGCATCTGGTGTCCCTTCCACTTGGACTGGTTGAGGATTCAATGCCCTCATCTGTTGTCTCTGTGCTTCCATCTGTTTCTGTGCTTCTGGATTTAAAACAACCCTTGGTTGATTTTTTGCATATGCTGTTTTAACTTGTTCATCACCATATTCTTCAACACTTTTACCAGCAAGTGTCTTTGCTCTCTTTTGTTTTGCTTTTAATGCTTCACCTTTCAATCTACTATTACGAGATGAAATTGCTTGTTGAATACCAGTACCAGCATACAAATCATTAATACTATCTTTTGCATAATTAAAATCACCCATGATACTATCTTGTTGTATCTTCGCATCCTTATCCTCTTTCCGTTTTAAATTGTTAGCATTTATAAGAGCATTCTGCTCTGCTACATATTGTCTATTCTGGTTCTGCTCTTGTATTGCATTATCCAATCCATATGTATCCATTTTATATTTATGGTATATTTAAAAAAAATATTATAAAAAAAATTAAATTAGTCATCACGGAAACCATCGATCTCGGTTGGTTTTTCTCCGTCATCCTTCTTCTTGACATCTGCTGGTGTAAAATCTTTTTCAGTTTTAAATGGTGATGGTTTCTCTCTTGGGACTTCATTAATAACTTTTTTATCTCCAATACCCAATAAGGTTTCATGTCTTCTATAAAATCTTGCTGGGTTCTGTTGTCCATCTATATATAAAAATGAATGTGGTTGATCATGTGCTAAATTATAATATTCCATAAACTTCTCCTCACTACCACATAATTCAGAATATTCTTCTTTTATCTTATCAAGTTCCTTGGCGTTATTTTGACGGAAAATCAATATGTTCGTTGCATTATTTCTTATGATGGTTCCCACGGAACGGAACGATTGAGTAGTCAAAAAAATTGACATTTCATAATGACGGAACTTTGAGCAGAGATAGGTGATGTCATTTGTTTTTTTGAAATCACGAGAGAGGATATCATCAAGTAAAATTAACATGGTCGGCATATCTTCTCTCTCATATTTTTTTTGAGACGCTATAAGGTCTTGTATCATCTTATCTGTATAATGGTCTTCACAATCATCAAACGCATCTTTAAAATATTTTCCCTTGGTATCATTGTTCAGTGTGTTTGAAATAATTTTATAATAATCCCAGTAGTCCTCACCATAGAAGTCGCTTCCGTTTCTTAATGCGTTAATTAAATAGTTAGTCTTACCAGAGCGTACAGATCCTATTATCAAAGTGAGGAATTGTGGTTGAGGGAGGTTCTCGTGAATTGGTTTGTATTTGTTACTCTCTAATATATCATTTACCTTCAACACCTTTGGTGCCGATTTCTTTTTCTTCGCTTCCATTTATTATTATAATATATATTTTTTTTTATATATATATGGTATAAAAGAATGTATGACCTCTCGTGGTGGAAATGTTGTTGTAAGAAATGTGAGAGAATGAAACGCAAATACTTAAAGCAGAAAGAAATAAATGATGAATTATTCAGATTGGTTAATTCACTACAAGAAACACAAGAGGAATTATTAAAATATATTGAAAAAAACTAATCTAAAAATAAAGTATAAATTAAATCCTCTGGTATTGAATATTTTTCATGTAGAGAATATGATTTATTACTATATGATTTTTTATGTCCTTGTCCTTTACCACCACATCCACAACTACCAATATGTTTTCCATTTATAAAAGATCCACATTGTTTATTACACAATTGCGTATTACATTTTTTATTAGTCCAAAAGCGAGTGCGTTTTCTGTATGGTGTTCCATACATACAATAATCAGCATCAACATAATCCATGTCTTGCATAAATGATTGATCCTTTAATTTTCCAGTTTGTGGATTTTCTATAAAATAATATTCTGAATTGAAATAATTTATTATCTCAATAGTTCTCTTTACTATTTTATTTGCTCCTTCTATATCTCTTACACCACGACTTTTTGCTTGCGAATATTCAGTACATGGAGGACTTGCCCAAATAATATCAAACTCATCTTTATCATATTGTTTATAATCAAAATGCATAATATCGCATTCATGATCTGCTGGTAATATCATATCAACCGATACAACATCCCATCCTAATTCTTTACAGCATTTACCGACTGAACCAGTACCAGAGAATAATTCTAAAACTTTCATTATAATATATATCAATATTTTTTTTTCATATCTGAATCCTTCATTATAGAACCATCTGGCATCCTATGATATCCCTTGGGAACTTTCTTTTTTTTTGTATTTTTTACAAGATGTGATTTATCTATCTTATAAGATTTTGATTTTGGATTTATTGAAGCATACACTCTCGCCATCGCCCATTGTTCAGCAGATGTTACTTGTGGTCTCACTGATGATGGATTTGTTTTATATGCTCCTATACCTTTTGAATATATTGTTTTTAAACCAGATAATTTATAACCAGTTGTCTTACTGATATCTTTTAATGAATGTGATTTAGATAATGGTTTGAATCCATATTTTCTGTTGTAATCTTGTTTGTATGTCATTTATTATAAATATACATTTTTATTCTTAATTATAAATTATAAACCTTTTTGGCAATAACAATATTATATATAATGCCAAATTGGTTTATAATTTATAATTAAGGAAAAAAAAAATTAAGAAGATATAATATTTGTTTTTGCCATTATGGTTTAGGTGAAGGGAATGAATCATTTGTTTTTAATTCTGGTTTTCTATGACACTTTATACAACAACAATCTATTTTATCACATTTACTCTTTTGAATGGTGAGAAGAATACTTGT
>Ga0181390_1000922_pt1 | contig 13285 bp, 17 predicted proteins | sample 13SPOviralmetaG_FD_130085 | JGI IMG/M metagenome (GOLD analysis project Ga0181390, IMG submission 130085) | Marine viral communities from the oligotrophic San Pedro Time Series (SPOT) site, San Pedro Channel, CA, USA - 13 SPOT_SRF_2010-07-21 | ecosystem: Environmental > Aquatic > Marine > Strait...
CAAGTCCGACTCGGAGCTCCATTTATTCCGAAGTAGCTCAGCGGTAGAGCGGGTGGCTGTTAACCACTAGGTCGTAGGTTCGAACCCTACCTTCGGAGCCATTTATTATGTACAATCTGTAAAAAATAGTGTAAAATATATTTGTTTATGAGTAAAAGTGAATTCCTATGGGTTGAAAAGTATCGCCCACAAACCATCGAAGATTGTATTCTTCCAGAAAGTCTAAAAAAGACTTTTCAAAAAATTGTCGACACTGGCGAAATGCATAATATGCTTTTAACAGGATCAGCTGGTCTTGGTAAAACAACAGTTGCCCGGGCATTATGTAACCAATTAAATCTCGACAATATTGTTATCAACGCCTCAGAAGAAAACGGCATTGATGTTCTAAGATCTAAGATTAAACAATTTGCCTCATCTGTTTCCTTAAGTGGAGGAATAAAAGTAGTCATACTTGATGAGGCTGATTATCTAAACGCACAATCAACACAACCAGCATTACGCGGTTTTATTGAAGAGTTTAGTACTAATTGTAGATTTATCTTAACGTGTAATTTTAAGAATAGAATTATTGAGCCTTTACATTCAAGGTGTTCAGTCATTGAATTTAACACTACAAAAAAACAACTTGCCGCACTTGCTGCAGGATTTATGAAAAGGATGCAACATATCCTTACTTCTGAATGTGTCGACTTTAATAATAAAATTCTTGCAGAGTTGATTATGCGATACGCACCAGACTGGCGCAGAGTTATTAACGAATGCCAACGTTACTCATCATCTGGTGAAATTACTTCAGACATTTTAATTGGTCTGTCAGATCAAAATATCGCAGCATTAGTAGGATTCTTAAAGAGTAAGGATTTTAAGAGCATGAGAGGTTGGGTTACAAATAACACAGATGTAGATTCATCCGTTATTTTTAGAAGAATTTATGATACGTTATATGATTTTGCTAAACCTCAATCAATTCCAGCAATCATTCTAATCCTTGCTGATTACCAATACAAAGCAGGTTTTGTTGCAGACAAAGAACTAAATACTGTTGCGTGTCTCACAGAAATAATGGCTTCATCTGAGTGGAAATGAGTAAAATAACACCGTTTACATTTATAAGCTCTATTAACGATGGGCGTAAGGGAAAGCATCTATTGAAAGATTGTAAAGCAGATCAATCTTTAGAAATTTCAAATCCGGATTCTATAGAAAAGGCGTATGTTCCTTTTGTAGTTAATAGGTCACTATCATATTTTAAAGATACTGTAATATTTGCCAATGAAATGAATATTCATCATACACTACCTAATCGTATGCAGTATGACTTTTATAGAAATATGGTTACTGCAAAACGCAGGTTTTCTAAATGGTCTAAAAAAGCCGAAGCATCAGGTGAAATTGAGATTATACAAAAAGAGTATGGTTATTCTCGTGAAAAAGCAGAGGCTGTTCATTCGCTATTTAATAAGAATGAAATAAATAAACTTTATAAGAAGCATGACAAGGGAGGAAAATAAATGAAATTTAAGAAAACAATTGGTATATTTGCCGCGGCTGCTATTTCCATTAAATTAATTATCCGCAAATTTAAAAATAAAAAGTAATGAGTGCTAAAATTAAAGTGACTAGTGAATTTGAAGAAGAGGCTAAGAAGGTAGCAGAATGTACTAGAGAAATAATGCTTCAGGCCGAAGAACAAATTAAATGTCTTTTCGAAAAAGCAAAGAAAGAAGAATGGTATACTGGCCCATCATTTATTATTGAAGATCTGTTATATGATTATTGCTTAAATAAAACAACTCAAAGATCATGGTCAAACTATTGCGGAGCTGATGTTATTTCCTCTAAAAAGGAAGATACCTATTAAAATACGTGAATAAGATAAAGGTTAAATTTCTATAAATAGTTCTATGAACGAAGATATTATAGAATGGAAACCTACAAGTATGTTAGAGGTACAAATTGAAGAACCTGATGATTTCCTAAAAATTAGAGAAACACTTACCCGTATTGGTGTATCTTCTAAAAAAGAACAAAATACTTTATACCAAAGTTGTCATATTCTTCACAAGCAAGGTCGCTATTTTATCGTTCATTTTAAAGAACTTTTTCTTCTTGATGGTAAACCTTCAAACTTTACAGAAGACGACTTTGCTAGAAGGAACACTATTGCTACTTTACTTTCTGATTGGGGTTTATTAGAAGTCGTTATTCCAGAAGAAGCTTCACCTAAAACGTCTTTACGTTCTATTAAAATAATTTCCCACCGTGACAAAAAAGAATGGAATCTCGAATCAAAATATTCAATTGGTAACGTAAAAACGTATAAATAACTTTTGAGTGGTTAAAGCGACTACTCAAACGAGCGTCTGAAAGGAGCTCAACATTATTAACTCGCTTAAATAAGGAGATAAAAAAAATGACAACATATAATATTCCACATGCGTGGAGCGTAGGGTTCGACTCTGTTTTCGACAGACTCGAAAGATTAAATTCACAGCAACCGGCTTATCCTCCACATAACGTGGTTAGAACAGGAGATGATTCCTTTAAGATCGAAGTTGCTGTCGCAGGTCTAAGTCAAAAAGACTTAGTAATAGCACAAGATGAAAACGTTCTTACGATTTCATCAGAAACTATTCGTGGCGAAGATGAAACCTTTATTCATAAAGGAATCGCGAATCGTAAGTTTAGTAAACAGTTTACACTGGGAGAATATATTGAAGTTACAGAAGTAACTTTAGTGAACGGTATTCTAACTGTGTGCTTAGACAAAAATGTGCCTGAAGAGAAAAAACCTAAAAGGTTTAAGATTAATCAGAAGAGGGAACTTCTAAACGAGTAACACACATAAACCATAAATACTATAGCCCTCTTAGAATCCGTTCTAAGAGGGCTTGTTTGTTTACACACGAACTTTAGTATTTACAACTAAGTCCAAATAGGTTATAATACATACATGATATTAGGTGGGTTTTATACAAGTGTTGAAAGGTTTGCGAACAACCTTCTTTACAGAGGATACGATGATGATGGAAAAAAAGTAACGCATCGCATCAAATACAAACCAACGCTATACTTAAAATCAAAAAAGCAAAACACAACATGGAAATCACTTGATGGAGTCCCTGTTGATCCCATACAATTTAGCTCTATGTCAGAGCTAAGGGATTTCCAAAAAACATACCGCGATGTTCCTGACTTTAAACTTTATGGAAACGAACGTCATATACCAGCCTTTATTCAAGGGCAGTTTCCAAATGAAATACCATATGACCGAAGATTGATTGATATTGCTTCTTTAGATATTGAAACATCCTTTGGTGATGGTTTCCCTGAAATTGACAACCCAGTAAATGAGATTCTTACTATTGCGCTGAAGAGTTCCAGGGACGATACTTATCGTGTTTGGGGTTTGAAACCTTATGACGAACAAGCAACTCAGCTTAATCATCTAAAAATCGAGTATCGCCAATTCACTAGCGAAGCTGCAATGTTAGAAGCTTTCATAGAATATTGGGCAACACCAGATAATACACCAGATATTATTACTGGTTGGAATACACGCTTCTTTGATATTCCTTACATGATTTCTCGCATGGTCTTTCTGTTAGGTGAAGAGGCCGTACGAAACATTTCACCATGGCGTAAGATTGAACGCAAAGATATTCGTGTTCAAGGAAGTATACGAACAACCTTTGATATTACTGGTATTCAACACCTTGACTATATGGACCTGTTTAAAAAGTTCGCGTATACATATGGTAACCAAGAGTCGTATTCGCTTAATCATATTTCAAGCGTAGTGTTAGGTGAGAAAAAACTTGACTATTCTGAAGTTGGTTCTTTACGTGATCTTTATGATGCTGATTACCAAATGTTTGTTGACTATAACATTAAAGACGTAGAGCTTATTGAACGCATGGAAGACAAGCTAGGTCTTATCACTCTTGTTATGACTATGGCATATCTTGGAGGAGTAAATTATCAAGATACACTAGGTACATGCGCGATCTGGGATTCAATTATCTTCCGTCGTCTAGCGCGTTCAAAGATTGCGACGATTCCATCAGAAGAAAAAACTACTGAAGCATTTCCTGGAGGTTACGTAAAAGATCCACATGTTGGTATGCACGACTGGGTGATGTCGTTTGATCTTAACTCTCTGTATCCTAACCTTATTGTGCAATACAATATGTCGCCAGAAACTATTTTAGGTATGCCTGGTGCAGAAGGAGCGACAGCATCTAATGGTGCAGTCTTTAGTAAAGCCAAGAAAGGTATTATTCCGGAAATCGTCGAAGAGCTATATGCTAAACGTGTTACTGTTAAGGATGAAATGCTTGAAGCTAAAACAAAGCTCGAAACAATATCCAAACGCAAACGTAAAGAATACCAGGCTACTACCGGTCAAGTTGCTCGCCTTGAAACTCTTCAGACTGCAATTAAAATTCTTCTCAACTCTCTTTATGGAGCTATGGGTAATAAATACTTTCGCTACTTTGATCTTCGGATTGCCTCTGGTATTACTATGACAGGTCAGGCAGTTATCAAACACGGCGAGAAAAGTGTCAACGAATTCCTTGATAAGTTCTTAGGAGAAAGTAAAGACCGTGTGATTGCGATGGATACTGACTCTTTGTATATTGGAGTTAGTGATCTAATTGAAAAGTTTAAGCCTAAAAATCCAGTAAATTTCTTAGATGAGTTTGGCTCCAAAGCAATTGAGCCAATGCTTGAAAAAGCGTTCAACGATTTCTCAGATAAAACAAATGCTTATAGTCACCGTATGGTTATGAAGCGAGAAGCGATTGCTGATAGAGGAATATGGACTGCTAAAAAACGATATATTCTTAACGTTCACAACAACGAAGGTGTGCAATATGCTGAGCCTAAAATTAAGATAATGGGTATTGAAGCAGTCAAGTCATCTACTCCTCAAGTGTGTCGTGAGGCTATGAACAATATGTTTAAAATCATTGTATCAGGCGATGAAGAAAAAACACAAGAAGCGATAAAAATGTTTAAAGATTATTTTAAATCGCTTCCTCACGATGAAATCGCCTTTCCACGTGGTATAACAGACATGACCAAATGGTCTGACCGCTCTGCTGTCTATAAAAAAGGTACACCTATTCATGTCCGAGGTGCGCTGTTGCACAACAATCGTGTACGTTCTTTAGCTCTTGAAAAAAAGTACCAGCTTATTCAAAATGGTGATAAGATAAAATTCATCTATCTTATGGTACCCAATGTAATTCAAGAAAACGTTATTTCGTTTCCAGGGCACTTACCAGAAGAGCTTGAACTTCACAAGTATGTAAATCACGATTTGCAGTTTGAAAAAACATTCCTAGATCCTATTAAAATAATTCTTGATGCAATTGGTTGGGCTGCAGAACCAAGAGCTGATTTGCAACAATTCTTCTTTTAGTATTTACAAAACCAAGTAAATAGTGTATAATATATCTAAATTAATAATATGAGTAAAGATTGGGTACAAGATATCAATAAAATGCATGAGAAATATGGCGTTCGTCCTGTAGTTGAAAAAATGACTAGATTGGACTTACGCACATTTCTAAATTTCAGAGTAAAATTTCTCAATGAAGAATTAGACGAAACTAAACTAGCAGCAAATAACGCTGGATATATTGACGCAGAAGAAGTAGTTGATGGCCTTATTGATCTTTGTGTCGTGGCTATTGGAACTCTCGACGCGTTCGGTATTGACGCTAATAAAGCATGGGACGCAGTTTTAGAAGCGAATATGAATAAAGAAGTTGGGATTAAAGAAACTAGACCAAACCCGCTCGGCCTTCCAGATTTGATTAAGCCTGAAGGATGGGTAGCACCATCGCATGAAGGCAATCATGGTGATTTGAAAAAGATTTCCTAACATGTATTCTCTCACAATATTCAATTCTATTTTCGATAATAAAACTCATCGAAAAATGGCTTTTTCCAAATGGGAAGAGTTTGAGGATTTGCTATATTCACTGAGTAAACAACCAGGCTATAAACCAAAAAAAGGCGAAAGAAAAGATGGATCACCTCTTATTACTCCCGCGACGTATGCTGAAGGTACTACACGCGCTAATCGTAATGTTGTTGAATGGGCTAGTTGGGTTGCTATGGACATTGATGAATATGAAGGCTCTTTTGAAGAAACGATCGAAACCTTTAAGGGTAATAGATTCGTGTGCTATAGCTCTGCATCTTCATCGAAAGAAAAACCAAAGTTCAGAATCGTCTTCCCATTGACTAAACATGTTGAAGCTGAAAAAATAAAGCATTTGTGGTTTGCATTAAACAAAGAATACAATTCTCTTGGAGATCCTCAAACTAAAGATCTTTCTAGAATGTATTATGTTCCAGCACAATATCCCAATGCGTATAATTTTATATTTACACACGACGGACCATTTTTAGATCCTGAAAAACTTATGGCAAAACACGATTTTGTCGTATCATCTGGCAATACATTAAGTGATCATCTTCCAGAAGCTATTCAAGAAGAGCTCAAAAAACACTACGCTAATCAGCTTACAAATACAAATATTAAGTGGTCGTCTTACCGCGATTGCCCATTTGTAAATAAACAGTTGGTGTCTGAATACGTTACAATCAATCAATCTGGTTGGTATCATCATATGTATAGAATTATGATGAGTATTGCCGCAAATGCAATTCGCAGAAAATATCCGATAACTCCTGGAGATATTGAATCTTTAGTCCGCGAAATAGATTCTGAAAATGGTGGTTGGTATAAAGGCCGACCCGTTAAACTTGAGGCTGCAAGAGCGATAGATTTCGCCCTCAAAAGTGTATCATTTTAGAAGTTTTATACAATTATGACTGTTTTTAAGCAAAAAAGTGCGCAAAATATAAAATAGTTATTTACATTTCTGTGAAAATAGGTTAGAATATAGACATAATCAAGTTAGAAACTATGAGTATGAAAAAAGAAAAAGAAAGAGTGTTCTTTGAAAATGTTGTCTTCTTCGGCCTCGTTGCCTGGGTGACATTTATTGGTTTAATAGCTGCATTTAGTTTTGCAGTTGATTTTTTATCTAAACTCTAAAATATTATGAAACGACAATTATATGAAATGCTTTGGTCAGAAGCAATTGCTGACAGAAAAAAAGCTCTGCTTTCTATTGATCTACTTTCTGATTACCCGGCAGGTATAGGTGATCACTCTACAGATGATTATTGGAAAAATTCAAGACAAGCTCTAGAGCTTTTAGTAGATGCTGATGACAGACTTGAATGTCTTCGCAAGTATTTTGGAGAAGAACATCGAGCATCGCAAAACGGTCAGGTCTAAAATTTTAAATTATGAAAAAAACAATATTACTAGGATTTGCTTTAGCCGTTCCTATTTGGGGTGTTACATTTTGGTCAGCACATGCTGCAAAAAATGTAGAAATTGTAGAAAAGGTGGTGTTAAGCGAACCAAAAAAAGTTGAAGCACACGTCTTTCTAACTAAGTGGCAGATTGATAAAATGGTATCTTCATTTGAAAAAGATTCCCATCCTTCTGATACTCTTAAGTTTAAAACTATTGTTAGAAAAGACTCAGAAGGATGGAGAATGTCTTCAACACATTTAGTTAAGAATTCAGAAAAGTATCCACACCCGAAAGGCCCGTATTATGTGGTTGACTCATCATATGTTGATCATTCTGGAGATTTTAAATCGTGTGTTGAGTATGCAAATAGCTATAAACAATTTCATGATTATATCGTTGTAAGTCCTGAATAAATAATTTATGGAAAATACGGTAGAATTAATAGGACATTACGGTTCTGATGAAACTATTGCATGTAGCGCATGGACATCAACATCAAGAGAGTTAAATGAAGAAAAGCGAAAAAGAATTCCGAAGCTCATCAACATGCTTTGGCGCGAAGGACACGAAACACCCTTTGAAAAATGCAGCGTACATTACCTTATTGATTGCGATATCGCCTCTCATATTCATTTACTTAAGCATCGATTATCTTCGCTTAATGCTGAGTCGGCACGATACAAAGAACTGAAGGAAGACAAAATGTTCATTCCTGAAGATTGGCCCGCGTTTTGGCAGGAAATGTTAGTGTCTTATACACAAAAGGGGAATGAGCTTTATCATCAGTGTGTGGGAGAGTTGAGCGATACACTTGGCCGTAAACGTGCAAAAGAATCTGCTCGCTTCTTTAAAACTTATAACAGCCGCATTCAAGCAGACGTTCAATTTAATTTACGATCTTTCGCTAATTTTATTAAACTGCGTAAAAGCCAACACGCACAAAAGGAAATACGAGAAATCGCGGAGAAAATGCTCAAGTGTGTTATGCTTATTGAAGGGAATCCCTATAAACACACACTAAACAGTTGGCACAAAATTATTTAAAAAAAACATTATGAAAAAAGCAGCAATATTATCAACAGTTATTCTTTTAGTATCATTTTTAATCAAATGCGGAGTAGAGGCGTATGTGTCTCGCGGGTCTGATTATCCAGACGGGCCAACAGTAAATGCCGATAATTTGTACACAGACTACGCTACGAGTACATTTTATAAAACAGCAAACATGAGCCAAGATAGCTTATTTACAGGAACATCTGTTAGATACCATGTTAATGGTGAAATGCACGCAAAGGCTGGAATTAAAAATGGAAAACTACATGGTCCGTTTGACTCTTGGTATGAGAACGGCCAGAAACACATATCTTTAGTTTGGAAGAATGGAGAAAAATTTAAGAATTTTAAAGCATATTTCCCCAGCGGAAACCGCATTCCAGGTGATCCTCAACAGCTCGCAGAGAGAATTTTTTCTGGCGAAATTATCGAAGAGTAATTTGTTATTTACAAATAATACATAATAGCGTATAATCAAATCATGCAAACTAAGGATATTAGAGATCAGTTTATTGATCTATACAACAAAAAAGATTTTGTCACTGATAAAACAGGTGTAAAAACACTTGAAATTGTTGGTGCGTCTTTTACCGCTGACGAAGTATCAATATTTGGTACTCCTAACGAAGAGTATATCAAAAGAGAAATCGATTGGTATCTTAGTGAAAGTCTTTATGTGTATGATATTCCTGAGAAAACACCCGAAATATGGAAACAGATATCGTCAACAAAAGGCAAAATAAATTCTAATTACGGGCAGCTGATATTCAGTAAAGAAAATCATAAGCAATATAATCATGTGTGCCAACAACTTTTGTGCGATCCAAATTCGCGTAGAGCGGTGATGATTTACCAACGGCCTACTATGCACAACGATTTTAATGTCGATGGCATGTCCGATTTTATTTGTACTAATGCTGTTCAGTATATGGTCCGAGATAACTCTGTTCATGCTGTTGTGCAAATGCGATCAAATGATGTTGTTTTTGGTTACAGAAACGATTATGCGTGGCAAAAGTTTGTCCTTGATCGTCTAGTAAAAGATCTAAATGATTTTGGTGAAAATACTTATTCAGCCGGTGACATTAGCTGGCAAGTAGGATCTCTACACGTCTATGAACGTCATTTCAAGTTTATTGATAAAGAAATCGAAGCAAGAAAAAAAGCTGAAGAAATTCTAGCTCTTGCTAAATCAACTATGGGTGACTAATGAACTTTAATGCATCTCAACTAGATAAGGACTTCTATCTTACTCGCGCTAAGACCGAAGCAAATGAAATCTTCTCAAATGAAAGTACTCGTCGTGGAAGATCATTTCAAAATATCTTAGAGACTACATTGTACGGTCATGCAGCAGAGGTGTATCTAATACAAGAATGCGGCTTTAAAGACGATAAGCGAAAATATAAAGATGTGTTTGATACAAACGGTTCATCTGTTGAAATTAAAGTTACCGAAGGTGATTATTATGTTCCTTATGTTTTAGAGCGCGCAGAAAAAGCAAAGTTACAAGCATGGAGAGGATACCCCGATATTTTATATGTTTTCATTGGTAATAAAAAAAGCGCAGATTACGAATTAAGTGGTGTTTACAAATGGAATAACAAAAGATTTGTTTTACAAAGTGCCGAAATTAGTGTATAATAGCTCATATGGAAAAGGAATCAATTAAAGTACTCAACGAATGTGCTGATATTCAACTTAAAAAATCTAGAGATTATCAAAATCCCAATTCTAGAATTAAGCAATCAGATTATTATCCACGCGGTGTTATGTCAATCATGGAATTGATTAACACTAAAACAATTCGTCTATGGTCGATCATCGAAGCAATGGAAAATGATCCTACTTACGAACCAAATTTTGAGTCAATCGAAGACTCACTAAAAGATTTAATTAATTATTCTTCATTTGCTGTAGCATACTCTAGAGGTAAAATCGAAGGCCAAAGTAAAAATCATGATTTCCTCAACCGTGAAATTGTAAAAGGGGATGATAGTTAATCCGATATCAAATATACCAGTAAATAAAAAATCTCATGTGTATGGATGGGCTAAAAAATGGTCTGATCTTTTAGATATTAAGATTGACCATAAATGTGATCAGTATCATGAGACTGCTTATATTGAGCATGGTGCTAATTTTTCAGGAACATTAAACCTGTTTGGTGGTGCCAATAAGGATGTTTTTGACCGGATTAATCGTGTCATGACATCCGAAAAAGTTGTTTCTCTTGATCACGAAATGCCTGATTATGGTGAGATGCTTAGAAAAAGAATTGGAGCTAAAACAACATATGAAGGAATAACAGAATCTTGGTGTGATAGATTGTCTGTAAAATGCAAATGGATTAACTCACTGAAAATGGAAGAGCTCGAAAATGCATATGACGGTATTACTGTTGGTGATTCTCATACAATAGCGTATGCAAATAAAGGAGACGTTGTATTTCGTAACGATGGTAAAACTCTTCATGGTGCTTTAAACGAAGGATTAGAAACATTCATGCGTGATGTTTCAGCCAAAAGAGACAAATTTATGTCGTTCGACACGCCAGTTACTTTTTGCTTTGGGTCAATTGATATTCGTCATCACGTTTGTCGACACGGAGGTTTATCTAAATCTATGATCGAAAGGTATGTTGATCAGGCGCATACTGTCACAAACAACCCATTTTTTGCTAAACCAGTGCCGGTTGAGTTTGTAGGAAGAAGAATACCAAAAAGCGGATTTTATAAAGGAGAACCTTTTTATGGATCATGGGAAGATAGGCGAGATATTACCGGTGAGTTTATTATGCACTTGCACGATCTTTTGCCTGAAGAGAGAATCGTTGGACCTCCAGAAGAATGGTATCGCATGGATCCTGAAAAATATGCTAAAACACATATGGAACTCTCCTCAAGTTTTCATATTGCTCCGACTTACTATAGAAGCGAAAATTGGGGAATCAACGAGTTTTTTGTATAATAAAACAAATGAAAACAACTAAGTACTACGAGGAGTTTAAGCGCTACTATAAACTCGCCGAAGCTCAACAAGCTAAAACTAACTTGGGTTGGAACGACTATGATGATTCAACAAGTGATGACTTGATGAATAACGTTCAGTTGTATGATGTTGTAGAAAGGAAGCTAGCCGGCTTTTCGCAAATTGTTAACGATGCATTTTACGGTTCTTCCACGGATCATCCTTATTATGATAAGATCCAAGCAGGCCATGCGGATAATAAGCGCAAATACATGATAGCTAAGTGGGATGATCGAAAAAACGTTTATGGCCTCAGAGAATGGTTATATGTTTTTTTAGTTCATCGAATTACTGGTTCTGCAATTAATTACGGCACAATTCCTTCAGGTTATCACAATACCATTTTATTTGATTTATATACGTGCGACAACGTTGCTGAAATGGCAAAAATGATACCGCACTATAGAAAAACATTTTACACTTCAATTGGCTATCAGTTCCCAAAGTTTCCTAAACCTCCAGAAGGATATAAACGAGGAGGAGATTATTATCTTTCAACATATGCGCCTAGATTAGTTGATGAGATGGCATCATGGCTTGAAAATGGAGGTAAGCGCAACTTCCGTGAAATGGGAGATTGGATGTTTGAATGGAATGAAAAAAATGGGCTATGCAGATACAAATTTCAATACGCAGCGTTTTTGGCTGATATTGCTGATTGGTTTCCAGAGTTCGTTAATTCTGAATCACATTTTTACTATGGAACTAACGCAGTGGAGTGCATATCGTATTTGATAGAGGGAAAAAAGAAAGATCAGAACACTTTAGATTCTGTCATGGATATGGTTTACGAAGATCTTGGATCTGTTCCATATAATGCTGAAGATGTTTGTTGCGATTTTATTCGTTGGGTAGAAAATTATGTTCGACCAGGTACTCATTACGATCACGTAGATCGAGACACTACTTGGTCTTCATGTGCAATTAATGATCATCCTAGAGGCAGACAAAAAGCTATGTTAGATTTAGGTTTAGTCGAATCATTTAATACTCTTAAGTATCATCCTTCCGACTTAAAAGTTCTCGAAATAAATAATTTAAGCATTGGTGAATACCAAGACCTCTGCAAAAAACTTTAGTATCTCTAAAGTTTGCTATTTACAAAGTAGTATAATTGTGCTATAATATGCACATACAAAACACGTAAAAAATATGTCACTATTAGATAAATTAAAAAAATCTTCCCGGTCTGCGGGCGTAGCAATTCTTTCAGAATCAAAGCTTTTTTCTGAAAAAGAACTGACAACAACACCAGTGCCAATGATTAATGTTGCACTTTCTGGATCAATCGACGGAGGTCTAGCTTCAGGGCTTACAGTTTTAGCTGGCCCTTCTAAGCACTTTAAAACTTCGTTTGCGCTTTTAATGGCAGCTGCTTATTTGAAAAAGCACGAAGATGCAGTTCTTATGTTTTATGATTCAGAGTTTGGTTCTCCGCAATCATACTTTGAATCTTTTGGTATTGACACTTCTCGAGTACTTCATACTCCAGTTACTAACATTGAGGAACTTAAGTTCGATATTGTTCATCAATTAAATGAGATTGATCGTAAAGATAAAGTTATTGTTGTTATTGACTCAGTTGGAAATATTGCTTCTAAAAAAGAAGTTGAGGATGCCGAGAACATGAAATCAGTTGCTGATATGACACGAGCAAAAGCTCTTAAAGGTCTCTTTAGAATGATTACGCCGACATTAACGCTTAAAGATATTCCTCTTCTTGCTATTAACCACACTTACATGGAACAAGGCATGTTTCCGAAAGCTGTTGTTTCAGGAGGAACTGGAGTAATGTATTCTGCCGATAATGTTTGGATCATTGGACGTCAGCAGGAAAAAGATGGTACAGAA
>Ga0181390_1000924_pt1 | contig 13269 bp, 11 predicted proteins | sample 13SPOviralmetaG_FD_130085 | JGI IMG/M metagenome (GOLD analysis project Ga0181390, IMG submission 130085) | Marine viral communities from the oligotrophic San Pedro Time Series (SPOT) site, San Pedro Channel, CA, USA - 13 SPOT_SRF_2010-07-21 | ecosystem: Environmental > Aquatic > Marine > Strait...
AGAATCATTTGATTCAGAAGAACTATATAATGAAATAAAGAAAGATAGAAAAACTGAGATGGTTAGTGATATTGAAGATGGTTCTATTTTATTTTATCATAAAGATGTAGCAAAGGGCAAAGCTGAAGTTAATGTAGATGGTTGGAGTGGCGATATTACAATCGAAGTACCTGGAGGACCTTATGGTTCTGGAGAATGGTACGGAGATCAAGTATCTAATATGAAAGATATTGATAAACAAATTAAAAGTTATATTAAAGCAGAAAAAAGTGGTGAGTTTGAAAACATGGAAGAATCTGTAGTTACTGAAGCTAAATCTAAATTTAAAATAGGCGATAGAGTTTCTATTCTAAGCAAAAGTTCTAAAAAACCTTTTGATTCTGGTGAAGTTACTGGCATACAAAAGGATGGTACAATTCTAATTAATGGTTTAGAGACTATTTCACATGAAGTAGCTATAGATGCAGAATTAGTTGTTAAAGAATCAGTAGTTACTGAAGCTAAGAAATATAAATTTAAAGAATTAGCTAAAGCATGGGAATTTGTTTATGGTGAAGAAATGGAAGATGAGTATGAAGGATTCTATCAAGAAGTAGTTGGTAAGTATAAGAACAAAGTTACTAAAGAAGATATTGCTGAAATATGGAATAAAGTATATGGTGAAGATATTGCTACAGAATACGATGGCTTCTTTGGATCTATTAAGGAAAATCTAAACACTGCTTTAAAACTAGATAAACTTTTTGAAGCTAATGCTGACGGAACTATCTCAGATGACGAAGATGATGCTGTTGAAAATATGCTTGTAGACGTAGAATATATGGTTGACGAATTAGTTAATTATATTAAAGTAGAGACTAAAAAGATCGGAGGTAGTTTTAGATCTCCTGGAATGGAAGCACAATGCCTTAAACTTGTTAAAGAAACATTTAAGAAACATAAAGTAAGACTATAATGACACATATAGATAACTTTCAAGATTTCATACAATATCATGCTAATGCAGCTGGTATGACTAGAGAAGAGTATATGGCAGTTTTAATGTCTGAAGCTAAAAAACCAGGACCAGATCCATATCATAGAGGTCTAGAAGATGGTGAAGTAGAGGATAAGGAAGATCAAATTAAGAAACAAGCAGATATGGACGATGACGATCCAGATGCTTACAAAGAAATGCCTGGTGATAAAGAGGCTAAAGAGAAAGGTGAAGTAAAAACTTCTAAAGCTACTAAGGCATATAATAAACTATATAAAGAAAATAAGTATATTAAAAGTTTAGATACTTTTAATGAGTCGACAGTCACTGAAGCTGATGATACAGAACAAAAATCAACAGATAGAGGTCCTCTAGATGATGACAAGATTGAGACTGCACTTAAAACTAAAGCAGAAGAATCTGGAGTGCCAATCGGAATTATTAGAGCGGTAATGAGAAGAGGTCTTGCTGCATGGAAATCAGGTCACAGACCAGGTGCTAACCAACAACAATGGGGTTATGCAAGAGTAAATGCATTCCTAACAAAGGGTGAAGGTACTTGGGGTAAAGCCGATAAAGATCTTGCAAAAGAGGTCAGAGATGGTGGACATGATAAAAAATTAAAGAAGGCATAATGGATTTCAACGATTTTTTAAACGAGAAGAATTTTCAAGTAGTTACTAGCGGAGAGGCTATTAAATATAGACTATCCTACCAATATGGTAAGGGTGGTTTTTTAGCAATGGCTAGTTCTAGTAAAGAAAACGATAAAGAAATTGAAATCGGTGATCCTAATACAATAGGTAAAGCTATTGAAGATTCAATCAATACTGAATTAAAGAAAAGAAAACAACTATTTACAGTAGAACAAGATCATGGTTACCAAGGAGCTGGATATTCTTTCTATTTTAATATGGATAACTTACTAAAATTATTAAACAAATAAGATATGAACACACAATTAAAATCACTTAATAGCTTTATTAATGAAAGCGATGTTTATGATGAACAAACTAGAGAGCTTTTATTTGCTGATCAGACTGAATATACATTAAGACAATTTATTAAAATTGCTAAGAAGTCAGTAGAAGGTAAAGAACAATATAAGCGCCAATCTAATTTTGGTAAAGGAATTAAATTAGCAGAATACCTAAGAAAGAATATGCCAGGTGGACTTGCTAATAAAATGAAAGCAAGAGTCTATAGAAACGCTTGGAATTACGGTGGTAATTTAGAAGTTTCTATCAAATTAAAAGCAGGAGATAAGGATATATTTTATTTTGGTTCTGCCAATTCAACAAGACAGCCTAGATATTCATTTAGTGAGTTATTTAATGGTACTATAAAGCCATCTGATCCAGGTAAACCAATTTACAAAGATTGGGGTATGGGAACTGTACATGGTTCTTATCAATCTATTTCTAACTTTGAGGAATTCATGGCAGATATTGTTGGTGTATTTAAAGATTTTGAAAGAGTGAATGGTGAGCCGTTTGATTTAAAAGGTGCCATCGCAAATGAAAAGGCTAGAAAGAAAGTAGTTGCTGCTTGGAACAAGCTCGAACCTAAAGTTGAGAAGCAATATGATATTGCAAAAGAGAATGCAAGCAAGGTGAGTTACTATATTAAATTAAGAATGCCTTATATTAGATCTGCTGAAAAGAAAATCTACTATAAGACAGACGAACCAAGAGAGTTAAGACATCCAGATGAGTATGGTGATAGTGCTGATAAGATGCTAGGTATGAAAGAGTATGATAAATATGAAAAGGCACAAGCTAAGATCTCAGATCTAATTGAAGCTTTTTGTAAAAAACACGGTTACAGATTCGTTTGGGCTGCAAGTTGGTAATAAACAATAGATAATCATGGCAAAGACAAAAATATTTTGGATAGCAAAGAAGGTTGATGACACCATGCAAATGTGGGCATACAACAACAAAAGAAAGGCAGAAGAGAAAGGACTAGAGCTTTATGGCGTAGGTATTACAGATTTCTCATTTAATTTAGATGGTGAAGAGTTTGAAGATGAAGACGGATTCACTGCTTATATTTCTTCTGGTCAGATTGATTCATTTGGTCACTTCTTACTATGGAGAGCAGATGGCATGCCACATGCAATAGGCCTAGAACAGGAAAGAGCTGCAACTGAATATGTAGAGGCTGAACTACCAAGTAGTGCAGGTGCATGTTTCCCAGCTAAACTAAAAGGAGGTTCATGTGATGTTTACATGTCTAGTGCTGTTGAAGCTAATGGCGCACTATGGACGTTTGAAGATGGTGAGGTAAATGAAAAAACAAAAACAACTATGAAATACGTACCAACATTCGAGTCATTTGTAAATGAGTATTCTACAATCGTAGAAACTACGAAAATGCTCAAGGCCTTAAAGAATGCAGTAAAGAAAGCAGATTCTTTTGAAGAAATCGGTGAAGAACTAGAAGATCTTGACTATAAAAAAGAATATCAATGGGAATTAGTTAAAGACGGTTCATATCCAGTATATGTGATTACGTATTTATCAGGTACTCGCCATGGTATAGCAGATCCAAAATTCTGGGAAAATAGTGCAGACATTGAAGAGACTATTGGTGATGTGGCTATTGGCTGGATCCTGACTAAATAACTCTAACTAACTATAATAAATAAAAACAACTATGAAACATATACCAACATTTGAGTCATTTATTAATGAGGCTCGAGCAGTTAAGAACACAGAATCTGAAAAGATAATATTCGATAGCCCAGCAGATATGGCTAAAGGTATTATAGATTACTTTAAGCAGTACGATTATACATTAGAAGATAAGTATGATGAGAACTGGTATTCAGATCTAATTAAGAAGAACTTCATACCTACAAATAAGAATACTTCTACAAACATGGATCACCAACTCAACTTAACCGATAAAAACGGTAAAAAGGTAAAAGGTGCATTCGGTTTAGTAAATCTATACGTTGACCGTGATAGTGAGAAACTAGCAGTCATAATTAGTATTGGTAAACCTTAATTAACTCTAACTAACTATAACAAATTAAAGGCTGCCTCTGAGCAGCTTTTTTTGTGAGCAAATGTCAGCACCACGAGTAGTTTGAGTGCACAAGTCTAAAAGGAACTCCAAGTCTAGGTGGTTAGATCAGCGACGATTCCTCAGATTCCTCTGAGGTCACTGGAAAAAAAATTCGGAGCGTTTTTCATTTCTGCAGTAAGGTTGGCCTTCCAGACAACTGGCCTCGACTGGCCGCTTAGGGCCTGGCCTGACCAGCGAACCTCTAAGGCAGATAGACGTTAATTGCCAGTGATTTCCGCTAATGACAGATAGGTCACATGGAGGTGCGATGAGGTAACGTAATGATTTAGGCAGACTTCTTGTAACAGAGCTCTGCAACACATAGGTGCCACCTGGCCTCTGGAGTAACAGTGAGGTGTCCCGTCGATCATCAACGTGAGTCGTTGAGTAACTACAAGGACTAAATAGTCCCAATTTCCCACCTAACTGGACTGCACCTCATCTGCCCCGCGCGCGCGAGTTCCAGTTTTTTGTCCTCTCCGGTTGTATTAAACAACCGGTTGACAGATATATAATATAGTAGTAAAAAAGTCATCACTATATGAAACGAGTAAAATTATTTGAACAGTTCTTAGAAGAGGGTGTTAATGACCCTGGTATCTTAAAAGCATTCTTTATGGCCGGCGGACCTGGAAGCGGTAAATCTTATGTGGCAGGCGAATTATTTAGTCTCCCTAAAGACAGTAGTGCATCGGTCTCTTATGACTTAGGTCTTAAACTGGTCAATTCTGATGCAGCATTTGAGCTTCTATTAAAGAAGGCCAATATTGACATGGCCGAGTTAATGGATATTAAAGACCAAGACCCAGCAGCATGGCAAGCAGCTATGCAAATTAGAGATAAGGCTAAGTACATTACTAAAGGTACACAAAAAATGTATATCGAAGGCCGTTTAGGTATGGTCATTGATGGTACTGGTAAGAACTATAAGAAGATTGAAGGTCAAGTTAATGAATTAAGATCATTAGGCTATGATTGTTATATGGTATTTGTCAATACTTCTAAGGAAGTTGCGTTAGACCGTAATAACAATAGACCTAGAAAGTTACCAGTTGATATGGTCACTCAAATGTGGCAAGAGGTACAAGATAATCTAGGTAAATTTCAGCGTCTATTTAAAGCAAAACGCTTTGAAATTGTTGATAACTCTAAATACGGAGACACTACACCTACTGATCTAGTAGGTAAAGAGATCAGAAAGTTTATGAAGCAGCCAGTTTCTAACCCTGTTGGTAAGAAGTGGATCCAAGATCAAAAAAATAGTAGAAAATAACATGGAGAAATCTAATGAAGAATTATTAAAAGAGTTAATGGTAGCTTTTTCATCACTAAAACAGAAGATGGAAGACCCTAACTATATTGCTCTTGATAATTCTATTAAGGCTATGATGGAAAATCAACGTGATATGAAAGCGGATGTTAAAGATCTGAAGCATAAGTTGTTAAACCCTATTAATGGTGTAATTGTTAATACTAATAAGAACACAGAGTTTAGGTTGGATTACTTAAAATTACAGGACGAGAGAGATAAATTAGAAGATGATGTAAAACACCTTCTAAGCTGGAAGAGCTCGTACATTAAAATATTTTGGGCTCTATTTACAGCAGCTCTTGGTGTACTTACATTCTTAATAGGTGAATCAATAATAAACGGATAATATGATATTTGACAGAATAAGTATTCTTAGTTCATACGGGGCATTGAGAACCGCACAGAGTAATGAGGGTAAAATTAGCCATATACTATTTAATAGAACTGCATTTTACGGTACTAAAACTAACATTAGGTTTAAGAGTGTACAAGAGTTAGCAGTTTATATACAGAACGAATTTGCATTTCAAATTTTCGATCCTAATTGTGTATGTGGTACTTGTAATGAATCTATTTGGAAACTGTTATCATTTGTAGTAGAATTACCTGGTAGAAGATATGTTACCTTTGTTAATAATTTAAGAGGTGGATTTGAATCCGCAGAAGGTGCTCGATTAAATAAGAAGACTGTTGATATTATTGCTAAGGATTTTGCAAAGGATAGAAGGCTAGGAGTTATTAAAGATAATTATGAATGTCATGGTTATATTCAGAATCAAGGTAGATATGTAACTCCATGTGAGTATGTTGATATGATTACTAATTCATACTATGATGAATTAATTAAAGAGTACATGAAAACCAGAAATCAATTTGGTTTAAGTAAAAGTGAAATCTTTATTGATAAATGCCATGAGGGTGAGTTAGTAAAGAAGAAACAATGGGCAACAACCACTGCAGCAACAACTACAATATTACCAACTACTACGCTTCCAACATACGAGGCTGAGACTTTATTTTTTAATACAGCATTAGCAACTATGGTTGTTGGAGATGGTGTACAGAGAACTACTAATGTAAGGCCAACTAAAGTGGCAACACATACCGCTACTATTAGAAAGAGTGGAGGTCAAAGATTTAACAATTTAAATGAATTAACATACACACTTACAGGTACATTATATCCTGATCCAGTTACTCTTAATCCAGATGGTTCTACTATCGCATTAAGAGGTCAATCTATCAATATATTTCTATTATCTGGTGAAATTGTTATAGGTTATACACATACAATTCAAGATTCTGATCTACAAGTTAGAATTAATATAGCTGAAGCAAACCCAACCTCGTAAATTGAAAGATATATATAAAAAATAGAGCCTTAATAGATGCATTTTGAAAACATAGAAGATTACAATTTTGATCACGGTTTAGAGTTTAATACTCAATCTGGCGAGTATCATTCATTAAACCCACATGATTTAGGTAGACCTTTGTCTCATGAGGAGATGGATTACAACCTAATGTATCAAAAGCAAACATTAAATGGCTGGAGAATTGCAGGTTCTAATGCAGATTTAACCTTAAGTTTAGATGATTTAGGTAAAGTTTTAGCATTTCATCAAATAGCAGTGGATGCTGTTAACGATCCTGATAATTTAATGTATAATCGACATATAGCTGCAGGGTTATTTGACGGTCAATTAATTTGGATTCCAGTACAACCTGGAAATGCTGCACCAGATCCATGTCTTGGATTTGAAGTTGCTGGAGTATCACTTACTAATTCATTAGCATACAATAACACACCAGCAAAGAATCCTTCATACTCAATTACCTCAACTACAGCTACTGTATTAGAAGGTAATGTAGTAACATTTAATATTGGCACAGTTGATATTACTGAAAATACAACAGTAGCATGGACTATAGCTCCATATTCTAATACATCCTTTACTACAACTACTACAGAGGCGCCAACATCACCTCTTAATGGGAATAATGTTAAAAATGGATTCAGTGTCCAATTGTTCGATCCCGATCAATCGGCCGGTAAAAACCCAATTGATAATGACGGAGTAAGCATTACCTCAACCGGATTTAGCTTATTAGATGTTGTAGATGGACAAATATCTGGAGATGCTGCAATAGTGAATGGTATGGGACAAGTAATTGTACAAATTAAACTAGATACCATAGAAGAGGATCCAGAAATGTTTATATTTAAACTAGCTGCAACTGATGGACTAGGTAATGATACTAATGAAGTATCATCTATAGTTACAATTATTAATGTATACAATCCTCCAACAACGACAGCAGATCCATGTGTTGATGATATTGCATTTCAAATAACTGAATGTGAAGATGATATTACATCTGAAATAACTGAATGTGAAGATGATATTGCATCTGCGATCTATGAACAAGGAATGCCGACAGACGAGTCAGGTAACGGTGCAGGACAAGATATAGTATCTACATCGGCAACTACGAATAAATATGGTAGTGGATCAGGCAGTGGAAGTGGAACCGACGGTGGTGGCGGTAATATTCCAGTAGAACCTACAACTACTATGGCAACATTAGGAACGTGGCCAACAGCGCCAGGCGGCGGAGGCGGCGGCTTCTTTGATAATGGTGGCGGTAATAGTGGCGGTGGCTCGTTCATGTAATAACAAAAAGAAATTAAAACTAAATATTAAAAAGATAAAAAACAAAAATGGCAACAGTACTTTTTACAAGCAACAATTATAGTTCCGGAACTGCGAAGTTTACTCCTAGTGATTCTAACTTTACATTAACAGATTTGGGATCTATAACTTTCCCATATACATTCGATCCAACACAATTTGGATTACCTGACCACGTTATTGAGGGTAATTATGAATTTACGACAGGTGGTTGTATATTCAATAAAAATGTCGCTAGACTTGCAACAACAACTCTGGCTACAACTCAGGCAACGATGGCAACTGCAGCTACAACTCAGGCAACTATGGGAACTGCAGCTACAACTCAACCGACGATGGCAACTGCAGCTACAACTCAGGCAACGATGGCAACTTCAGCTACAACTCAACCGACAGCTGCGACAACACAAGCGACTACCGTAGCGCCAGTAGATGATGCAGAAGTATATTACTTCCACTTAGGTGCTGAAGGTTATCCTTATGCTCAGGATTTAATTAATGGTCAATTATTTAAATCTGACGATTCAATTGCGACTGAATATAGTGAATCATTTGAAGATATGTTAGAGAATCCTGGTAAATATGAGCCAGTTGGCACAGTACCGGCTCTAGTAGACAAAACGACGTTTACAATGCCAGCGAGTGTCACTTCAAACTTTTATTGGATCGCGGTTCCTGTCAAAGCAGGCGTACCGGATTTAACTGAAGTAAAATCATTAGAAATAGATGGGGCACCTGCAGATATTGCAAAAGCAAAATTAAACTTCACGCGTAAAAACGGCGAAGACTATATTTTATATCAATTAAATACTGTACCTCTTAGTAAAGAAGCAGATATTAAGTACGTAAATTCATAAACCAAACAACCCAAAATAAACAAACTATTAACATGGAATTATTACCTCAAGGAATTCAAAGATCAAATTTCTTTTCGCCGGCAGAAAGTACTGATGGGATTCTTCACTCAGTTACATTAAAAGGCGGCTATCAAGAAATGCTAACGCTTAATGATAGAAATTTAATTAAATCATTTTTAAATATATCTGGAACACCTTACGCAGGTTTTACTCAGTCTAACGACCCTTGGTCTAGTGGTAGAAGAAGAGTAGGTATGATGATATATGTTGTTACAGAAAACAAACTATATAACTTAATTCCTGTTGGTTTCTTTGGAAATGGCGGCGATTTAGGAGAAGCTGATTGGTTAGCAATGCCAGAATGGGAAAGAGCATTAAGAATTGATCCTTCCGGGGCATTTACTTCTGAAGGTGCAACGCCAGCTAATGGCTTTACTGCAGTAATAAAAACAGCTGCCGATATAGGTCTTGCTACAGACGCGAACTCTTGTTGGGTTCAAATGGTAGTAGATGGACTTCCTGGAGCTGATGGTTCAGATGGTACAAATGGTACAAGTTCATATTTACACATTGCATACGCAAACAGTGCAGATGGAGTAGGTTTTTCTAAAACAGAATCAAATGATAAAATATTCATTGGACAATATGTAGATACTAATGTATTAGGATCAGATAATTATGCTGATTATACTTGGACTGCAATAAAAGGTGAAAAAGGGGACGCTGGTGATGCTGGTTTAGATGGTTTACAAGGTGCTGACGGTGCTGATGGAATTCAAGGCCCAAAGGGTGATGATGGATTACCAACTTATTTTCATGTAGCTTACGCTAATGATAATCTAGGTACAGGTTTTAGCCAAGATGCTGCAGGAAAAGAATATATTGGTACTTATGTAGATGGTATAGAAGATGATGCTAATTTCGATTCAAATTTATGGAAATGGGCATTGATTAAGGGTATCGATGGAGCTGATGGTGAAAATGGTATTCCAGGAGTAGACGGTGAAAATGGACAAACTTCATATTTACACTTAGCTTATGCTAATGATGCAAATGGTCTTACTGGTTTTAGTGTGACCGATTCAGATAATAAATTATACATTGGACAATATACTGATTTTAATTTAGCAGATTCTACAGATCCAGCTGTCTATTTATGGACGAAGATCAAAGGAGAACAAGGAGAACAAGGACCTGCTGGTGAACCTGGTTTACAAGGTTTACAAGGTGCCTCTGGTGCTGATGGTATACAAGGACCTCCTGGTGCTGATGGAGATGCAACATATTTTCATATAGCTTATGCTAATGATGCAAATGGTGGTGGATTTAGTCAAGATCCTACTGGTAAAGATTATATCGGTACTTATGTTGATGATAAGGTAGGTGATGCTGATGCACAAGATGCATTATGGAAATGGGCATTAATTAAAGGACAGGATGGTGCACAAGGTACACCAGGTGAAAATGGTGCAAACGGTGAAACTTCATACTTACATATAGCCTATGCTAATAATACAACTGGTTTAGACTTTCATGTCAGTGATGCTGTAGGCAAAGAGTATATAGGTACTTATACTGATACACTAGTTGATGATTCAAACAACCACACTCTATATAATTGGGTTAAGATTAAAGGTGAAGTAGGTGCTACTGGTACTAAAGGTGATGCTGGTGCTAAAGGTGAAAAAGGTGATGCTGGTGAAGCTGGTGTACAAGGACTACAAGGACCTGGCGGTTTAATGGGTATCCCTGGACCAATTGGACCAATTGGTGATAGAGGTGAACAAGGTCTTCAAGGTATCGACGGCCTTAAAGGTGAAACTGGACCTGGTGGAGCTAAAGGAGATCAAGGACTAACTTCATATTTTCATATAGCTTACGCTGATGATGCAAATGGTGGTGGATTTCACCAATTACCTGCAGGAAAAGAATATATTGGTACTTATACTGATTTCATAGCAACCGATGCTGGTTCAAATTCAAATTTATGGAAATGGGCATTGATTAAAGGACAAGACGGTGCAAATGGTCTTCCAGGACAAAACGGAGCAACCGGTGCAACCACTTATTTACATATAGCCTATGCTAACAATGCATCAGGTAGTGGTTTCGATGTGGTTAACTCTACAGGTAAAACTTATATTGGACAATATACTGATACTACATTAGAAGATTCAACATTATGGGCTGATTATAGATGGTCATTGATTAAAGGTGCTAAAGGTGATGGTGGTGCTAAAGGTGCTGATGGTGCTGCAGGTGCTAAAGGTGCAACAGGACCAGCAGGTCAGAAAGGTGCAACTGGTGCAACTCCAGATACTAGTCTTTATTTAACTACATCTACTAATATAGATGGTGGTAAAATAACAACAGGTATCATAAAGAATGGACAATTCTCACCATCTGCTGGATGGAATAGTTATGCTGGTACAGGAATGGGTATTAATTTAGATCTTGGTGCTATTAACGCTAAGAATTTCTATATCTCACCTGCTGGTGATGCTAAGTTTAAAGGTGATATTGATATTGCAGGTAATGCAAAGATCGGTGGAGTTCTAGCTAGTGGATTCTTTCAAACCAAAGTTGTAAATGGCACCCCTAAACTTGCACTATTTGATGATGTTATTATTGGTGAAGAAACATTTACTAAATATAAACAAGATATTGTTCAAGAATTTGATGATGTTGAAGCTAGAGAAGGTCTTCGCGAACAAGACCCTGAAAATAATCCTGAAAATTTAAATGCTACACTTTCTCACACATACGTTAAAAGAAACGATGTTTCTATTGAAAGTGGAGATTTAGTTAAATTAGATGGTAATAATGAATTAGTAAAAGCAGATTCTGCAAAAGATACTGGAGTAGTTGGTATTTTATGGTGTGGTGTTAATCATACTTTAAGACCAAGTGGATTAGACAAATATCGTGCTGAACCTAGAGTATATGTAGAAAAGGATCATCATTACAGAGATTCATTTGGTGTCAAATTAGCAGAAGCTGATAGAGCAACTAAAAGTCTTTGGAAAGTTGCTTCATTAGGTGATAGTACTGAAGCCTCATTATTGGGTATGAAAGTATGTAATCAAAATGGCGAAGTAGCTATTGGAGATCTTTTATGTTCTTCAGATACACCAGGTTATCTTATGAAACAACCAGTTGAATATGCAGTTGTTAACATCGTGGAAGGTACTCCACAATATGAAGAAAGACACGTGATTAATTCATTTACAGTAGCTAAATGTATGTCATCTGTTAATTTTGATGAAAATGGCAAGGCAGAAGGCGTTTATGGTTACCTTTATTGTGGATAATCACAATAGGGTAGTACTTTACGCATAATAGAAAACTGAATATATAAAACATAGATGGCAATAATAGACTATAATAACGGTACAGCAACAATTAGCATAAATGGAGGTCAGCCTCCATTTAGCTATTTGTTATTACAGAATGGAACAGCAGTGAATTATCCTGGGGTTAATTTCCAGAATCCTGTAGTAAGTTCAAATAGCTCTGTAGTATTTGGAAACTCAAGCGATACAAGCGGTACATACGGCTTGCCATCTGGTACATATACATGCCAGGTTACTGATAATGCAGGATGTGTTATTAATACATCTGATATGGTTATTGGTCAAACTCTAGAAGCTACGACCACAACAATTTTACCAACAACAACAAGTACAACTCTTTTACAGGAATATCTTACTTTAACAGTAGATCAATCTCCTGTTGATGAGGGACTTAATATACTATTTACATTAACTTCTCTTAATATTCCAAATGGAACTTTAATAGACTGGGATATTACTGGTGGTATAACATCTGATGATATATCAGGTGGTTTAGGTGGTTCTTTTACAATTCAGAATAACCAAGCTCAGTATTTAGCGACAATAGAATCTGATGAGATTTTAGAAGGTCAAGAAACATTTACATTAGCTTTAGCAGCAATTGATTCTAATGGAGTCTCTGCTGGATTAAGTGTTAATGTAATTATTAATGATATGAATACTGCAGCAACAACTCAAGCGACAGCAGCGACTACTTTAGCAACTGCAGCTACGACACAAGCAACTGCAGCTACGACGCAAGCAACTGCAGCAACTACTCAAGCGACAGCAGCAACGACACAAGCTACGACGACATTAGCAACAACGACTACAGCCGATCCATGTGAAGATTGTCCTATGGTTTGGGAAAAAGTCCAAAATACGACTACAAGTTGGGGTCATATATCCGGTAGTACACCGCACATGACATTTGGAGGTAACCATGATACAAATGAAGCAGCTGGTAGTTGGTTTAATAATGGTCAACTTTATTCTATTACCATGAGTAACGATCAAGGAGCCTCAT
>Ga0181390_1000925_pt1 | contig 13260 bp, 30 predicted proteins | sample 13SPOviralmetaG_FD_130085 | JGI IMG/M metagenome (GOLD analysis project Ga0181390, IMG submission 130085) | Marine viral communities from the oligotrophic San Pedro Time Series (SPOT) site, San Pedro Channel, CA, USA - 13 SPOT_SRF_2010-07-21 | ecosystem: Environmental > Aquatic > Marine > Strait...
ATTACAGAAAGTGTAGAGGTAAAATAATGTTAGTAATACTATTAATATGCATAGCAATTGTTTTTGCTAGCGCGGAAGATTTGTGGAGTGATATAAAACAAGATAGAGAGGATACTTGGTTATAGTCTTTCTATTTCAAGCTGTTGTGTAATCCAGTCAAGTATATCTTCCTTATCTTTACCTACTTGGCTTTGTACTAAAATACACCATTCTTCGTATGCTTCTTGAGAAACTTTAAATTTGTATTTACCAACTCTGATTGGTACTTCGGTTACTTCTTCTGTATCGTCTTCCTCATCAAAAGTTTGCATTAAGTCATCTATGTCTTCTAAGTCCCATCCGACACCATCAAGACTACCTGTTTCTTCAACTATGTCTTTTAAGGAGATTAGTAACTCATCATTCTTCCAACCACCAAGTTCAGTAAGTCTATTGTCAGCAATCAAATATGCTTGTGCCTCAGCATCATCTTTTATGTCTATTAAATACACAGGGACTTGCCATTCCGCACCTGTGTCTACTATTCTGTCTGGAGCTGGGTCTCCTGCTTGTTGCATTTGTAGAAGCGTAATTAATCGACCATGACCTGCTAATAATTTATTAGTAGCTTTATTAATTAATAGAGGATTGGTAAATCCAAATCTGTTAATACTGTTGTAAAGAGTACCTATATCATGGTCTTTAGGGTTTAAATCAGCACCAGAAATTTCTTTAATGTTCCTGTACTCAATGTGTATTTTAGTCATTACAGTCTCCAGATGAACAATTGCATTCACCCTCTTCATCTATCATACCTTGTTCAAACAAGTTTTTACTAAAATCTGGACTCATTCCTATTTTAAATCCTAATTCAGTTAAAGCATCAAAAGTTTGTTGAACAAGCATTTTAGAATCAAAATCATCTTCCTTTCTCATTTCATCCATAATTTCTCTACCTCTATTAAATGAATGCAAAAGTATTTCTGACATGACACCACCTTGATTTTTATTATCTTTCTCTAATTTAGATTCAGTATAGAGTAGTTTACCATTATCATCTCGACCATACTTATCAAAAGATGAATATACGATACCATCTTTATTTAGCAACATTCCCATTACCAACTCTTCAGAGTTTATGTCTTCTGATAAAGACTCAGTAAGATTTTGCACATCTTCATCTTTATCAAACTTTCGTACAAAAGCGTCGCTAAAAATTGACAGGTAGTCAAATTCAAAAATTATATTAGCCATAGCGCCACTTGCATAAAGTGATTCTTTTTTGTCTTTATCCATATCATTTGGAAATATAATTACTAAATCAGACTGAGATTTATTTTTTTTGTAAAAAGAAATTAAAGGAGATGGGGAGACCCCTATATTGTCATTCATTTCTTGAGTCATGTGCTTGTAAGATTCTCTGTCTTCTTGAAAACTTTTAACTAATCGTTGTTTGTTCATACTTCTTCTACCTCTCCGTTTCTTACATAGTCGTAAGGACTGTAGTTATTTAAAGACCAAAAAAGTTTATTAAAAATTTTTGTAGTCACTTTATAAATTATTACTTTTGCAATACTGTCTCGTGAGTCATACTTTTCTAATATCGTTAGACAAAGCTCACTAGCTTTACGTTTTATTTTATTCATTAATCTGTTTCCTCTCTAGTTGTCCACATATCAAAACTGTATTCAACTTCTTTACCTACTTGAACAAGTAAAGACATTACATACGCCTCAGCATCAGATAATTCAGTATCATCTGCAAAACGAAACGTCACTGCTAAGTCGTTTGTTAATTGTTTTCTATCGGGATTTTTATATTTGTATATTTCTTGCATTAAATTCCTTCCTACAATACTTAGACTATGCAATCTATAAAAAGGTTACATAATTTAAATAATATTTCTATCACTTACCAGTGGACTCGGAGGGACTCGAACCCTCGTTACCTAACACAATGTACACCATACAAGTTTAAGTCTATTCCAATAACGAGCCCTAGTTACTTATAATCTTTTTTTGATTTCATTACGAAACCATTTCATTCTAGCTTCATATCCATAAGTAATGTCGACTAAATACCATAAAAATTTTCTTATTCTTTTCATTATAAATCCAGAGTAGGGTCTTTCCATCCTCTGTTTCTTCCATAACTTATAGGAGTATGTGTATAGCAATACTCTTTTCTGTTATAGATGCTAAGAGTTTTATTACATGATTCATCTTTGCATAATCTACCTTTTGCGTATACCTTACTTTTTCTTGAGTTATATGATTTAGTACCAGTTTGATATAAATTACTCACTGTTTGTTCCTTCCTTTAAGTCTTTTGCATAATCCGTACCAAGAATATTATCTAACTCTTCTTGTTCAGAAACCCAAAGCAACTCTTTACTTTTTTTTAATTCGTATGCTCTTATTTCTTTATATGATGTGTAACGATTTTTTATCTCTTCTAAAAATTTCATATCTCTCTTCCCATAAATTTATATAAATATTGAGGACTTTGATGATTGTGTTCCTCTTGACTACATCTTATCTTGTCAATAATCCAGTTTTTTTCATGTCGAAGCTTCCATATTAATGCTCCGAATCTTGGTATGTAATGAGCCATAAATTCATTATGACAAACGCCTACAGGAGAAGTAAGCAATAAATACTCTACCTTCTCCTGTTGGTTAAAATGTGTAAACTTTTCTGCTTGTGTAGAGACAGTAGGACGCTTTGAAACATCTATCTGCTCCTCGTCTTCTAGCCAATCACTAAGTTTACTACTCATTGTCATTAGAATGGTGCTTCCTGTACCTCTCCTGTATTAGGATTTGTACTAACATCACTCATAGGCTTTGCAACAGGTGCTGCACCTAAAATGTCTGCCGCCATTTGAGTTTTGTTTGCATAAGAAACATTATCTTTACCTGTTTCTCCTTGATACTGAATACCACTCACAGTCTGCCAGTCTAAACAAACTGCTACATTGTCAGCAGTCACAGTCATCTGTGTTTTTTCATTGCCTTCTTTGTCAGTCCATTTTTCTTCTGTCAGTCTGCCTGTAACAGAAACTCTCATAGTTTTTGTTCCAGTTGGGAATGAGTTAGCTACATTAGTTGCTAGATTCTCCCACATTTTAACTGTTACCCACATATCTTCTTTATCTCCATAAGTTTTTACAACCATGCGAGCTGAAGCTATTGATTTACCAGTTGATGTATTTCTTACTTCTGGTTCCATCATGTTACCAGTAATTGTTATTGCATTGTTACTTGCCATTTGAATCCTCCTGTGATTCTGATTTTGCTTTTAGTTGTTCGACTGTTCTGTTCCATGGAAACTCAAACCATTTCTGTGCTGATTCCCAAGGTTCGTCTGGGTCTATAATCTCTGATTCATTACCCACTGCTTTACCACTCTTGACTCTCTGTTGTGAGAAGTCATAAGCAGCATGCCTTACACTATCGTAACCATTGATTAGTAAGAATTGCAGTAAGCCATTTGCGTTAGCATCAGCAACTTTACCCATAGGTAAAGCTTTGTTGCTTTCGCCTTCTTTTTCAAGTCTTAGCCAAGTCTCATGACACAACTGAAAAAACTTAGGAGAGTTAAAGAATTCATGCCCTCCATTTAAATAATTAAATAAAGATTTCCAAACTACATCTTTGGGGAACACTTTATAATCTTCATATAGACTTACGATGTCATCATCTGACCAATTTACGGGCCACCTTACGGAGACCCATTGTACTACAGTTACCCAATCTTGCTTGGATAGTATGACATCTAAATTTACTTCATTACCATTTGTTTCCATAATCTATTTTATCCTTATACCAACTAATAAAATGACCGAATTATCTCGACTATAACCTGCGATTAAATTATTAGTCCTATTAATACTGTTACCTTTTAGACTCTTAAGCTTCATAAACGTTACACATCATTTCCATAATTCTTCATTAAATCTGAAGCTAATTGACTTTCACCAAACATAGCTTCTGTAAATAAAAATGTATATATACTTATGACAGTATCAAAGTAAACATTAGAATCAAATTCTCTTTTTAAACTTTGTGAATCTGTATCTATAGACATTTCTTTAAATATATTTGCACTAGATATAGCTATTTTTTTGGTCTCTTCTTCTGAAAGACCTGCATTTAAACAAGCCATTGCTATGTGTGTAGCGTTATTTCTAGTATTAGCATTCAAAGGTATCTTGTTTGCTCTAGAAAAATCTCTAATAATGTCCCATCTACTTGTCATACTAACAACTCCATTGAGTTCAACATTTTGTATGTTGTATCTAACTTTGGAGATTGTGTTCCATTAATAGTTTTATTAGCAATTCTTTCTTCATGTGTAATTTTACGAACTGGTGCGACCCACTGTTCATAATTACTTACTGCATTTATTAAAGCCCATGTTGAATATTTTTGTTCTTCAAACTCTGGATTCATAAATAAGTGTTCAACTTTGTTTCTACTTTCAGCTGACCTTGCTACTGCTAAACTATTCTTACCATCTGAATTTAATTCAACTAATGGATAAATAGAATCAACAATAGTATCGAACTGTTGTCTAGTTAATAATGTATCAACCATTTTTTCAACCTCGATTTGAAAGTCATCAATATATTTATAGTTAATTTCTAAAAGCTTTCTAGCTTCATCTACTCTAGTAACTGCATTTGCTGTATGTCTAAAGCTAAAACCTGTATTGTAGTTTTTTATAGCTAAAGATAATGTATTAGCACATACAACTCTAATTGGTGTTGTAATTCCTTTTATTGAAGAACTACCATCATGACTGTTTGTTAATAGTAAATATGGTAATGTAACGTCTTCGCCAACAACTATATCTTTATTTAAGTTGAGCAACATCCAAACAACCTTACCATTATGTAAACTACCTGCTGTTTCATACTTAGCTCTTGAATCATCTACTACTTTATCTAAAAAGTTAAAACATTCCATATTTTGTATTGGTGTGTATCTACTTCCGACAACACCTAGTACGCTATCATCACTATCTCTTACGCTTGCGTAGTAGTTTGGAACATCAATAAGACTTGATACATCAGTATTGTTATCTTCTTGAAATGTTGCCAGTCCTCTCAAACTTACAGTCCAATCAAGTCCTGCTTGGCTAAGAGCATCTCTAGAATTTAAAGCATCTTTGGTAACAACGCCTAGCTTATGCCAAGGTGTTTGTTTTGCACTAAACATAGTTTCTACTGCATGAGGCATTATTTATCTCCAATCTTTTCTATTGTCCAACTCAATGCTTCTACCCATCCAATCATGTTTGCTTTCATAGAATCATCTATTTTATCTAACTCAACTGTTCTTATATCTAAATCTCTTGGTATTCCATAGTTGTGTTCAAGCATTTCTCTTGTTTCCCACAACTGTTTTTTTAAAACTCTATCATCTAAATTTTTTTTCATAATTCTTTTACTTCTCCTATATCTAATTTTTGTAAATATTTAGGAGCTTTATCTTCTGGTAGAATGCTTACTTCATTTGTAAGTACAGTTTCAAATAAAGATTCCACTATTACCCATGGGTCATCTCCTCTTTCTTCTGCTACTGCTTTTACTCCAGTAATTCTAAATTCTGGTCTTACTACTTTCTTCCAGTCGTCTCCTAAGTAATCTAATACTTTGTCTTTATCGTATGGTTTGTAAGTTTTTGCAGGTCTTCCAACAATAACTTTGTTGGGTAGTCTTACTGCTTTACCTTGATATCTATAAGCTAACTCTTGTTTCATTTTTTGTTGAACAAGTCTTACTGCTTTGGATACTTGTGTGACTTTATCTTGAAGTGTTATAAAATCTACAATATCTTCTGGAAACTGTAAATCTACAATGTCATCTTCTTTTACATCTAAAGTATCATCACTTAATGATTCAATGTTTTTACTAGTATAACTTACTCTATTTAGAGCATCCTCTATACTTAACTTACGGGGTGATTCGGTCATACTTATTACCTCCTTATGTTGGTTGCTTGAACAGGCCCTTGTGGCCTGTTCTTTCATTATTTAGACCTATTAATTTGAAAAAGGTTACACCCATTTATAGTTTCCTATATCATTTAAAGTATCTGGTTCTTCATAACCAAAAGATTCTTTAACTCTTGTGGCACCTTCTTCGTAATTAAGCATGGTTTTGTTGCGTCCTGTGGAATTAGCCCAATCGATTATTGTTTTTGTTTTCCAAAGTTTGTTCCTACCTTTATTTATAAAAGCATCTGGTTGTGGCAATCTTTTCCTTGCTTGCCAACTAGAAACTGTTGATGGTTCAACACTTAACATTTTTGCTATTTCGCTGACTCCAACAGGATAATCTTGTTCGTCATAAGACATTATTCTTCCTCCTCTAATTCGCTTATGTTGTAAATTAAACTAGGTTCACAACCTTCTTCTTGCCAACTATCGTCATCATCTAAAATAACAACTTTGTTGCCGATATCGTGCCTAATTATTTTTCCTGTAATATCTTGTCCAATAACTTTAACTCTTGTACCTATATCTAAAGTAGCCATTATTCTTCCTCCTCGTGCATTTGCTTATGTATTTCTTGATGAGCTTCATAGTTTCTAAAATTACTCATTTGGCCAAATTTATAAGAGTGTTTCTCTATTGCTTCTGACAATGTGAATCCTGGAAATATATTATTAGCAAATTCTTCTGCAGTTATATGAACATCCGTAGGTTTAATGTCACTCTGGCTTTTAATCATATCTCTATACTTAAGCATTAGAGCTCTTCTGTAATAAGCAGAGAATTGAACATACTTCATACCTTTTACTAGCTTTGATTCTTTATTTGACATAAAGTACGTGTCGGTATATTCCTCCTTGATACTTGTGTAACTATCTTTTGCGCAATCTAAGCAAGAAGGAGAAACAACAACTTGATGATTTTGATACCTGTTAAAACCTCTTATCAGTGCAAAATTCCAATAACTGTTTAATTTATTACACTGAAGACAAAACCTGTCTTTATCTAATCCAATATCTATAAACTTTTGTTTTCTCTTTTTATTACTAAGCATATTTTTATTCATGCAAGACTTACAGTAAGTTTGCAGTCCTGTACTGTTACCCTTACACAAATCAAAATATTTCCTTGACTTAACTTGTTTACAAGTAGGACATTTTTTTTCTGCTGGTATTTGTCGTGGGTCAAAATTTTTCTGCCTTACTTTGAAATAGTGGTCAACTGCGGCTTTGCTACAATCTATGCACGTAAGAGAATAACCAGATAAAGTGTTCTTATCTTTGTAAAAGTTTTTTATATCTTGTACATTATGACATCTGTTGCACTTCTGCTGATTAGGGTTTTCAAGGTTAAATTTTCTTTCTTCTAAAGCAGCTTCATGCATTTCTTTAACTATCTCAGAGTTTTTTATCCAGTGTCTTATGTATTCTAGGTTACTACCTAATACTTCAGCTGTAACAGCCAAACCTCTTTTGTTTGTTGAATTTGTATGCTGTTTATATATAAGTCTTAATATTTCTAAATTTGGCTCTTCACCGTACATTCTATTGATTCTGTCTTGACCAAAACTATTATTGCCACTGATTTTACTGTATTGCAATCTTATTGCTTCTCTAGTAACTCCAAACACATCTCCTATTTGTTGCATAGTAGCAAAAGGAAATAATTCAGTTATAGATTCTATAGTTTCTGGGTCTGGTGTTTTTTTATGGGAAATTTTATGTACTGGACAATTTCCTTTTAAACCTGCTTTTTTATCGTTTGTTTGAAAATATTCACAATCTATGTAATACATAGAAAGCATTAGGTTTTCTTCCTCTTTTGTTAGTTTTCTTGACGCAACTTTACCAAGTTTTATCGTAGTATCATTTTCCACATTTCTCCTTAATTTATATTGGTAAGACTATTATATATGCATATTTGAAGTTGTCAAGTTCATTTATGCAAATACCTTGTATAAATAAATAAAGGGTATATAATAGATAATAAGATGAGAGATGTACTAAGTGCAGACATACACGAAGACGTTAGCTTCTTGTTTGAAGACCACAAAATAGAAGTGGTTTGGAATGAGTACCTATTAGCGTATGATGCAATTATATATAAACAAATGACTGACTCTACAGGTAGTCCTTACTGGGTTTATTTCACCTCAAGCGGTGGTAAGTCACAAAAAGATTCTGCTTTAAGAGCTAGACAAATCGTTTTAGGAAGGGATTAACAGCTAAAAATTATGGGAATTACAGAATGTGTAATTTTCTTAGCGACTCTTCTACCGACCACAATGTCGGATAACGATGTAATAAAAGGATATTTGTCATGTAATGACAATATGCCTAAATCTATGCATCAATATGCAAATTTATACTATACAAATTTTGATATTGAAAATATCGAAACAGCAGTAAAAATTGGTTGGTGTGAGTCAAGAGGAAAAGAAAAAGCTTACAGAGACGATAATGGGGATTCTGGTGTTATGCAATTCGTACACTGGACGTGGAACTGGGTAGCAGAAAAATATGATTTACCTATATGGGATGAGTGGCAAATACTAAGGTACGGGCAACCGTATCTTGGTGCCACTTCTAAATCAGACATTGGTTTTAGTTTTGAAAAAGCACAGTTAACACCTTATTACAATATAATGTTTGCATCAATACTCGCAGAAGACATTTACGGTAAAACTCAATGGCGTGATTGGTCTTCAAGTGAATGGTGTTGGAGTGATACTGAAAAATGGAGAACAAAATGGAAATCAGAAAGTTATTAAACAATGGGCTATAGGCCACTTCCACCAGAAGTAACTGTAAAAGAAAGCGGGATAGAAGGCCTTGGACTTTTTTCAAACACAGTAATATACGAAGGCACTAACTTGGGAAGGACACATTATAAACAAATGCAGTCTGAAGATGGGTTCATAAGAACACCTTTAGGTGGTTTTATAAATCATAGCGAGATACCTAATTGTGAAACAATATTAATTGGTAAGTCAATGTATCTAATGACAAAGGTAGACATAATGCCAGAAGAAGAAATTACATTAAAATACAATTGGTACAAAGTGTGATAGAATTTCTGTATGGATAATAATAGTGAAAACCCTTTTGAATTAGCAATCTTTGAAATAATGAAAGAAGCAATAAAACAAGCTTCATACGAGCTAATGACTGAAAACTCTAACTCTATAGAAGAAGAAATGACCGATGAACTAAATAGGTTAATTGATGAGGTGACAGAACCAGAAAAACCTCTAGTTGATAGACTTCAAGATATAATTGACGACTATGCAGAATATGCAGTATTTGCTGAGTCTTTACTTGATTTAGGAATGTTCGTAACACCAGAAGATGTAGTTCATTTAATGAAGTTTCCACAAAGATACAAGATGGAATATATGTTGTGGACCGAGTTAGGAAAACCAAACTTAGGCGATAAAGAATTTGAAATATATAGAAAAGAAGTTTTTAATAGAGAGAGGAATATTAGACGTGGTAAACAAACCGAAAATCCAGGGGACTAAATTCGAGACATGGCTAGTCAATAAATTTAATAGTTGGGGCGATAGATACAAAGCCGAAAGACTTGCAGAAGGCGGAATCAAAGATATCGGTGATGTTAAATTAAAATTAAAAAATGGCCTTATTCCTTTTAAAGATTTTGTAATTGAAGCTAAAGCTAGACAAAACTTAAACGTACATCAAACATTAGCCAAGTCAAAGAAAAAAGCAGGAAATTATCCAGTCATTTTAGCTTGGAAAAAACTTATAAAACAAGAAGGTAACTCTCGAAGAACTTCTGATGGTGAATCTGTTGTTTATATAATAGATGAAGAAACCTTAAAAGATTTATTGGAAAATTATAAAACAAATTTATAAATCATGTAACCTTATATTGAGTATGAAAGTCAAAGCAACAGTAACAACAAAGGAGAAAAAATGGCATGGATTAAATCCGAGCAGGAACTAGCAAGCCATCCTAAACTCTTGATGCTTGCACAAGATTTAGAAATAGGAGTTCCTCAAACAGTTGGTCACTTACATCTTTTATGGTGGTGGGCACTGGATTATTGTGAAGATGGTTATCTTACAAAATACAGAAACTTTATTCCACTATCAGCACAATTTATGGGTGATGGAGATTTCTTTACTAAAAAACTTATTGAGCATGGTTGGATTGATGAAATAGGTGATGATTTAGTTATTCATGACTGGATGGATTACACAGGTAATCTCATAACAGTTAGAGAAAAAGATAGAGAAAGGAAGCGTAAAGCTAGAACTTCTGAGAACTCAAAAAATTCTACAAATAAGGAATCGTGGGAAATATCAGATAATGTTAATAAGACTAATAAGAATGTCCCACGGACATCCACTGGACATCCATCGGACATCCAAGCACCGTCCGACGTGAGAGGAGAGGAGAAGAGAGTAGAGGAGAGTAGAGGAGATATTGTTCCTACGGAACAGGTTGAATTTATACATCAAGATGTAGGAGTAGTTCAATTAGACAATATTCAGAAAAGCACTACTCATAGTGCAGTTTTTGTTGCTTTATGTCAGATATTTGGTTTTAAAACCGAAGATTTAACCCAATCATCCAGAGGCATGTTGAATAAAGTTGCTAAGGAACTCTCGCAAGTAGGGGCTAATGCATATGATATTGAAGCTAGAATACGTAACTATGCCTTGACTTATGGTAATAAACCTACACCTACTGCTTTAGCTAAACATTGGCCAGATTTAGCACAAGCTAATCCAAAACTGTCTAAAAAAGATTTAGAGAAGTTACAAAAAAAGTTACAATCACAAGCCTCTATGACACAGTGGCTCAATGAAAAATAAAATTAGATGTAACCTTTTTTATAGAATTTAGGTCTAAATGTTGGAGGTAGAATGAGAGACAAAGAAGTATTAATAAAAGGAACTATAAATGTTAGTTTTCCTGCTTGGGAATACAATATTTATGAAGATAAAGTAGGCATCCTAACAGGGCCAGGATACTCTTCCCAATTTGTGCTAGACCCAAATAGAGAAGTAGCATTTCAAAAAACACTTAGAGTAGAGTACTTTGAAGATGGTGAAGCGGCACGCCGAATAGTAACAGGAAACATAGTTGCCGACTATATTTATTTAGAAAACGAAGGAAAAATATGAAACAATTACACGAACTTAGTAGACCATTTCCAGCAGAGTTTATACATAAAGCTCCAGCTGGTAAATTTGGAGAATACATTCAGCATTCAGTAATAAGACAAAGATTACTTAGTGTTGTAGGGCCTTACTCACAAGAAGTTAAGGAAATTTTAAGAGAAAAAATTACAGACAAACAAGGTAAAGAAGTAGAAGTTGTAACAGGTGTCATCTTAGCTTTAACAGTAGAGATTGATGGACAACTTGTCACAGTTGAGGAATCTGGTGAATGTGAACAACCATTTAACTGGAGAACAGATGGTGCAAGAATGAAAGACGCTATATCAGATGGTGTCAAGAGATGCGCCATGGCTTTTGGTGTAGGGCTACACTTATGGGCACAGTTTGACAATAAGTCAGAATACTTCTTAGATAAGCAACTAGAAAAAAGCTTAGAAACTAATGAATAAAGATTTATTTAATCAAGACATAAAAGTTATTCACAACTGTGTAGATAGTTTAATGAAATCACTTTCAGAGTTGAATACAGTTTATAAATCTATGGAACAAGACCCTAACTTAAATGGTAGAAAAGATGTAGCTATTTCAATGTCTAAGATAATAGACACTGTCATGGAATTCTATCATTTTGATAGGTACTTACAAATAGAAATGATGTCGGAATAAAGAACTATGGATAAGGTATTAACCACTAATATAGAGAGTAGGTCACAGGGGATAAGTGTTTCTCCCTTAGGTTTCGCCTCCTTTCCTAAGGGTTTTTACTTATCCCCATTCTTATTAGCTGTTGTTGATAGCGTGGAGGTTATCAGAAGTTTATAAGTGTTAGTGAAGTTAAAAGCTTAGTAGTTATTCACGCTAACATTCAGCTCTGCTCGAGTAACTTTTGTGTAATCTCCACGGTGTTAAAAACACCATAGTAGAAGTAGTAACTGGGACAGGTTACTGCTTATGCTACCTGTTATGAGTAGGTAGCTTGTAGCACATACGAAGTATGGGGATTGCATTTGAAATTATGCAAGGCAACCAAAGGTTCCTAGTGAAGCGTGTGTTACAAGCTATCTATACGTACGTAGCTTGTAGCACATAATGAGGTAATGGTTGGTAACAAAGGTAACCTTAAAGGGTATGTGTAGTTATGTGTTACGAGCTATTTACATTGAAAGGAAAGAAATATGAAAGTATTTGTGTACGGAACATTGAGAACTAGAGAATCAAGAAATCATGTTTTAAGAAGTTCAGATTTTATTGGTAATTTTAAATCTTTACCCTTGTATAACATGTATGACTTAGGTTCATTTCCTTGTATTTCTAATAGCGGTAAAACATCTATAATTGGTGAGCTTTATGAAGTAGATGATTACACATTAGAACTGTTAGATATGATTGAAGGTCACCCTACATTCTACGAGAGAAAAGAAATATTACTCGCAGAGTTAGATGGGTTAGCAATGAATGATTACACAGAAGCCTATTTTTTAGACAAACCTAATGCAAGTCTAATAAAAAGTGGGGACTGGTATGACAGAAAAGGATATTGAAATTGATAAAAAAGGAAGAGAAGTCGCCTTACAACTCGAACAATTACTCGGTATTGTGGATTTTGATTACAACAGGCATCATAGGTGCATTGTGTGTAATGCTAAATTCTTACGTCACGAAGATGGTTTACCTTGTGAAGATGATGAAAATAGAAAAAGATTACGGTGGAAAGACCGTTGGGGAAATATAAGGTACAATTAATCTACAGATGAACCGAAAAAACAACTATCGCAAATATCTTGAGTTGAAGGGTCTACTAAATTATTCCTACATATTACGCAGTATTTGTCTTTCACTACTCCTCTTCATTAGTATTATCTATTCTTCCTAGCTTAGTATAGCTGTTCACTTCAACGTTCCATAGGTAATGTATATATTCCATATCTTTATATGCCATTTTTCTAGCTTCGTCTAAAGATTTTGCTATGTAGTCTTTACTGCCTGTAATTTTAATATTGTACTTATTCATAACCAAGTATCCTCTCTATCTTGTTTTATATCACTCCACAAATCTTCCGCGCTAGCAAAAACAATTGCTATGCATATTAATAGTATTACTAACATTATTTTACCTCTACACTTTCTGTAAT
>Ga0181390_1000930_pt1 | contig 13225 bp, 10 predicted proteins | sample 13SPOviralmetaG_FD_130085 | JGI IMG/M metagenome (GOLD analysis project Ga0181390, IMG submission 130085) | Marine viral communities from the oligotrophic San Pedro Time Series (SPOT) site, San Pedro Channel, CA, USA - 13 SPOT_SRF_2010-07-21 | ecosystem: Environmental > Aquatic > Marine > Strait...
ACTATATCTAGTGTCTTGTAAATTGGTTAATGAATCTTCCTGAAATGGATATAAATTAAATTTAATTTTTCCTTTTTTAGGATGTTGTATATAACAATATTGCCGCATAAAAAATACTGGATCAGCAGCACACATTTGATATTGTTGCTGTATTATTTGTTTTATGCTGGGCTGTGACATTATTGAATTACTCCTACAATAAATTTGCCAGTTAGTATTGTTGTAAGAATACCGGCGCCGAACCAAACAACTTTATTATTATACCATTTAGGTTGTAATTTTTTTTGTTGTTCGATATATAAATTTATGTTAGTTTCTAATAAATCAATTTGTTGCTGTTTATATACTAATTGCAATGAATCTAATTTAATTAGTTCATCTTGTTTATCAATAACATCTGTTTGTTGATTTATTAATTGATTATTAACTGAATCTTTATAATATAAATCATCTAAAGTTTCTGATATATCATGTATTTGTTGTTCTGTAAAACAGGTATCGACTACTGTTTGACCGAATCCAATTATTGGAAATAATAATACAAGTATTAATTGTTTCATCGTTTTCTCTTAGTTTTCGAAACAATATTATGTTTTGCTTGTGATGTAGTTTTCTTTGGACGACCGGGCCTACGTTTTGCTGTTTTAGTAGCTTTTGTTTTTTTAACAGTTTCTTTTAATTCTGTTAATTCTTTTTTTACTTGTCGTTTTTGTGTTTTAACTTGATCTTCTTTTCCTTTAACACGTTCAATTTTTTTTGTGTTATCGTCAATCTTTTCTTGTATTTTTTCTACTGTTTTTCGATTACGTAATTTTCCAATTGCTGCAATTAGAGCTAATAATCCTATAATTCCACCAATGATCCATTTACCATATGATTTAATAGTGTTCCAAATTTTCATTTTGTTTCTCCTGTAACTGTTTTATTTAATTTATTTAAAAAGTCTATTTTATATGACTCAAATCCTTTTGTGATTTTTTCTTCAAATTCTTCTGGTGTCATTTTTGCGGCCCATGTTTCAGTTTCGCCTTCACCGTTAATAACTAATTGAGATGCTTTAGTATATGTTTCTCGTAACATATCAACATCTTGCTCTGCTTTCTTTAACCATGCTAATGCATTGGCTTCTATTTTTTTATTAGCATAGTCCTCAAATTCATCAGTTTTTTTGAGTTCATGTTCCATATCAATAACACAGTCAAAACACATTCCATGAATTGCTCTCATTTTTTGATTAAGATAGTAGTTAGTATCACAAGTACATGTCTCTTTTGGACATTTAGCATATGATCTTAGTTCTTCCCGAACTTCACTAAGTACTTCTGAATTTTTTGGTTTTCTTGTTCTAAATCCATCAAATTGTTCTACTATGGTAATATTACCATTAACATCAACATCTTCCCAGATATCTCCAATTTCATGATGTTCATTTTTCTTTTTTGTTGCATCAACATCACTAAATCCAACAGTCTTTTTTGTTTGAAATTTGTGAGTACCGTCAATCATTTGTTGAACGGCTTTGATGTTTTGTAACTTGTTTGTTTTTGCCATAACCTTTTTATGTTTAATTTTCAGTATAATCGTCTGATGGAGATGGAGATGGTAATTTAATATCTGCATTTCTCATTGCTGTTGCGATTGCTTTTTTAAATTCTTTAGACTTTTTTGCAGTCATGCCTTTCATTAAATCTTTAATTGGCTGCACAACTTCTGGTGCAACTTCCAATGGAGTAGCATTTGCTAATTTTGATTTTATATCGGCTACAAATGAATCAACTGATGCTTTCATTTTATTAACCGTGTCAGTAGATGATGTATCGGATGTGGTGTCGGCAGTATCAGTTGATGTTGGGGTTGGTGTTGGTGATGGACTAGGTGAACTAGAACCTCCGCCCCCTGAAAAAGATGTTGGTGCTGGTGACGATGTATCGGAGTCGACTGCTGCTTCAGCATCTGCGTCTACTTCTACGTCTGCTTCTGGTACATCTACGTCAGGAGTATCTACGTCAGGTGCATCTGTGTCTGGAGTATCAACGTCTGCAGGTTCTGGTGTATCTACTACGTCTGTTGCATCTTCTTGTTCGAATACATAACTTTCTCTTAATATTTTAGCAATTTTATTTCTAACATATTTTCTAATTACTTGCTCTTTTTGCTCTTCAGATAATTTCGATATTGACTCTTTAAGAGTTTCTTCATTTTCTGGTTTCACTAATGAGTTAGTAATAGCTACATGATCAATTCGTTCTAATTTTTTAATATATTCTTCAGTTCCTGCTAATTGCATTTTTTCAAATACTTTTCGAGCATGTTCTGGAGAATATTCTCCTTCTTCAACTTTTTTATAAATGTGGTCTACAATTTTAGGAACCATATTTTCAACGTCATCTAGAACATCAGTAGCATATTTTCTTACTACTAATGGCTGTACTCCTTTTGACAAGTTAGGAACCATACCATGAGCTTCCTCACCGGTATAATCTTTAATATCTTTACGAGTATTTGGTTTTGTTGATTTTTCTAAATCTTTTGGTGATTTATACTTTGTTTTATGTTTTTCTGCCATTGTGTTATCCGTTTATTTAATATAAATATTACCTTGCGTATTTTAACACTCCTAGTATTTGATTGACTGGAGCAAATGAGCCTGTTAGTTTATACGTATTACCTCCGTATGTGAATACTATGCCTTCAATTGGAACTATAGTATCAAAGCCTCCAATTTGTTCTATTTTCTTAAGCTCAGTTTCTAATTTGTTAATAGTTTCAATATTGTCTGATGTTTGTAATTGTTTAGTTAAGTTTGCTATACTTCGTTTTATATCCTGAACTGCTGCATTTGGATTTGCTGCAAGATAGTTTTTAATGTTTTTTAATACAACAGCTCCAAGTCTTAAGAATATAGATTCAAATGGTTGTATATTTTGTTTACGATATAATTTAAAATCTTTTTTATCAAATGCAGAAACCCACTCAGCAAATTGATCGTTGTCAATCAATTTTTTAATTTTAGTAATACTAGTAGATTTATCTCCAAATGCCCATCGGTATGTTAATAACTCTATTATTTCATCGTTTATATCATATCCTAGTTGATCTGCCTTTTCTTGTATTATATTTTTCCACCATGCTTTATGATATTCAGAAACGGTATCTGTTTCTTTTAGTCCGAATTGATTTTTTAAACTATCAATTTCAGCAAAGAATGCATTTTGTTTATCTTCAAAATCTTCAATTTGTCCTAGCTTCATTTTATTAGGAGGTATAAATGAAAATGTCTTTTGTAAATGTGCATTTGCATCTTGAATTACTTTTTGTAATGTAGTACCACCTGCTAAGTCTGTCTGCACTACTTTTCCTGATTCATCATATTCTACCAAATTATGAAATTGTAATACTGCCGTTTCATACGCAATAATATTTTTAGTAGATGGGTAAATAATTTCCATGTTAGCAAAAACACGTCCGTTTTTAAATATAGACTGTAATGTGCGTGGTGATAATTTACTTAAAGCACTTGTTAAGTCTGCAGCTGTTTCGGTATATGCTTCTACTACTGATTTATATCCTTCTGCGGCATCTGTACCACTTTCATCAACTATTTTCTGATATTTTTCTTCGAAGCTAGCAATAATTTCTGATGTTGTCATTGGATTTCTAACTGTTTTCACCCCACGAGCAAATCCAGGTTCTCCATTTTTCCATGTTACTTGAATATTCTGACCATCAGTCTTTTCTGTTACTTCTTGTTCTATGTCTAAACGTCCCTCTAATGCTCTAGAAACAATTTCTTTCATATCATTGAAAGTTAAACCATAAGCATCATATGGATGATTCATATGACCTCCAGCACCACCTTCAGTTATTAAAGATTCTTTTATAGGAGCACCGAATACCGTTTTACTAAAATTATTAAAGTCATAAACAAATTCTTTTCCTCTACTCTTGTCCAGAAACTTTTTTAATTTTTTTATTTTTTTGTCATGAGCCTTAGCCATTTTAGGAGTTTGATATCCTTCAATCACTTCATCTATATCTTCAGATAATTGTTGTCCCCACCAATCTTTACTAAATATTGACTCTTGTACTCCAGTTAACATTTGCCAAATATTTTTAACAATTGCTTCTTTAGTACCAGGATATGATGCTGCAAATGTTTCATAATCTTTTTCTGCAATAGCCTTTCTTACTGTGCTAGCAGATATTGGTGTTCCGTCTGCATAGGCTAATGGATCTACATCAATTTCTAGTGGATTAACATTGATACCAGCTGGCATTTTTCTGCCGCCTTTATCTCCAACTGTTTTGTATTTTTCCACGTTACTTCCAAAACTCATGGTACGAGCATAATCATCACCTTTTTTAGATGCCGCCATTGCATATGTTCCATTGTCTGTTTCTGGTAATGCAAATAAGTATTCATATGCAGCCATAATTGGAGAATTGTAATCAGTGGGTTGCATCGCAATTTTTGGATTGCTATTAATTAGATTGAAGATTTCTGCAGTATCTTGTCTGCTAACACCGTCTCGTTCTTTTGGTCCAATCAACATTATTACCCGTTCTACATTGGAAGATTGAGCATAACGATTTGCTAATGCTAAATGGGCTCCGGTTAATGGTTTGAACCCGCCCGGAAAAAGTACTATAGTTTTATTCATTTTATATAAATATTCGTTAGTTGTTTTCTAGTGTTTTTATTCTATTTTCTAAATCTTGTATCTTTCCTACTAATGCAGCAATAATAGCTCTTTCATCAATATCCATTGGTACTAGTTTATCACTAACCAATTCTTTATTTCTATTTATTCCTTTATCATCATAATCAAAATCTTCTGCATAGGTCGAAAACTTAGGTGATACCGCAGCTGTTTCTTCTGCAATAAAACTCAGATATTGTTTGTTATCATTAGGATCTTTCATTTCAAAATATCTAGGCTGTAATGCTAAAATACTATCGTAAATTTTTGAAGGCGGTGACGTAATATTTTTTTTATTTTTTTGCGTAGAAGTTTGATATGTTAATTCTCCACCGGTAGTGTTATATTTTAAATAATTTGTACCGGCTCCTGAATTCAAATGTGGCATAAATACTGGCATCTCCCCACCGGTGCGCCTAGGAGCCACTGTGAATCCTACAGGTGCAGCATCATTAGTATTTCCTAATACTGCACTGTTAACGATTTTAAAATGCCTGTCATCGGCGGTAGTATTATTATATACGCCCAAAGACCAATTGTCATCACCTTGAAATTTCATATAACAATAACCGCTGTTAGTCGTATTTTGTAACAAAAGCATTGATGTAGTACTAGTAGAAGTAGTTGGTCTTGCTAGACTGGCATACCCGCCGTCAGTTAAATCAACTTGTAATGCCACCGTAGGGACATTTGATCCAGTTATGTGTATTTTATTTGCAAATGTCTTTACTGCATGACTATGATCATCAGAATCTAATATTATAGTATTGCCTTGTATTCTTGCAAATTGATAAGTTATACCTCCTGTTATACCAATGTTTGCCATTATTAATCTCCTATGATGTAGCTGCTGGATATGCGGCAGTGGTACTAGAATTTATTGTAGTATCGTCAAATCGCATTCCTTTTGTTTGTATTATAATATCTACATTATTAAATGTAATAGAACCTGTATTTGCAACTTCTATGTCTTTTATTATGAATCCTGCAGTAACGTCTAAAACACAATTCATCATAACAGTGCCACCTAATGAACCATCAAATACAATATTTTTTTGTGCATTTACCGAACCAGTAGGTTCAGAAGCTCCATTTAAATGTCGTAAAAATGATCCAGAATTATTGTCATCTATAGTAATAACTTTTTCTGCAAAGTTTCCTGCTGTTACAAATCCATTTGAATCTAAAGAAAAATTACTAGACGATATTTCTAAAGTTCCATTGCTACCACTTATAAATGATGAGCTAGGATTTCCAAAAAAGAACTTATCGGTTCTAACATCAATTTCACTATCGCTAGTAGAATATCGAAAATAACTAGAAGTATTTGCATATAACTCTAAACCAACACCACTATATGGACTGCCTTTTGAAGTTTGACCAGCAAGAGCACTACCACTCCAAAGCAAAAATCCAGGAAATCCAGAATCAAATCCTTGATATCCCAATGATCTAATAAATCCAGTACTGGTATCACCTGTTATTGCTACTCCGCTATTTAGTGAATTTGCCACATATAAAGATCCAGTAAGCATTGAATAATCACCATCAACATATCTGTTACCACCTTCCCAATCTTTGTCATACACATATGTTACATGATTACTTGCAACACCATCAACATTATAATATTCTACCTTAAATGATATCTGATTATCTATTTTATGTGTTGTTTCTACAAATGTTTTAATTCTAGTATAATTAGGAGTATAACCAACATCATTATCTGTTGTTGTCTTTACATCCGATATTTGCCATTGACCAGATTCTACTACAAATATTAATGCACCATGGCCAGCATTGTCAGTTTCAAAATTAAACACAACATCATCAAATCTTTGCGAATCTGCAGTTACTCGTAGTTCTCCGATTCGTTTACCTAACGTTACAGGTAATTCTTGATTAAACAAATCAGTTGTATCAAAATCAAATGCACTACCTGACATATAAACACTGATAACTGGATCGTTATTATTGCTAACACTACTACGTGTGCCTAATGCATCAAATGTTACCTTATATGAACTAGTTGCAATAAATACTCCATTATATGCATTTTTTGTTTGAAATGTTAAAACACTGTTATTTGCTGATATATTGGTAGCACTATCTATTAATACAGCTCTATCTAACGATGCAGTCGTCCAAGTTAATGTTGGAGCGGTGCTTTCTATATTACCTTGATATGAATGACCTTCCCAATATGTGTCAATCGTGCTCTGTGTTACAAATGTTCCTATGCTAACGTCTGGTAATAAAGACGATGTGCTAGGCACAAATATTTCTGTTTCTTCTAATTCAACATCATTAATAAGATCCCATGTTCCTACAGTTCCTTTATTATTAGTATATATTTTTGTGCGGCTAATGTCACCAGTTGCTGGTTCTAAACCTTCTATTTGAATATATGCAAAGGATTGTGAATTTTCAGTTTCAACATATGTTGGAGTTGCTTCATATGATATAGCATATGCAGATGCATCAAATGAATTATATGTATGCGGAAAAATACTTTGGCTACTATACACTGTATATTCTTGATCTAACAATGCTGTAGTTGGAGTTAATATCTTTTTTATTGTTGATGTATACGCCGTTGTACTAATCGGATACGCTGGTGTAGGAGTTGGATTTGTTGGTGATGAAACTGTGAGTGTTCCATTTTGCATATCAGATTCTAATTCTCCACCGATTAATTCTATTGCTGGTTGATTATTCAGTGAAAAGAATCTTACTCGTCCGGTATTATATATTGGAAATTGTGTTGTTGCATATTGTCTATCTAACTGCACTCCAATTTGCTCTTTAACGATAACTGTTGGTAATTGGTCAAATATAATTTCAGAAACATTAGCAACCATTGGATTAACAGGCACTGTACGTGACCACCTGACATTGACTTTGTTTTGCCAATCAGGAGGTGTTGGATTATTTTCTATTGTAGCAGCATCTGCTACTAAAGTAATGGTACAATCACCAGGAGAGGTTTCTTCATAAATATAAATTGCAATAACACGACTTTTATCTTCATCGATATAGTCAACAACTTCAGAATATATAGGATCACCATTATAATCTAAAACTTCAAACCCTAATGCACCTCCTGTTCTTAAATTAGTTGGATGGCCTCGTAATTTAAATAAATTTTTACCGGCAGTTAATCTGGTTGGAAATTCTGATATTTGAAAGTATTCTGGAGATGTTAAAGATTTATCTTCATACAAAACCGGTATAAATTCTAAACCTTGATATACAGCTTCTTTACGTTCCATTGATAATTTACACTTTATATATAAATATCAAATGTGTAGAATCTGGCTATATCCGTCAGTTTTGTTTACTTCAATTAGATTGTCTACCATATCACGCATAGTATCAACGTGTGATATAATAATTGAAAAATCAAATTTAGTTCTAAAATAATCAAATAGATTTGCGACCGATGCAATATGTTCAGCATCTAAACTTCCCCAACCTTCATCGATTGCAATAAAATTAGGTCTAGGTAATGCAGACACATTAATAAGTGCAATTCTAATTGCTAAACTAGATATAAAACGCTCCATACCACTCGTTAATTCTAATGGCCAATAATTATCTTCATCATATATAATATAACCGTTAATATTTTTACCATCAGTATTCATAACCATATTAAAATCAACTACTTGATTTAAAACATTATTTATTTCAGTTTCAATTTTTGGTATTGCTTTAGATATTAAGTCATATGGAATACCATCACGTTTTACGGATTTCAAATAGTATTCATATGCTTTATATTCAATTTCTAATTGTCGGTATATTTCTAATTGTTCTAATGCAGTTTTTCTTTTTGTTTTAGCTACCTCAATTTCCCCATGATTCGTTTTTATCTGATCTTGTAATTTTTTAATCTTTTTTGTTACATTGTCAATTTCAGACTTACATGTAGTAATTTTATTATCTATTTCAATATTATGTTGTATAGCAGACTCATTACGTTTAAATAGCTCTTGTCGTTCTATATTATTTTCTAATTCTGATTCTTTTGTTTGAAGATCATTTTCGTGAATTTGAAGTTGTAGTTCATGTAGTTCTATTTTATTTTTATATAACTCAATATTGTCAATTGAATTATTATAATTTGTAAGATCAGTTTTAGCTACAGTTAACTTGTCTATTATTGTATTTTTTGCATCAATATTATTCTGAATATTATTTAATATTTCTCTATCTTGATTAATCTCGTCCTTTGCTTGTATTGCGTCTTGCACAAAAACGTTAGAGACACAGTATTTACAATCTGGATCATATTCGTGTGTTTCGAGATGTTCAATTTTTGTTTGCTTATCATTTACAATCCTTTGTTGTTTTTTCAGATCATCCTGTAAATCATCTAGTTGGAATTCAGTGTCTGTTAATTGCTGAACTTTATCTTTTAAGTCTTGTACATTATAATTTTGTGTTTTAACTGTTTCAGATATATTATCAATTTTGTCTTGATATTTTGTTATTATTTGTTCAGTTTCGTCAATTGTTGTTTGTAATGTTTCTATTTTATCTATTAAATCAGTTTCTGTTTCTTGTAATATACTAATATCATCACCTTCATAACTAGTAGGTTGTTTAGTTTCTATTAATTGCAATATATCTTCTTGCAGTTTATTTCTTAAATCCTGATTTGTTGATTCTTTTTTATTTATATCTTTTATTAGTTTACTATTATCTTTAATAACAATGTCGGCTGATGTAATAGTTTCAGCAAAATCTGTTTTCTTGAATGCTTTTAATCTACCAGACGTTTCTTTAATTTCATCAGTAGCTAAATGATATAATTGTTCAAATACTGTTATATCTAAAAACTGTGATAATAGATCTTTTCTTTCTCGTTGTGATTTTTCTATAAAGTTATTATTATCTGCTTGTAAAGAAAATGCAGTTAATATAAAATCATTATATGTTCCTAGATAACGGCGAATACTTTTATTAGTATCACTACGCTCATCACCATTTAAGTTTTCAGTTTCAGTATAAAAATTAACATCTACCTTAACATGATTATCTTTCTTTTTATTACCAACACGTTCAATAGTATATAACACATCATTCATTTTAAATTTAAAAATACCTTTAAATGAACTTTGTTTATTATTTAATACTTCATGTGCTTTACTAGTTTTACTACATTTATCAAATATAGTATATGTTATTGCGTCTAATAAAGATGATTTACCACTAGTATTTGATGCAAATAAACCACAGACATCACTCATTTTATTAAAATCAACTCGATTACCTTCTCCATATGAAAACATGTTTTCGAATTCAAATGAAACCGGATGCCATGTTATATGCCTTACAGATTCTACTGCAGGTAATTTTGAATTAATGGATCTGTTAATATGTCGTATTGCGTCTAACTCATCTGGTGTTGCCGTTGGAAATTTAACGTTAATAAAATCAGTTAATAATGTATTTTGATACTCAACATCTCGAACATTGCCAATTGTAATTGAATTTGCATTTGTTTCGTGTTTTGCTGCAATGGTTCTTTGTATTGTTATGTCTTGTACATTATATTTTTTACGTATTGTTGTAACTAGTTTTTTCATATCAGACGCACTAGTTTCGTTAAACTTGATTCTAATACGAGGTTTATTGGGCATACGGTGTGGCGACTTAATTATATTAGGTCCATCGGTTTCTATGGTAACATATCCATAGTCATTATGTATTTCTACAAAATCAGCCTTTTGTGTTTTAACGTCCCAAATTAATATTCCATGATCTAATGCTTCTCCATGATTTTGTTGTATCAATGATCCAGGATATGCAATAGTGTCTGTTAAGAATTGAGCTGGCTTATGTATATCTCCTAACAATGTCATGTCGTGACCATTAAATAATTCAGTAGTTACATGTTCATTTGATATTTCATAACCAATGTCAGTTTTTGCATTATGAACGGCACCATGATGTAATGCAATCTTTATGTTGTCAGTTTTAATGTCGTTACCATTAATATATTGTGCTGGTTCTACATCTACCGCCATATGATTCCATGTTATGCCGGCAAAATCAAATACACCATTATCTTTAATAAAAACAATATTATCATTTTTTATCATATCCAATACCGGCGACAATGCATCTTCACGATATAGATTGTTTAAGTTCATGTCATGGTTACCTAAAATTACAATTGTAGGAATATTAAATCCACGAAAGAAGTCAGTAAGCATTCGTATCAACTCAGGCGACATATCCAGTTTACTATGCACAATATCCCCAGTAACCACTGCAATACTATTTTCTGTTTTAGTTTGATTGATATGATTAAACATGTTTTCAAAAACGTGTCTATATTCACGATGTCTTTTTAATGTACGAATATGAACATCAGAAATATGATAAATTTTATCAGCATTCTGTATTTTACTTGGTATTTTTGTTATTTCCATAATAATCCCATTTGGAGTTGCATTAGTTTTTCAAATGTCATGACTCCGGTATTTTCAATAATTTCAGTGATGCGTTGGAATCCTAAATCCGATGCATCTTGTTCTTTTAGTTCTATAAAGTATACATTTAATCCTTCGCCCATGAATTTTTCTGCGATTGATAATGCATTTCGAATTGCGTCTTCATCTAAACATATGTAAATGTCTTTGACACGTTTTTCAATAATTTTCTTTTGCAAATTTGGTTGAATTATTTTACCAAATAATGGTATTGCGTTTCTTTTGATTGCAATTGCATCAAATGATCCTTCGCATAATACAATTGGCTCTTCCCAATTAATAGTTAAATCAAATCCAATAATGTCTTTTGATATTTTAGGATTTTTATGTTTGTATTTATCTGCTTCATAATAAGCTCTACTTACAAAATAATTTAATTGACCTGTACAGTCATAACTAGGAATAATAATTTTGCCGCTGTATTCTCCAGATTCACAATATCCAATTCTATATTTTAATATATCAAATATTGTTACTCCTCGTTTTTTAAGATATGACATTGCATTTCTAAAATCTGGAGTTTTCTTTGGTTTCCATAATGGTCTATAATCTTCTGGCAATGCAATTACCTCAATAACTTTCTCTTCTGTATCAAAATTCTTGTATTTTGCTGATTGAATTATTTTAGATAATTGTTCGAAATATTGTTTACCCAAGTTCATTTGTTTGAATAAACTATTGATACTTCTTCCCTTTTTATCAGATATCCAACAATGCCAAGCATTTTGACCGTCACTCGTTGTGTTGATGTCTATTTCTAATTTAGGTTTATAATGTGAAGTAAATGGAGAGAAGAATGCAACGTTATTACCTGATGTTGATTTACCTTTTCCTAGTACTGATTCTAGTAACTGTAATAACTTGAGATTTTGCATATAATATATAATAGAAAATTACTGTAATATATCCAATTAATCCAATTAATTATTATTATATATATTATATATTAATATTGGTTAGACACATACACTCCATTTCTGGTCTAACGATCGATCCAAGACTGAATCAATCATTTTAAATAATTAACATCATTTTAATGAATATATTATTTTTTTTTCACAAATCAAACCTTATTCGAAAAAACGTTTCGGATCTTGTGCTTCTTCACCTGGTTTCAAGCATTCTTGCATCCATTCTACTGGTATTTCTTTTTTTGCTACGTTGGGAATACCTAGCTTGATTGCATATGCTTCATATGTTGTTTTACTGGCTTTAGATATCTTTTGATTGGGATTTTGAAACACCATTCTTATATCAATGTCTGGATTTGACTTTAATACATGTTTCATTTTTTTGCGATCAACTGCAGTCCATCGACCTTTTGTTTCAATGTACATTAATGTTCCATCACGTTTCGTAAACACAAAATCTGGAGTATATTTATGTTTTGATTCGGGTACTATATAATGAAGTGTTTCAGTTTCGTAACAAACTTCATATGCGTTAGATTTTATTTGTTCTGCTACAGTTAATTCTAATCCTGATTTATAACCGTATTTATAAGCTGCTTGTCGTTTTTTACTTCCAGCAGTATGCCAATGATTTCGTTTCATATAACTTGTTTTCTATTATTTTTTAAAAAGCGTTGTTAACAATATGTAAATTGATAGTATTGGGAATATTATTGAAAATCCCCAAAACGCCATTATATTTTTTAATTGTGTCATAACCATTATGTTTTTACCAGTCAACATCAATTTCACCTTGTACCGTTCTAGTTATAGTGTCACCTTCGGCATCATTAGTTAACGTAATCGTTTGGTCATTTTGAAACACATCGTCAATCTCATCTGCAATTGCGTAGATCCATTTTTTAATTTTACCGTAATAATCTTGTCCTGTAACTGCTACACTCCCTTCTAAATTACGTTTAAGCCATTGCAATGCCACCTTACGATTTGCTAGATATGCGTTTTTTGCTCCTACTTCGTCATCATCTCCAATAAAATTTCCAAACCCGGTGTCATTGAATTGATCAAACATATCCTTATGTGATACCGGACGTTTTTGGCCTGCAGGTCC
>Ga0181390_1000936_pt1 | contig 13190 bp, 18 predicted proteins | sample 13SPOviralmetaG_FD_130085 | JGI IMG/M metagenome (GOLD analysis project Ga0181390, IMG submission 130085) | Marine viral communities from the oligotrophic San Pedro Time Series (SPOT) site, San Pedro Channel, CA, USA - 13 SPOT_SRF_2010-07-21 | ecosystem: Environmental > Aquatic > Marine > Strait...
ATGATTCAGCAAATTGATAATAATAAGAGTTTGATTCAAAATAAACAACGAATTATCGCTCCACCCTCACAAGATATTATAAATAAGTGGGACACATATTATGCTGAGATGCGGGAAAGGTAAGGGGAAATGTAAATTATTGCGACCATTTGGAAGTAAAGGTTGAACCAGAAAGCCAAGCATTGGGTATCTCTTTGGCTCGTACCGCACGTACCGCACCGTCATCTGGTATGTATGGTTTGTCTTCGCCCCAGGGGGGATTTATATAATTTCTCTCTTTATCTGTACAAAAACACAAACCAAACCCCTTATTTCGGCAATCACAAAGGATTTTCTCTTCAGGTTTCTTCTCCCATAACATTCCATCCAGCTCCTTCATTATGCTTTCATAACTATTTTTTTCTTTGTGATAATCTTTTACACTTTTTCTTATGATGTTCATCATAATCTGTCTTCTAAACATAAATTCATAACAATGTAAATCTTGATAATAACCTTGTAATTTTATTAATTTTTTTCTTTGTTCTCTCTTATTAGGATACTTATCCATTATCAATACACACTTCTCTCCAAAACTTTTCATCAAATGCTTATTGGTCTTTATATCCTCTACCAACCACTCAAATATATATCTAGGTGTAACCTTACACCACATAGGAGGAATTTCAATCACTTCCACTTGTTTTTTTACCATTGGTTAATTAAGATAAATAATTATTTCATTTCATTTTTTTATATAAATAATTTATTTTATTTTATTATTTAAACTCTTTCATTGAGTGCCAAGTTATTATTCAAATGTAATTGTTATTGGAATATTTTTTTTTTCCATGGTAATTCTTTTTTTACCTTTATAATATCTTTCCCTCTCGATTGCTCTTTCTACGGTTAGTTTTGGATTCTTACTGTGTTTATACATCTTCTTATATTTTTCTACACGTTCCATACTAATAAATATCTCCATTATAATCTGGATTAAATAACGGCTTTGTATTTAAATATATAATCTTTAAAGCTTCGAGAGTTCTGTTTATAATTAGCTACTACTATAAACTGGTAATCTTCCTTAGTTACCAAAGAATTATATAATTCTCTACCTCTCGCCTTTCCTTTACGAGAAGCATCCAATATGTAAAAATTCTCTTGTAATATCATTTCCAACTCCAAACTACTACTCATTTGATTTAAAAATATATGGTCAGTGTTAAGCCTTACCACACGTGGTACTTTGGTTAATGATTGTGATAAAATAAAAAAATGAAGTGAAAGTGGAGCCAAAGCCTTATGCCTACCAAGAATAGCCAACTCCTCAAAAATACTAAACTCTTTACTCTTTAGGCTGACAGCATTATCATCAATAATTATTGCTGTCCTTATTCGTATCTTATCTTTCTTTCTTTTTACATCTTTATTATATTCATTCAACAACCTATAATTTTTTAGAATGGTATGGAGATTATCAATGGTTTTGAATCGACATGATTTATCAATCATCTCAAACCCTGAATCTGTTGGACTAAACAAGAAAGCACAATCCAACATTTTCTCTTTTCGCATCTGTTTCAAGAGGTACTCAATAATGGTTGTTTTTCCTCCACGTCGTCTAGCAATAATTATATTGAATGAGCTGTTCGGTATGTCTTGTACGTTTAGTCCCATTATGTCATTTGCTTCATCTGGATATATTTCCTGTATGTCTGGGTTTTGATTAGATAACTCTTCACTGATAGTATTTCCTTTTTCAATTTCATTCATTATATTATATTTCAACAATTAAACCTCCAACAGGGAGTGTACAAAATCCAATTATATTGGGTTCTTTTCTTTTTACACGATTTAAAATTTCCTCTTTAATTACCTCTTCATTAATTTCCATTTGGGTACTTTTTGGTCTTTCCCTTCTTCCACTTAATATATCAACCTTTTCTTCTGCCTCTTTCGATAATTCCTTATCTAAATTCTCCCTATATGTAATTAGTTTATGTGCTTTACCAGTGATTTTATTTTGTCCCATGACAAACCCGTAAATAGTACTGAGACCATAATTAGCTTCTGTTTCATCTTCACCAAAATCAAATGCGTCTAGTATATCTTTTATACCCAAGCCATCCAAGCAATCCACTTTCGCCGAGATTCCCAAAGCATCCTTTATTTTTTTCTGGGTTTCTGCCTGAGACGCATAAATCTGTTCCAAATTATATTTATCAATAACTTCTCTTTTCCTCAGGTTCTCAAATACACAGGATAATAATACACCAATATATTTATCTCCCAAACTATATTTTATTAACAAACTACTTATATTTAATGGTAAATCCTGGAGAGCAACGTTTAGTGGTTTTGCCTGTTTTAATACCTGACTAGCAAACTGGTTAATAGAGTTACTGATAAACAAATCATCCAAACAAAGGGGTTTACCTACATGTAAAAAACCCTCTATATAAGGCACGGACATCCCGTTCCAACCCTTATATAATGGTACAAATGTAATAACATCGTTCTTATTAAAAACCCTAATGTTATCCCGAATAACATCATTATACCTCTTTGTATATCCCTCTTTAATGAAGCGTGGACAGCCATAACTAACTACCTTTATATTTTTAATCAAATTATTTGACACATCATTTTTATAAAAAAATGCGAACATTGAAGCTATGGCACCTCCTAAACTGTGACCAGTAAATACAATATTTGGTGTCTGGCTGTATTTATCGATTATTCTTTTAATTCCAGCATATAATGGTATTACTCCTCTTTTACTATAAGGTACGGCTGAATCATCCACCCCATTGGTAAATAAGGCTTGTAGGAATCCAGCGTGGAATTTCATATCTAGAATTTTAGGATTTAATCTTTTCTTGGCTAATTCATAAGACCCAACCTCGTTGTTGTCTTCATTCAGGTAAGCACCCTGAATGGTTAAGTCGGTAAGTAGGTTACTTATTGATGCTGTTCCCCTGAAAGCCACATATAAGGTATCTTCTATTTTATGGAACAATACTGGGATTTGATAATCATCAACCAAAAAATAATCATCGCCTACATTAATAAATGTTTTTTTATACACTTCTGTTGATAATGTTAATGTTTTGTTTAACAAGTCGTTGTAATTAATACTCTCTTGTTCATATGTAAATGTACCTGTATCATTTCCCTTTGTTCCACCTTCATCCCCACCTTCATACCCTGTGTCCTCCATAACTTCATCAATTTCCTTTATCATCTCATCAAGTTCCTCTACAATTGGGTCGACATCTTCTACTAAATCCATTTCATCTTCTTCCTCCTGTTCCGCCTGTTCTATCTCTACCTCCCCTACTTCAGTATCAGCTAGTTCTTTTGCTCCAATTACTGCTCCGGTTACAGATGTTCCACCCATCACCAAACTCTTTCTATTTTTGACCCAAGTGTCCCACAAACCAATATTATAAGCATCAACTATTGCCTCCCGCTCAGCACCAGAGTATTTATTATATACCCACATAGCCAATCCCCCGTCAGGTTCATCTAGCAGCCCATCAGTGTCTAACGATAAATCTCTCATAACTCTTCTTCCAAGTTCCTGAAGGTCGGTGTCAATTCCTTGTTCATTCGTCCCGTACTGCTCGTACCATGCTTCAATAATACTTTGTGGCTCTTCTCCTGTTTCTATTTGTTTTTCTAGTTCGCCCTTTATAAAATTATTTAATTCCTCTGCGTTTGGGTTTTTTTGATTTATCATTCTGTATAAGTTTAACCATTCGGTTTCGGTCATTTCATTTCCAGCTTCATCCCTCAATAATTCCAACTGTTCTTCAACAGCTTTATCCATCCTGTCCATACGTGCCTTCTCCTTTGCTCTCTCAATCCTTCTAATTTCCAACTTAATTTCATTTGCTGGATTTTTATTTATTTCTTTTTGTAATCGGTCAAACTCCTTTCTGTCTCCTTTTTCGCCCGCCAATCTCTGTTCCTCTCTCAATCGAGCTTCACGATAATCACTGGCTTGTTCTGCCATTTTAAGCCTTACTTCTCTGGATGAAGAATCATAAATATATTTTTGTGTTAATATTGCTTCATCCAATTCTGTTGAAACTTTTGGAAATGTTTTTTTAAATTCGGGGGATTGTTTAATCTCCTTTAGAGAGGGACTCTTTGCGAGTTTTGAACCAACAGCTGGGGCTAGTGTAAATGCCAATAAAAATCCAACTGATAACGCAATCTCTTCGTCACTCATATCCTGTACAGAACGGAAGAGCCTGTCACTTCCCTTTCCCTCAATAGCCTCAATTAATCCAATTAAACTTTCTGGGTTTAATGTGGCAACACCTAAGAATGCTTTCCCTATATTTTTCTTTGGTTTTGATTTTGTCTTACTGGCGGTTAAGAAAGCATCGTATTCATAGGCTCTTTTCCTGTAATTCCATGTATAATATTTGCCATCAATCTCTTGTTCAGGAGGAGTTACTACAACCATTAATTAATCATCTTATTTTTTCTTCAAGTGTACCTTATCGATTTTATAGGCTTTACTGGATGGGTCAACAGCAGCCAGCACGCGAGCATATGCCCATTGCTCTTTGCTCTTTACAGTAGGCCTTACACTTGCTCGGTTGGTTTTAAATGCTCCAATTCCCTTATTATATATGGTTTGTAACCCAGCCCTCTTATAACCTGTTAATCTGGATATGTCAGTAAGACTGTTGGACTGGTTTAGTGGCTGACCATATTTCTTGTTAAACTTCTGTTTGTAAGTGAGAACCATTATTATTTCCTTATATTTTTTACCAATCCACTAAATCATCCTGTCCCAAATAAAATGCCAATAAATCCTTAACCAATCTGTTTTCTCTTTTTAAATCCTCAATTCTTATTTCATATTCTTTTTTAACCTGTGCGATGGAGGTTCTTTTTTTAATACTTTTTTTAACATTGTCTGTCAATACAATCTTATCAATTGGTTCTACAAGTTCGTTGTGTAAATTAATTAAAGCATTTTCCTTCATTAAAAATAGGATGATTAAAAATAGTAAATGTAAACGATATACCAGGCAATATTACATGGAACACAAAGAGAAAATTGATGAGCGTAATAAAGCATATGCTAAAAAAAATCGGTTGAGAATTAATGCTCAAAATAGAGCAAGAAGAGCAGGTTTTAAAGCTAAATATACCAAGGTAAAAGAACCACAATTTAAAAGGGTTACTAATACTCTTTACTTTGACTAATAACTATTGTATTTGTATAATTCATCGTATTCGAAATATAAATCAATGTAAAATAAATTGGCAGCATTGAATGTAGGTCTGGCTCCTGATTTATTGTAATTAAATACATCAGTCTGGAAACTTCTTGATATATCCTCAGCACTGAAGTTTAAGTCAAACCTTACGTCATTTACCGCCTGTGCCTCTTGTATGGCAACACTTATTTCATCACTGTTAATGTTACTCGCAAATTCTAAGCCACCTGATAAGAATGAGAGCTTAATGGTGACACCACCATTATACGTATTTGTTGTGGCTGGGTTTTGAACAATAACAGCACGTTTGAAAATAAAGTTTTGGCTATGGATGTTTCTGTCTAGGTTGATAACTTCACTGTTTTCGGTAATTCGAATATGTAAAATAGGCATAATTAAAGATTAATGAGATTTTAATTAATCAATTACTCAAACTTTGAGTGAGACTGCCGGTCGAGCTGCTTACAGAATAGATTGTTGAGCAATTTTCACAAATATATAAATAATATGCTTTACCATTATCAGCCGCTATAATATCAAAATCTACTTCGATGTAGCCTCCATTAATCTGTCTCAAAGAAAGAGTGTTGGTAAGCATCTGGTCATCACTGTAAACACCAGTCTGTATTTTTTTAATATTGGAAAGATTGGTACCACCTACAATTTCATTCTGTCCAATGGAGAACCCATCATCACAGATTCTTGAGAATGATAATTCATTGGCATTTTGGTTAATAATATCCTGACCACTTCCTCTAAACAAAACATTTTTAATGGCCTGAGGAACCATATCAAGTTGACCAGAGCCCACAGCGTCTTCCTTAAGTAAGACACAATAGAAGTCCTGTACTGCTTCGGTATTTTTTAAATCGACTTTGATTTTGTTAGCACCAGTCGCAGCCGTAACAGAAGCTCTATTTTCATCTTCAAATCTGGAGGAAAGCATGTTTAAGGTAGGGGCATTGTAGTTTTCAGCAAGGATTTTACTGAAAGATTCTTCTGGGTAGGTTTTGTAGCGAACCATAAGTTTAGGGTTAGTGAGAGAGCCAACCACAGCGGCACCAGCACCGACACTGGTGGCCTGGCTGAAATTATTTCCCCAAGTAACACGAAGAGTTAAAGGCTCGAGGAAGTTAGCCGCAAGCTGAGTCGCCTCAGTGGCCATAAATCCAAATCTTAGTAAACAAGACCGGTTGGGGTATGTAACGGCGTCTGCGGCATTAGCTAAAGCAGTACTTCCTACAGGGAAAACAGTTTCACTTAAACAAGCAGGAAGTAAGGGAATAAGTTTATCATTGGGTAAATTACTGAATTGAGCAAGTATGTCCTGTACGGTTAGGATGGATACAGTTCGGGAGCTACTTAAAAGCTCTACTTTCTCTACACAATTAAACCAGTCAAGCGGGGGAATGTTGGGACTGGCAGCAGCAGGAGCACCCACCTGAGTGAGAACTTTATCAAAAGATAAAATTAATTGAGAGACAATACCATATTTGGAAATGGTGAAAGTCGTAGTACGACCAGCAACCGGTACATTTCCATTTGTAGGAACTAGGCTCTCACTGGTCATCGCGTAGGGAGTTACAATGGGCATAGTGGAATATACATTTGGGATATAAGCAGATTCACTGGCTTTCGCAGTTGCAATAAAAGCTGAATTTTGATTTGAGTTTAATATTACTGAGGACATTTTATAATAAAGAGAGATAAAAAAAAATTATATTTTCCTTATATTCCTGCCCAAATATCAATACCACCTAGATTACAAAATTGTGCGTTGTTCGTACTGGCGCCTTCTGCAATCGAAACTAGCCCAGATGTAGATATATCTATTCTTATTTGCCCTTCATCAGGATGTCCTTGACTGATTATGTTTTGCTCTATAGTAGGCCTGTATCCTACTGGAAGTGTGAATAAATTTATTGAGCCTGACCCAGCTCCAATGTTGTTAACCTGGAAGCCTGTTAATCTACCCCTACATGAAACTCTATAAACCGCTGTCCCACTATTTGTACCGAATCTTACCGCTTGAACCGAAGCCTGAACTGAATTTGTAACAAGTCCAGCAAGTTGGATATCATTCCCTGTTGGTGTCCCAGTAACAAGAGTAAAAAGTGTAGGTGTAAAAGAAGTTGCTGACCTATCTACCAATGTATCAGTAACGGTGAAAATATCTGTTGCTCCACTGGTTGTTCCAGTTTTTGCTAAAGTAGCAGTAGCATCTAGCTGTATCTTACCAGCATTTACATTTAATCGGTCGGCCGTGTCATTCATCGCAGTTATGGTGGCAGTATTTGAGCCCGTTCCCAGATTTACAACCGTTCCCGATAGTGTTGAAGTTCCCGTTGCTACTAAGCCTCCCTGAAATGTCCCAGTTGTGGTTGGATTAAAAGTTAAACTGGTGTTTTGTAAACTAGCAACTAAAAGAGCCAAATCATCTGGTGAACCTCCCACGTTATAATATTGTCCAGCGGTAAAATCATAAAGTTTTAAAACGCTCTTGTTTGTTCCACTATCAAAACTTAATTGTAAATTGTCCGCTCCTGTTGCTCCTAGACGACAAACAATTGTATCGGTATTGGCATTAGCTTGAATTCTTACATCATTATTTACATCGTCTTCTATCCTAGCATTTCCAGTTTTTAGATTAATTTGACCACCACTACTTTGTAAAGATAAGCCATTTATGTTTCCTGCGGTAGCCAAGATATCGCCCGCCTGAGCACTTAACGATGCCCCAGCAACATTACTGTTGCATGCTATGGTTCCAGTCGTTGTGATATTGTTAGTGGAAATGGCATTAACAGTTGTGGTACCTGCAGTAACTACTAAATTACCTGTAGCAATAGTACAATTATTTGTTACCTCACAATCATTACATTCTAGTGTACCCGTATTACATTCTAGATTTCCAGTCACCTCTACTTTTGCTCCTGAAATTGTAGATGTGGCTGTTATAGTACCAACCGTATTTAAATTTCCGCTGTCAACAGTTGAGAGTATGGTGTTCGCCGAAAAAGTATTGACGCCGGTAAAAGTTTGGTTGGCACTAAGACTAGCTCCACCTCCTCCTCCACCAGTAAAACCACTAACCGTTTTGTTATGGAAATTTATAACATCAGTGGACTGGTCATACGAGATAACTGGGCCATTCGTTTCATCCACTATGTCCAGTTCTGCTTGTATTCTTCCTTCCTGGGATTTTAATTTGGGGTTTGGAATATCATACTCACCAAAGACAATGGTATTGGCATTTATCCTTTTAAAGTTACTCATTATTAATTATAAATAATAAAAATAAAATTGAATTAATTTTCAATTTCCTTTAAAAACTAAATGGAAATACAGGGATTCCCAAATTATTTAATTCATGAAGACGGTCGTATATGGAGTAAAGCAAGGAATAATAGAGAAGGAAGATGGTTAAAATGTTCTGTTCACACAGATGGTTATTTCCAAATAGTACTCAGGAATGAATCCAAAAGAAAGGGATTTAAAATTCATAGGTTAATTGCTGAACATTATTTACCTAATCCTAACAACTTACCCTGTATTGACCATAAAGATGGTATTAGAACTCATAATTCTTTATCAAATCTAAAATGGGTAACAAGATTAGAAAATAGTCAAAATTTACATAATCGTAAAGGAGTTAGACAAGATAAAGATGGTAGGAAAAAATGTTGGAGAGCAACTTGGTCTATAAATGGGAAAGGTAAGACAAAATGCTTTGAAACAGAAGAGGAGGCAGTAAATTACAGGGAACAAATGGTAAAGAAATATTATTATCGTCCAGAAAATTGTAATCCAGTTGAAGGGAAAAAATGGAAGCCTACAGAAGTAAAACATTATGAAACAAAGGGATATAGTTATGATAAAAAATATTTAGTAAAACCTTGGGTTGCTCGTTGGCAGAAAGATAAGAAACAACATAAAAAATGGTTTAAAACTGAACAGGAGGCAAAAGAATACAGTGCTTTAATGAGAAGTTTAAATAATAATGTTTAATCTAGTTGAATCGGGGTTCTCCGGTGCTTCCAATAAATTAAACCTTACATATTTCTTAGCTGCGTTTGTCTGGTCGAATCTTTGGGATGGTAATTTTTTAAGTTTTACAGGCCTAGATTTTGCCATCTGTTTGGTGCTTGGTATTTTTTCTGGGTTACTGGGCAGACTTCTATAAATAGGAACGTTCCCAGAAGCCAAGAGACCACTTTTATTTACTCCAACCAAATATGAACCATATTGTTTACTGGATGGTGGTTTTTCAGCTTCAACGTTGATTGTCATGTCTTCAGGAGTTATTCCCTCCACTGATTTTTGTACCAATAATTCATTGAGTTTTCTAGAGATATATTCATCTGCGTTTATAATAATTCCAATGGTTTTCTCGGGTTCATCCGCAAAGAGTTTACCCGTTATTCGTTTATGTAAATCCTTTAGATTTTTCAAAGTTTTCGCCATTTTGGCATATCTCTTTTTTTCATCACCAAGTAGATTTCCATATTTTTTAAAATAAAATTTAATATCCTTTATTAATTCTTCCTTAGTTTTAAAGTCTGCTTTCCTCCTATCCTTAGGGTCACCACTTTCAAGCATTATGGCGTTGAGGGTATTAATAGGTTGTGGTACAGGGTCAGCTTCAAGTTCTGGTTCTAAGGCCATTGGCTCTGGCATTTGTGGCATGTCTGGCTCGTCATCTTCCTCATCATCTTCTACTTCAACCCTAATTGTTTCATCCTCTTCTACTCTTGGTGTAGAGCCTCCTACTTCTGTTCTTGGTGTTGAACCACCTACTTCGGTTCTTGGTGTTGAACCACCTACTTCTGTTCTCGGTGTACCTGGCATTGACCTTGGAGTAGAACCACCAACCTCTGTCCTAGGAGTTACTGAAAGACTTTCCTCCGCTATTTCATCAGGGGATTTTGTGGGAGGAGGGATTACGTCTCCCGATACATCAACCTCAACTTCTGTAGGTTTTTCATCTTCCTTTTCGTCTTCATCATCGTCTTCTTCTCCTTTCTTAATAAATTCCTCTTTTCTTGCTCCCCGTAAACCTCCTCCTTCAGGTTTAATTTCCAAAGAGTTTAATATTTCAAACCCATCATCATTCACTTCAATTTCATCAAGAGTATGAGGAGTTTTGGTATTGGATTTTTGTAAGTTAGGAAGATATGTTCTCCCATCTCTCATTTTTCCACTTTGAGACTCCTCAGGTTTCCTGTAATTTTTATCATAAAAATTATTTATCTCGTCAACAAATTCATCGTGTTGTACAGCCAGTTCTGGTTTTTCACCAGCCATTTTTCGTAATTTGGTCATTTCCCTTACAAGTTCGGCATGGGAATCCCGTTTTTTATCTAAGTTTCCAAATCTGTTAGTACGATAAGGTTTTTCCTTAGTTACACGCTTAACAAGTCTAGTTATTCCTTGAATTAACTTCGTATCGCTCATATTAATCTTTTAAAGAAATTAAATCATAAAATCATTTCTAAATCCAGTATAATTTGGATTTTCTGGGTTTTTATTTTTATTTAAGAGAGTTATATGTTCTCCTTGCGTCATTGGTACAAAGTCGGGTTTTAAAGAAAGCATTCCTCCCCTATTCTTTCCACTCTCCTTGGTTAAGGGTGCCGCAATCAGGTCATTGGCTAGTAAAGTATTTCTTAACTGTGGTACGTTTAATTTTAACTGGCGTTTTCCCTGAGGAAGCCATTTGGCGTATTCCTCCATTATTATTAATTCGTCCTCAGTAAGTTCGCCTTTACGCTGTGGCATATCAATCTCTTCATCATAATTAAGTGGCATAGCTGGTGGTACAGAAGGTTTTTCAAAACCACCAACAGATTTCTTGGCTACACTAAGGTAAATTGCTCCGTCGGTAATACTCGTCATTTAATTTATATTAAGATAATTTGGGTGGATTAATTCCAGTTTCAGTTATCAAATTAGAATAATTGGTGAATCCCACTTGGTTCTCTATTGCTACCGGACGTTTTTCTTGTTCGGTTATTCTATATTTTTTACTTCCTTTAGAAGGGTCTTCTTTAATTTCCAGCTCTCTCATTGTCTCTTTTACATCCTTACTTCTCAAAGCTTTATCATCGGCCTCTTCTCTCATTTCGGCTTGCTCTACTGAATAAAGACCAATTAAATCATCATTGGCTTTATTTTCATAAGTTGCCGTATCATAATAATATGATGGGTACTGTACCGCACCTCTGTACTGGCTCATACCGCACGTTTTGTAGAGTAAACCTGAATCATTATTATATCCCCTGTGATTACTATTCATTATTATTTATTAATAAAATAATTAAGGCTTCCTTATAACTCTCGAATACATGAAGTTCCCATACAATTTATTTTTTTACATTTTGACTTTTGAATCTGTGATAGGATGGAGGTAATGAAAGCAGAAGTGGAAAGAATTACGGAGGATAAAAATATACCCCACTCTGTCAAACTACAGGAATTTACTATTGTAATTGTAGGAGGATATGGTTCAATCAAGGCGGCGGTAATATTCATTTTATAATATAAGAAAATATTATGGGTCAAGGAAATTCAATTGTGGAGGGCTGTAAAAATGAACAAGAAGAAGTAACCGTAATCCTTAAGACTAAACCCAAGAACGCAGATTATTATTTTGATAAGAAAAAAAGATTTACTAAGATAAGTAGGAAGTTTTATAGGGATTACCAGAGAGGTTATTTATATGGATATTATGAAAAAGAAAATCCAATTGATTTGGAAAAAGAATTCTAATCTCTTTGAGTGAGAAATTAATATAAAAAAAAAATGAATATGTTATATAAGTTTAATTAATTGTGAAATGTTGAAAACCAAGGAAAAAGAGCTTCTTGAGGAAATGTTCCTTACTTATGATAAAGAAACAAGGGAAGTATGTAGGAGAAATGCCAGGAATATGGAGATAAGAGCCATTCAAATTAAAAAAGAAAAGAATGAGGAGAAGAAAAGAAAGAAAAACCTCTATAATAATACTGTTGTTACATGTGAGCTTTGTGGAGACAGAGTAACAAGGAAAAATTTAAAGAGGCATTATTCCAGTGACCATTGCCGTAATAAAAAAGAAAATATTATACTGAAAAAAAAAATATTGGAGATGGAAGCAATTATAAATGAGAATGAAAAACAGATAAATTTCCTGAAAATTGATTTAACTGTTAAAGAGGAAATGATTAAGAATTTAAGAGATGATGATTATTGAGATTTTTCCAGATTGTACAGCCGTTCCTCCAGACGAATAATCATCTTTGCCTGGGAACGGATTTCTTCTTTGTATTCATTGATGGACTCAACCGCCCTACTTATTTCTACTCGTAACTGTGTAACTTCATCATCAAAGGGATTATATTGTACCCTAGGATGATTTGTAAAGAAATTGGAAATTTTGTCTGCTTCAAATGCTGTATTGGAAATACACGTATCCTTCCTAATTCTCTTCATTATTCCACTTTTCCCTTGGTCATTTGATATCCTGTTATAAACTGATGTTTTACCAGCAATAGTTAGGCGAGTTTTATGGTTATGCTCATCCTGAAAATCCTCTAGTGTGTATGTACTTGGTAATGGGTTCATTATGATTTATGGTAAAATAATATAAGTAATCAAATTTTTTTTATTTATCAAATTATTTTTTTTGATACCCTCATTAAGGGAGAAACCATTAAATGGAAAATTAATAAAATAAATTTGATTTATAAATAATTAATTATCATTAATCAATGAATATCCAGTACGAATTAAATGATTACCAAGATGAGTTCTCTCATTTTACACAGCTTACCATTAATGGTGAAACAACCAAATATAACCGGAATGGTCTTGACCGAGGAAAGAGTGGGTTAAAGAAAAGGATGAAAAAGCACGGTATTTTTCCAAATCTTGAGAACTCCCTTTCGATTGATGCTTTCTTTAAAAATCACCCTTATATATACAATG
>Ga0181390_1000942_pt1 | contig 13159 bp, 22 predicted proteins | sample 13SPOviralmetaG_FD_130085 | JGI IMG/M metagenome (GOLD analysis project Ga0181390, IMG submission 130085) | Marine viral communities from the oligotrophic San Pedro Time Series (SPOT) site, San Pedro Channel, CA, USA - 13 SPOT_SRF_2010-07-21 | ecosystem: Environmental > Aquatic > Marine > Strait...
CGCAGCCGAGCAACAGATGAATGTTAACTCTGATGACATGCACCGCGTATTTTACGTCGGTGTAACTAGAACCAAAGAGAATTTATTCATCGTCGAACCACAAGACTTCACAAGGAGCTATAATCTATGAAACGCGACGAAGTATTAGACACCGCAAAAGAGCTTATCAACGGCCAACGCGCCAAAGATTACGGGGATGCTTACAACAATCATGCTCGAATTGCAGATGGGTGGAACATTATAATAAGCGGAGCTTTAAAAAGCCACGGTTATCTGACCCCGGCCCACGTTACGTTGATGATGGATTGGGTTAAAACAAGCCGTCTGATAGAAACGATAGGCCATGAGGATTCGTGGGTGGATAAAGCCGGATACACCGGGCTGGGAGCGGAATTTGTCGAGAGAGACGCGCTACCTGTAGACAAAATTATAAAGAGAATAAAAGATGAAGCTTAAAATGGCTACACCATCCCTGAATTCAGAGTGGGTTCCACCCGCAGAACTGCCCGATCTTACAGATGCAAAGACAATTGCTATCGATGTTGAGACCAGAGACCCAAATATCAAGAAAAACGGCCCCGGTTGGGCTGTGGGTGACGGTGAAGTGGTCGGATATGCCGTCGCAACAGCCGATTGGGCGGGTTATATCCCTACAAGACACCGCGGCGGAGGTAATTTAGACGAAAAAATCGTCAATAAATGGCTCAAAAAGGTTTTTGAGTGCCCCGCAGACAAAGTTATGCACAACGCTCAGTATGATGTGGGCTGGATCAAGCGCATGGGCTTCGAAATTAACGGTCGGATCATCGACACAATGGTTGTCGCGTCCCTTTTGGACGAAAATAAGTTTTCCTATGCACTAAACTCACTAGCTTTCGAATATCTGGGCCTCGCAAAGAACGAAAGCCTGCTCAGAGAGGCCGCAAAAGAGTTTGGGTTCGATCCAAAGGCCGATATGTGGAAAATGCCCGCCATGTACGTCGGACCGTATGCCCAAACAGACGCCGAAGTGACCTTACAGCTATGGGATTATCTAAGAGTTGAGGTCGGAAAGCAAAATCTTTGGAATATTGTCAATCTAGAGTTGGATTTGCTCCCCTGCTTGGTCAATATGACATGGAGAGGCGTCCGCGTTGACATGGACAAGACAGAAAGAACACGCGACGCGATCCTCAAGCGAGAAAAGACCGTATTAAAAGAAATAAGGGGACTTGTTGGTAATGATGTGGAAATATGGGCGGCAAACTCTGTGGCGAAAGCCTTTGATAAGTTATCAATACCATATCCAAAGACAGAAAAGGGCGCTCCATCGTTTAAAAAGCAGTTTCTGGCCGAACATCCGGAAAAATTACCGCAATTAATCGTTCAAGCCCGAAATCTTAACAAGACCAGCGGAACTTTTATAAATAACATCCTAAAATTCTGTCACGGCGACGGTCGAGTGCATTCGCACATCAATCAGATCAGAGGGGACGACGGCGGCACGGTCTCTGGCCGCTTTTCGATGAACAACCCCAACCTACAACAAATCCCGGCCCGCGATCCTGAAATCGGGCCCCTTATTCGGTCATTGTTCTTGCCAGAAGAGGGCGAACAGTGGGCGTCAATCGATTACTCGCAACAAGAACCGCGCATCTTGGTTCATTATGCTCATGTATATGGCAAAAGCCGGGGGATCGCGCTCCGCGGGGTTGAAGAGTTTGTTGAGAGCTACAAAAACGATCCAAACATGGATTTTCACACAATGGTCGCTGAAATGGCAGACATCCCTCGAAAACAGGCCAAAACAATCAATCTGGGCATGATGTATGGCATGGGGGTCGCCAAACTGGCGGACCAGCTAGACATTGAAGCCAGCGAAGCCAAAGGTCTGGTGAAACAGTACCATGACCGTGTGCCATTCGTAAAAGCGTTGATGAACGGGGTTACAGAGCGCCTGAACAGCAAAGCCAGTGGCGGCGCAATAAGCTCTATCCTCGGACGCAAGTGCCGTTTTAATCTCTGGGAACCCGATTCGTTCGAAATGACCAAGGCGCTGCCATACCAAGAGGCTGTCTTGGAATATGGGGACACTTGCCGTCTCAAGCGGGCGTTTACCTACAAAGCTTTGAACAGGCTAATCCAAGCGTCTGCCGCGGATATGACAAAGAAAGCGATGGTCGATCTGTACAAAGAAGGTTATCTGCCAATGCTACAAGTGCATGACGAGCTTTGTATGTCTGTAAAGACAAAAGAAGAGGCCGAAGGTATTGCAAAGATAATGATAAATGCCGTACCATTAGAAATCCCTAGCAAATGTGATGTTGAAGTGGGTCCAAACTGGGGAGAAGCTGTTTAGAGGCTTGGCGTACTGCTCGATATACGCCCACCACTTCCAACTGCCCTCTTGCCTTAAACCGCAAGAGGGTTTTTATTTATATAAACATATTTACAGCGCAAGTTATCTGGTGTATTTGTTAAACCCTATAACCAGAAAGGAAATAAAATGGGCAACTCTTTAAGAGCCGTTATCGTTATTGATTTTGAAGCAAACACCTTCGAAGATGCAAGCGCACTTGACACGGCGATACGGAAAAAAGCAAAAACCCTTTGTGATGAGCTAGTCGATCCATCCAACACTTCTAAAGATGACTTATGTATTGTAGATCATAAAGCTGGCGTTCTTCTTTCAGAAAGACGAGGACCAACGGGTTCAATTCACAAAATTGTTTTTAGAGGCACAAGGGGTAAAAATAAACCAAAATTGCCGGATTGGTTATAGTAAAAAGGTTTTTCTTGCAGGTTCCCATAAACTCCTATATGGTCGGCCGTGAAGCGACGAGGATTGCCTTATGGATACTACAAAATGGAAAAGTGTTCTTGTACCAATTGAGGTTTACAAGGAAATTAAACTGGATTCCGCGGCCAACGGGCGTACAATAAGTGGACAGCTTAGAGTTATGTTCGATGTATATGCTAAAAACCGCGATAAGAACGTTGACACATCCCATAAAGTCGCGTATAAATGACTTAGACATTCTCCAATGTTTGATAAATGTTAAAACCCTCAGTTCATGTCCTGACTGAGGGTTTTTTCTTTTCTAGAAATAAAGGTTGACTTTATCCCATACCATTTATATTCTCTAATTAGTAAAACAGGAGAATGTTAATGGGACTTGATATGTTTCTAATGGGTGAGAAATTCATCCCCACGCATGACAATAAACACACGCGGCCTACCGTCGATGGATACAAAGTGTCCAGCACAATTCTCGATTTGGGACAGTGGCGCAAGCATTGGGCTCTGCATGAGTGCATCGAACAAGATTACGTTAAGTCTGGCGGGCGCATTTTGCTAGAGCCGGAGTTCCTGCTTGAAATTGCTGACGCAGTTAAGCAAGGTAATTTGCCCGAAGCAAACTATTCACCCCAAACAGACGCCTTTCACAAAGAACCGAAAGAGGTTGCAAAGACCGTAAAGATTTTTCGCGATGCTTACGATTGGGTCAACCGAGAAGACGGCTTTTGGCGCAGCGTTTATTATGAAGGAAGCTGGTAATGACCCTCGTCGTAACACACTGCCCCGAATGCAAAGTAAAAATGCAAGCCGTAGATAGTAGAGAGCACACGGCCTACGGCTTTCCAACCGTGCGCCGCCGCCGTGCATGTATGAAATGCTCTTTCAGAATAACAACAATAGAGCTGCCTATCGATTTAGGTAACTCCATTTTTGAGGAAGAATAATGAGCGACATCACAAAAGTCACAGGCATTAAAGGCGCTACCGTTCATCATCCTCAGATGAGCGGTCGGGGGCACGGCAGGCTTGGAAAAGGTAAAAAGATAAAGAAGCTAAAGTCCGCCCCTAAAAAAGCAGACTTTCGATACATGGTGCAGGATGTTGTCCGGCAGTGTCGAAGCGCCCCGGAAAAAGATGTCTTTGGTATCGAAAATAATACGTTGGGCACAGGTTTAAAATTCGGGTGGAGCTCATATGACTTCGCGCAGTCTTTAGTGTCTCAATATCAATACTTTGATTGCAGCCTGCTGTGTTCCTACATTCGAAGCAACTTAGACGAAATGTTTCCATTGTTTGAAACGCCGCCAACTCAGGATGTAATTTTACCATCTACAGAAGTCGGGCTGTACTTTAAAGACATCAATGACTTTGAAGCCGACGAATTCCATGTCTACAAATGGACAGAAGAATTTGACGAAAAAGAAGTAATGTTTCTGTGTAATATGATTGCTCCAGACAACCCTCGGAAATTCTATGTCGTGCTTTTAGAACGATACTCGGAGAACGCTAATTTTCTTGGAACGGTGGACAGCGAAAAAGGTGAAATCCAGTTAGCTCCACTTTGGATGGATCAAGACCATAAAATAGTAACGTATGAAACGTTTTTGAGAATTGTTTGTGCAGCGTTGGACACACTAAACCAACCGCGGCTCGTGGTTCAAAAGCCCATGCCGTTAAACTTTCTCCAAAAGCAGGGCTTTCGTAAATCGACAGGGTCTTTCGCTCCAGAAGCGTGGAACATGGTTTCTTGGAACGTAGAAGAACCCGTCGTAGCGCGGACATATGACGAGGGAAGAGGTGGGCGGCAAGCCCTTCACTTTCGCCGAGGCCACTGGAGAAAAGCTGAAGAGCATCACAAGAACGCTCAATGGAGCGAAAAACGAAACCGTTGGGAAAAGTGGATAGCAGGCTACACCGCCGGAGACACCGCTTTCGGCGTGAAAAAGAATTACCATTTACCAAGAAAGGAAGACACATGATCGATGACAGAGTGTGTATTTACTATATGATAGACCGTATCGAAGGAATTAAATCCGACGATGGACTGATAGACCTGAGAGACGAATTGCTTCGGAACCTCGGCGTCAATGCAAGACATAAACACAAAAATCCCGACGCGCTGGTCGCGGACCTCCCGCCTATAAAACCAGCCAAAAAAGGAAGACCTCGTAAAAATGGATAAAATCGAATTGGCCGGATTAGTAGGCTTTATTGTAGGTTTAACGGTGGGAGCCGTACTCTCAGGAATAATTATAGGAGTGCTATTATGAGTAGAGAAGACATGGATTACGCTTTAGATCAGGCCTTTAAAGCGGTGTTCGGCAAAATGCCACCAAGCGGAAAAGAACTGCGCCGCCAAGAAATAGAAAAAAGAGTGCTGGCTAAAAAAGAAATATCTTTCGAAGACATGAACTTTATATTTGAAGGATAAAAATGAGGCCAGCTTTGATCGGAAAGTGGCGCTTTCTGGTAGTGCTCAACCAACAAACAACGGTGGTTAAAATTACAGCTGGCCTCTAAAATAACTTAAATCAAAAACAAAAGGTGCGCAACGATGTTAGACTTAGAAAAGACCGTGAAAGACATTTTAGAAGTCTGCCCGCCAGACCTGTCCGGTCCAGACATCGCAGTCATAATAGCCAATATCGTATCCGCATATAATTCCGAAAGAATATGGCCCCTCGTGTCAGAAATGGCCGGAGCCTTTCTATATGAAGAAATCGACAAACAAAAAATGCACTGAGGGAGAGCAACATGGATGACGATAAACTAAACTCGTTTCAACAAAACGAACTGAAACGGCTCCAACGCCAAGTCGATAGACTGCAAGACGAAAAATATAAAACCGATAACGAGCAATATACCCGACGACTGAATATCGAACGCGAGTTCTGGTCCGCAAAAGAAGAACTAAGCACCTTCGTCAGAAACCTACGCAAAGCCGGAAAACGAATATGATCCTCGACATATCACTACATGCCCTCGCAAAAATGACCTTCGAAGAAGCACTGAAAACCACGCGATATGGAGACACAATAATATACCATGTCGGATCATACGCAGGCGGTAAACATAAATTCGCGGCCCTCCAAGCTGCAAGAAATGGCCTCGTCTCGCTGGTGCAAAAACGTAAAGGAAAAGGCCTGTTCGAGTACACAGCACAACGAACTAAAAAAAGGGTAAGTTGACTTTCTCCCATATTTGTGTTAAGATGGTTTTGAGGGTTAGGACAACTCTCAAACGCTTTTTGACAATTTGGAGAATGTACTATGAAGTATAAAGCTATGGTAAACCCAATGGGGGGAACTTGCTGGGCAATCGCTAAAACCAAAGGCGAAGCCATGAGGATGCTGAAAGGTGAACTCAAAAGAAGCTGGTCACACCTGTTCGATATCAAAGGATGGCTTAAATCAGGAGAAGCAACCTGCGATATATACGAGGATGCCGGAACCGATAGCCATAACGATGATAAATACATCGAAACAGTCCCGTTGATATAATGTACGGCCAAACACTAAGAGAATACGTTATGGCTATGCACCAGTTCGATATCGTCTGGATGCCTAAACATAAAGATCAAGAACCACCGTTCTAAAAATAAGGCCCTGCGCTAAATGCGTGGGGCCTTTGGTTTGTGGGTCATGGAAAGTTGTGCGGGGATCGCGGGCCGCGGAACTTAAATTACGCGGTTATAGTATATAGGCCAGAAAAAAAAAAAAAAAAAAAAAATGATTTCAAGCCGTAACCACCGTAACTTATGTAACTTGGCATTTAACAGTATATATATAAAGAATAAATTTGGTTACATAAGTGGTTACACAGAGAAAGTACAAATATGTAACCAGAAAGATCGATATTGCGTTAAGGGGGGTGGGGGAAATTTTTTATAAAAAGTTTTTTCTGGCCTATATAACTGTAGCGGTTATATAAGGGATTTATCTGATAGTTAATTAATGAGGATAGCATGACCAAAGCGAAACGAGGTCGCCCTGTTAAGAAAACCAAATATGGAAGCATCCCTTCCCCACTTTTGATAAAAGAGCGCGCAGTGCCAAAACATAACAAACTGGTCGATCCTGACAGTCCCCGCAGTGACCCCCGGGGTCAGAAGAGAATGACGGTTGATAAACGCCTGACCCGAAAGCAAGAGCTTTTTGTAAAAGAGCTTGTAAGCAATGACGGCCTGATAACTTTCAAAGAGGCTGCAATCCGCGCGGGCTATCCAGAAACATCCGCTCATACCCGAGCCTATGAATTGACCAACCCACATAAGTGTCCACATGTGGTCGCAGCTATCAAAGCTTACCGGGCCGAGCTCGACGCTAAGTTTGACATAAACTATGGCCGACATATTCGAGACCTACAGAAAATCCGTGATCTGGCTTTGGAAAACGGCGCTTACTCTGCCGCTGTTCAAGCTGAGTATCGTAGGGGTCAAGCCCAAGGCGACATCTATGTGAGCAAGTCAGAGATACGCCACGGCAGTATCGACAGCATGAGCAAAGAGGAAGTTCTGAAAGCGTTGAATGAATTGAAGGGCGGATATGACGAAGACGTTATCGATATTACCCCAACAGAAGATGACCAACGAAGCGGGCCTGTATAGGCAGTTTAAGACCGCTAACAAATCGCGTCGCAATTGGACACTGACTCGGATAGAGAACTGGGTCGGCCAAGGAATCCCTGATCTTCTGGCCTGTGATGAGAACGGTGGATTGCACTTTGTAGAGTTAAAGTTTTGTAAGGCTAACGCGGTTAATTTAAGCCCGCATCAAGTTGCGTGGCTCACAAGGCATCAAAAGAGCAGCAGTTGGGTTTTGATTAAGCAACAGGCCCGAGCAGACGTTAAGCCCACCCTGCACCTTTACAGGGCGTCTCAGGCTATATCCCTTGCAGAGGATGGTTTGAAAACTTCCGCAGCTGGTACGTTCGAGCACCCTTTTGATTGGAACGCTGTTTTTCAGTTGATCTCTCCCATATAATCCCATATGCTTATATAACGTAAACCAATTGGAGGATGTTATGAGGTTTTTACAGCAAACAAATGTTGATGGCGGCGTGTATCTATCCCCCGCCGTGAAAGTGTTAATTACTGAAACTGAAGTTGAATGGCTTATTGAGGGTTTAGATGCGCTTATTCTTCCCGATAGGTCGAAGCGCGTTAAACGTGCGCTCAAACGTGCGTTAAATGAATTCGAGGGGGTTTCTTGATATGAACATAACTTGCAGCAGAAAACTAAGCTTGGATGAAATAGAAGAACTGGCGGGCATTGCAAAATTAATGGATCGGCAAAATTTAATAAAAGATTGGACCGGGGATGGTATGCTGTACAAAACCACTGGCGGTAACTTTCATTTTATAGATCAGGATAAATTGCACGTTAACGGGAAAGGGGGACGCAAAAATGTTTCTGTTTAGTTTTCTGGGGCGGCTAATTTATGGCAAGGATTATGACAAGCTAAGTCGCAGAGCCAGCAAACCCCGGCGCAAAAGGCGGCGATAAACTTTCTAAAGTTTTTACTTGCAGTCTATGCGATAATATGCGAGAAAGAGGGCGGGGCTATCCTGCCCTTTTACTTTTGGAGAATGTAAAACATGACACATAATATTGAAAACAGCAAAAACACCCTGACCGCACTTATGATGAAAGTGCAGGACCAAGCCGCAAGATCGGCGGATTATCTGGCCCCAACAAACGATTTGCAAAAAACCACCACTTTGGATGGCAAACCCCAGATTGTTATTGAGGCCAACCGGGGTGTGCCGACAAAACGTTTTGACATAAACGATACAGCCTTTGGTCAAATCGCTACACATGCCGGGATCGACACCCGTACAGCCCGCCGTTTGCAGTCTAATTATCCCCGGGAATTCGACAATTTGACCAACGCTATCTGGCAAAAAGAACCGACCCGCCGCATGATCCGCACCCATGCCGATGATCGGTTTGATACTGACGGCACAGCGCGGGCTTTTGTTTCTGACAAATTCAAAACTTTTGATAACGTCAATTTGCTTGAAGCCTGCCTTCCCCAGCTGATCGATAACCCGGCACAGTTTCAAGTTGTGTCCGCCGATGTTTCAGAAAAGCGGATGTACCTACGTTTAAAATCTTTGGAGCAATTGGGTACTGGTGCTAATGTCGGCGACCACATGGCAAACGGGATTGGTTTTGGCAATTCTGAAGTCGGCGCGGGATCAGTTACTGTTTATCAAATCTATTGGACGCTGGCTTGCCTGAACGGGATGCAAACCCAAAACAAAACCCGGTCAAGCCACATCACATCCGCCCGCGATGGCGACGATTGGGGCCTTTTGTCCGATGATGCAAAAAATGCGGACAATCGGGCTTTGGAATTGAAGCTGCGCGATTTGGTTGGGCACTATTCAAGCCGCGAAACCTTTGACGATATATGCCAGCAAATGCGCGCCGCAGCTGCGGATGTGATCGAAGGCGAGGCCACCGATGTGACCGACGTTGTCAACAATCTGGGCCGCGTCATGCAGCTGACCAAAAAAGAAAACAGCGACGTTTTAAATGGCCTCATGGCGACCATCGGCCAAGCTGGCTATGAAAACAGCCGCCCGCTTTCCCGTGCAACACTTGTGAACGCCGTGACCGCGGTATCACACCGTGCCGATATTGATGATGTTGACACATGGCAGCAACGCGGCGGGCAGCTGCTCAATATGTCCGCCCGCGATTGGCAGCGCGTCGCCGCCTAATCCCTGCAATATATACCGCCCAACTGGCCCGCCTTAGAGCGGGCCTTTTTTTTGTTTGATCTTTATAAATTTATATGCGAGAAATCTTATATCGGGCGGCTCCCGTCCGACAACTTTACATTTTGGAGAATGTACCATGACACACCCAATCGAAAATATGCCTATTACACGCGGCAACTTTGTTGATGCTTTGGTGGTTGATAAAGACCAAGCGCAGGCGGATTTGGCCGCTGCTCAAAAAGCGGCAATGGACCTTATCGCAGAACGTGATCGGTTGCAGGCTGAACTGGCCGACGCTAATCGTTTTAAAGAGGGCTTTGCCAATTTGTTCGCCGATCAAATAGACGCCGCGGTAAAATCCGCCATGCTCGATTATGACAACGACTTTGATATTAGCGCCTATGAAAGCGAAATTCAGGAAATGGCCCGCGATGGTTTTGATGCCAGCGATCACAGCGACGATATAGCCGACGCGGTTGGCTTTGATATGTACGATTACAAGTCTGAGGTGGCCGACATTGTTAGCGATATTTTGCGCGATGCTACGGTTAAATTGGAGGTTTAAAGATGCGGCTTACTAAACCACAGGCCCAAACCTTGCACCGCAAGTGGATCGACGGCCAGCACGAGCACGGTAGCACCCGCGACATTTCTTTTCTGGCCTTTCGTCGGACTGTTGAGCCCACATATGATGACAGCGTTATGGTCAAATGGTGTGGAATGTATATTGGCATTGAAGCGGACGGCTACCCCCACAGCTAAAAACTTCTAAAAATTAAGATTGGCCCGCCCTATTGATTGGCGGGCCTTTTTCGTTTTATAATATGGGACAAACCGCATATATTGGAGAATGCAAATGTTAAAGACTGTTGAAACAAGCCGCGCCCAAAAGACCAAAGGTCTGGCCGTAACCTATCGCGCCGGGTCGCAAGAGAAATTCGGCACTTGCCCGGCCAGCTGCGAATTAAACCCGTCTGGCTGTGGCGCGTCAAAGGTCGATCTGGACTATTTAAACGCGCTTTCGGATGCCGTCCCAACTAAGGGGATCGCCTTTACCTATTCCCACTTTGCGCCGATCCATTGGTTCAAGAAAAACGCGCCGGGTAAAACTGTCATAAATTACTCGTGCAAAACTATTGCCCAAGCCGCGATTTATGTCAGCCGCAAAACCCGCGCCCTAAATGTTCCCGTCGTGGTTACTGTTGCGCTTGATTTTTGGAACGGCCGCAAAACTGTTGATAGTGACGGCGCGCGGTTTGTTAGATGCCCGGCCGAATATCTGCCCAAGTTTGGTTGCGCCCAATGCGGCAATGGCGATCCACTTTGCGCCCGCTTAGACCGCGATTATGTAATTGGATTTACAGCGCACGGGGTCCACAAAAAGAAAGCCGCAAACCCGGATGACCCCGGCGGATGCTATGCCAGCGGCGGCAATGTTCTTTTGCACTGGGAAGCCACGGCCGATCAAGCGCAGGATGAGAGCGACGCGGACAAGGTGACCCGGTTTGCTAAAAGCTTAGCCCCCCGCACGATATTGCGCCACCATATCGCCGGGGATATTGGCGACGATTAAAACCGCGACCCCATCAATTGACGATCTGGCCCGCCATTGTGCGGGCTTTTTCGTGCCCTCTGGCCGATCTTATCGCCCGATTACCCGATCCAATCTAACGAGATCGACCACAGCGCCGGGTATTCTCTAAAATAGTTAAACAAGGCGGGCCTCGCCCCAGGCTCTCCGGCCAAACGTACCGTGCCCGCGATCCCTGGGCGTACATCGATGGTCGTTTTCATCGGCCAGCTGGCCCCGGCGCGCAGAAAATTCGTGCAGCTGCGGCTCACTTTTGCCCGTTAATATCGACCAGCTGGCCGTAATTCTTGCCCGCTGCTGACAGAAAATCGTGCGAGATAAATAGTTATCGGTCCGCGATCCGCGGTCTATCGGCCGGAGAAAATCGCCCGGGTCCCTCGGATATCGGGTCAGAAAACCATGATTTTAAACGATAAAACGCGATCCGCGCGACGCGGCCCCGGGCCCGACGGGTCGGGGGCTAGGGCCATGTTTCTCTCAAATATTTACATAAAATTTCGTTTGGCCTATAACTATCCTATAAAGCAGTATATTATCCCATAAATAGCTAGGGTCCCCCGATGAATGTTAACCTAAATCCGATCCAACAAGAGAAGGCCCTGAAGCTTCAATTGAGGCTCGCCCAAATCGCCAAGAACGAGGGTTGTCAGGAAAACTTTTTGGACTTTGTTAGGTCCCAGTGGCCGGAGTTTATTGCTGGTAGGCATCATAAAATAATTGCGGACAAGCTTGAGCGGGTCGCGAGCGGCGAACTAAAGCGTTTGATTATCAACATGGCTCCGCGGCACACGAAGAGTGAGTTTGCTTCGTTTTTGTTTCCTGCTTGGATGATGGGCAAGAACCCGAGTATGAAGATTATTCAGGCGACTCACACGACGGAGTTGGCTGTTAACTTTGGTCGGAAGACTAAGAACCTTTTGGACATGGACAGTTACAAGGAGGTTTTCCCGGACGTTAAGTTGGCTGCGGACAGTAAGGCGAGTGGTCGTTGGGACACGAGTGCTGGTGGTATGTATTATGCTGTTGGTGTTGGTTCGAATTTGGCTGGTCGTGGTGGTGATTTAATTATCATTGACGACCCTCATTCTGAGCAGACGGCGATGAGTGCTCATGGTTTTGAGGATGCTTGGGATTGGTATACTGGTGGTCCTCGGCAGCGTTTACAGCCGGGTGGTTCTATAGTTTTGGTACAGACTCGTTGGTCAGAGAAGGACATGACGGGTCAGTTATTGCGCGCGATGGCGAAGGACCCTTTATCGGATCAGTGGGAGGTTGTTGAGTTACCTGCTATTTTTGAGGATGAGACTCCTTGTTGGCCTGAGTACTGGAGTTTAGAGGATTTAACCGCGGTCCGCGCATCTATACCTCCGAGCAAGTGGAATGCTCAGTATCAGCAGAATCCTACTGGTGAGGAGAACGCGATCATTCCTCGGGAGTGGTGGCGTCGTTGGGACCGTGAGGTTGTTCCTCAGTTAGAGTATGTGATTCAGAGTTATGACACTGCGTTTAGCAAGCGTGAGACGAGTGACTTTAGTGCTATTACGACGTGGGGTGTATTTTATCCGAACGAGGGTGGTTCGGGTCCTAATTTAATATTGTTGGATAGTAAGAAGGGTCGCTGGGATTTTCCAGAATTAAAGTCTATAGCGTTTGAGGAGTATAAGTTTTGGGACCCCGACACTGTAATTATTGAGGCGAAGGCGAGTGGTTTACCTTTGACTCACGAGCTTCGCAATGTTGGTATACCTGTTGTAAATTTCACGCCTAGTCGTGGTAATGACAAGGTTAGCCGAGTTCATGCTATTAGTCCTATGCTTGAGTCTGGCATGGTTTGGGCTCCTGACAAGCCTTGGGCTGATGAGTTAATTGAGGAGGTTGCGGCGTTTCCGAACGGCGAGCATGACGATTTGGTTGACAGCATGACCCAAGCTCTGATGAGGTATCGTCAGGGTAATTTTGTCCAGTTACCAACAGATGATTGGCAAAACGAAGAAGAATCTGTTAAGGTGCGGGCATATTATTGACGGAGGGCCTTATGGCTATTGGCGGATTGATGGATACGA
>Ga0181390_1000943_pt1 | contig 13150 bp, 11 predicted proteins | sample 13SPOviralmetaG_FD_130085 | JGI IMG/M metagenome (GOLD analysis project Ga0181390, IMG submission 130085) | Marine viral communities from the oligotrophic San Pedro Time Series (SPOT) site, San Pedro Channel, CA, USA - 13 SPOT_SRF_2010-07-21 | ecosystem: Environmental > Aquatic > Marine > Strait...
TGATGGTAATATTCTTTACTCTTGCAGAAGATCATCAGTAACACAATTAAGTGGAACAGTATCTCTTGTAAATAATAGCGGCAAAGTTGTAGGAAACAGTAGTTCTAACTTTACGGGACAACTAACAAAAGGTGACTATATTGTATTGCGTGGACAGTCTTATAAGATTACTAAAATCTCAAGTAAAAATGAAATGTATATACAACCACAATTTAAAGGATTAAGTACTTCTGGTGCTATCGTAACAAAAACTGAAGATGTTAAAGTTGCTCAATCAGATTGGAATCTTGATAAATGCGATGGTACTGGACCAGACGGATTCGTTTTAAATATAAATAAAATTCAGATGGCTTATATGGATTATTCTTGGTATGGCGCCGGTAAAATTAGATTTGGCTTTAAAGATGCTCATGGTCATGTTAGATATGTTCATCAATTCGTGCATAACAATAGATTAGATGAAGCATATATGCGTTCTGGAAATATTCCAGCTAAGTACGAAATTGAAAGTGGCGCGGCTCCAGATTATGCACCAACTCTGTTTCATTGGGGCACGTCTGTTATTATGGACGGAACATTTGACGATGATAAAGCATATTTATTTACTGCTCCGTCTAAATCATTATCATTTACAAACGGCGAAACTAGTAGTGTGAATACTTCGGGTGCTTCATCATTATACTATCAATATAATTGGCAAAGACGTTCATACGATTGGTGGGTAAGAATTCCTGTTTCATCTGCTAATTCCGATAAATTTTATAGTGGATTGACATTGTACACTGCAGATGGTGTGCTGAATGGTCAAGAGATTGACTATACGCAATATTCTGGTGGAACATTCTACAACTATATCTATATAACAAGGTCAAGATCAACTCCAGCATCATATCCTTCAGTAGCAAGCGGAACTGCATTGTCTTTGGGTGCACCAGCAGCAGGCGGATCAGATACAGATGTTAATCTAGGAACAGATATTATTCCACTAGTTTCTTTGAGACTCGCACCATCTGTTGACGGTAATCTTAGTGGTAATCTTGGTGAAAGAGATATTATTAATAGAATGCAACTTCAACTAAATCAAGTCGGACTTATTTTGACGCATGATTGTGAAGTGAAGTTAATTTTAAACGGTGATGTTAGCAGTCCGATTTGGACAAATGTTGATAATCCATCGCTATCTCAACTTATTAAACACACTGCTGGAGATACAATAACAGGCGGCACAGAAGTATTCTCATTTCGTGCAACTGGTGGTGCTACAGATGCGAATGGTAAGAAACTTTCAAATGCTTCCAATTTCGATCTTGGAGACATTATTGATATGGGCAATAGCATTTTAGGTGGTGACGGAACATTCCCGAATGGTCCAGACATTCTAACTGTTGCAGTACAAGTTGTTGATACGGGTGGTATTGGCGCAAGTAATCCATTTACCACATCTGGTCGTGTAACATGGTCTGAATCTCAAGCATAAATAGAAATGAATAATAGCGTAGATAAGGTTTAACATGGCAAAAGTAGATTTTCCAGCAAATCCAGTGAATGGACAAACATTAACGGTGTCTGGAATAACTTACAATTATAATTCAGCCAAAGGTATTTGGAGAGATACTGCTTCTGCTGTAGCAGTATCGACAGGCATGTTTATGTCCGATACTGCTCCAGTAAATCCTAAACAAGGTATGATGTGGTTCGATACTTCAGTTCTTAAAACATTTCTATACTATGAAGATGTTGATAGTTCTCAGTGGATAGAAGTTTCTCCTGCGGGTCCTGCAGGTCCTTCAAGTCTAACTTTTATTGGTGATACTGCACCATCAAATGCAGTAGAAAGAGATTTGTGGTTCAATTCTACAGACATGTCAATGTATATCTATTACAATGACGGAAGTTCATCTCAGTGGGTTGCAATGAGTGGTCCTGCAGGTGCAGATGGATTAGCTGCCAACGCTAGTTCTATTGATGCAAGTCTTATACCCGCTCAAGATTCGTCTTATGATCTAGGATCACCAACTAATAAGTGGCGATCTTTATATCTGAGCGCAAGTACAATATTTTTAGGTGATTCAGGTTCAATATCAGCCGGTGCTGGTGGTGCAATCTCTTTACCTGCAATTAGTATTGGTACTGGCGAAAATACTATTAAATTAGAAGCATCTTCAGATGGTAAATTAGAAACTAAATCTACAGTCGGTGGTGTTGAACAAGCCTCGGTTCCTGCCGTTGAATCTATTGAACAACTAAGTAATGTCGATTTGACTATTGCACCAGAAGTATTAGAAATTCAAGTTGCGGATCCAACAGCCGGTCATGGAACAGCTTGGCTCTGGACTTGGACGACAAGTTCTTTGCCTTATGCTAGAACATCTATAACGAATAGCAACCAATTATCTGTGCCACTCTATATGCAAGGTACATATCAAATTAATAACTTTGCAAATACTCAATATGGAAGTATGACGCAATCGCATGACTTTAAATTAAAATGGATTGATGGTGCTAATAATCAAAATTTAGTAGATTGGCCAACAACTACAACAGTAGATCATACACATCCAGATATAAATGGCGGAGCGTCTACGTCAGTGCAAAGACTAGCGTTTACAGTACCTTCTACTATTACACCACCAACTTTAACTGCTCCAACTGTAACATATACTGTAGCTTCTGGTTCTGGCGTATATACATTTAGCGGATCACAAATGGGAGATAATCCTGAAATAGGTCCATTGCGTAGAGGTGGCACATATACATTTGATTTGACTGCTACTGGACATCCGTTTTATTTAACAACAGATAATGGGACAAATTATGTCGCAGGTTCATATGTTGGAGAATATACGACTGGTGTAACTGGTTCTAGAAATGAAACAGGTCAGTTAGTAATTACTGTAGATGCAAATGCACCCGACACTTTGTATTATCAATGTGGTAATCACTCTGCAATGAGAGGCACTATTGTTGTTAAAGACTTAGCTGTAGAAACAAATGAAAATGGAAATTATGTTATATATGGACAACATAATCAAGAAGGTCATAAAACTCCAATTGAATTAAGACCTATTCCATCACTTGTGAATCAAATGTGTATTGTATATGATGCAACAAATAGCAAATTTGTGCCGCAAGACTTAGCAACATATGTAGAAAATACGCCTTCATTTAAAAATAAAATTAAAGAAGTTGCTGGTACTGCAACATTGGTTGCTCCAGATGGAACATCATTGGTTGCGTCAGTGAAAATTTATGCAGACGCTACATATCTTCCAGCGATCGGTAATGTGAATGGTGATTTAGCTTTTGCTGAAGATACAAGCAACTTACATATTTTTAAAACTGGAACTGGATGGCAAATAGCAACTGCTTCACCTTCAGATTTTACAAATCTAGTTCAAACCGGTGCATTGACAGTTACGACCGGAACTAAAAGATGGTATGCTCCAAAAGCCGTGACAATAGATAGAATTGTTGCAAGAGTTAATACTGCTCCAGTAGGAGCAGCAATAAATATAACTGTAAATAAGAATGGTTCATCTGGAGCAACTTTAGTAATTGCTGATGGTGGGACAAAGATTATAAATAGTTCACCGAGTATAACATTAGCGGAAGATGATTATTTAACAGTAGATATAACACAAATTGGTAGCACTACAGCAGGATCTGATCTTACTGTTACCTTTACATATTCATAAGAGGATAGCAAAATGGCATTGACTGATGCACAAAAATTAGAAGTTAGACAAAGGCATGGTCTTATTGAAGATTCTGCTCATGAAAACTATATTACTGATTTTAAAGTTTACAAATATAAAGAAAATTCACCATTCAATAGCGCACATATGCATAGTGATTATATTGTCGATGACATAAATCACGATACGCAATTGATAATGTCTTTACGCTCTCCATTAGAAATTGTTACTGTCGGAGTAAATTCATTAAAAGATGAAGATAATGTATGGACAGAATGGACAGGAGAATAACATAATGGCATATGCAAAATTTACACCAAGGAACACCACTACAAACAATAGCTATGATGTTTACTACATGACAAAAAATATACAAGATTTTTTACAGGGAACTAATTGGACAACCCAATCAGACGCCACTGGCTCACTGGGGTTTAATGGTTCTGCAGGAACAGTAGCGGGTACATACCCTACGAGTGGCATCTATAGCTCAATCTCAGTATCCAACCAATCAACTGGCGGTCAGCTAGAATTTTATAAAAAGCATTACGCACACTCACAATTTACTGGAGATCCACAATTAAAGGTAGTACTAAGGATCAGTAGTTCCGATGGTTGGAGAATACACATATATGATAGAAATGGATCAAACATATCTCCTAATACTAATGTCAGTACTGGTATTGGGGGAAGTACCACTGCTTATATGAATGCTGTTCCTCCCGCTGGTGCGGACTACGGACAGGTTCTCGATTCAGTTCATGTAATCGCAAATGATACTACTTTTGCGATTAAAATAATAACTGGCGGTGGTGGCGCAGACAATACGCCAACTACTACAGATCATGGTTGGATGGTTCTTAATGATATTGAATATAATCCTACAATAGACCTTTGGGCATATGGTATAGATAATACATATTGTCCTACTGTATATACTCATGCTGCAACTATGAATGTTATGAGCAATCCTCAGCATCCGGCGGCGGGGGGAAATTATGCTTGGTTTGGAGTTACACAACCTAGATATATAGATAGGACTGGTGTAGTAAGAACTGGTTATTCTTCAGCCGCTAATGGGTATAACCATGGTGGTTTGACTCATACAACAGATTATTATTATGCAACACTTAATCCTCAACCAAACATTAGACAAGATAGTTTTGCCATTGCTGGGTCAGATACTCCAGCGCACATGTTGACTCCTGTAACTTTTATTGGTCAACATAGATTATCACATCCTGATGGTGTAGACGCAAATGATTTATATAAAAATCCAAGGCGTGGTAGACTTATGAATTTTTATAGAACAACGGATGATTGTGCTATTGATGGCGATGTTATATTAGAAGGTTCTACTAGATATAGAATAATGAAAGGTCATATGACAGGTAACGCATATCAATCTACCGCAGAGAACAGGGCATGTTACGCATTTCCAGAAAATAATGTTCCATATGCATAGATGCAGGATAGAGTAAAATGGCAGCAATATTAACTCATGTTTATACTGAACCTACACATAATACTGAAGGAATAGGTATTGCAATAAATGATCTAGGGACGGCGGTGCAAGTGTATAGTAATCCAAATGATAATAAGGCTTTTAAAGTTTCGAATATTTTATTATATGGTCCACCTTCAGGTGGTGGTGGCGCTGCACCAACAGGCGCCGAAGCGCAATCATGGTCTGATGGATGATTTAATAATATGTTGAGATAAAAAACTATATAAATAGTACAAAGACTATTTAAATAGGACGACTAATAATGGCAATAAACTTCCCAAATTCTCCTACAAATGGACAACAAATAAGCACTAGTGATCGTATATACACATATGATGCTTCAAGCGGCAGATGGGACGGTAAAACTACTTCAATCGGAGCAGATGGACTAGATAGTTCTAGTATTATAGGATTAGTAGATAGTGCCTATGTTGCATCTAGAACGACAAGTGTAGATTTTTCGGCAGTTTCATCCAATATTTTACCAGACGCAGACAGTTCAAGAGATTTAGGTTCGCCTACTAAGAAATGGAAAGATTTACATCTATCCGGAAATACATTAACTTTAGGTGGTATAAAACTTAAAGATGCTGGAGGTTCATTAAAAGTTGAGACTGATGCTGGCGCAGATGTTAGTCCGGGTGGTGGTGTAACTTTATATCCAAATTTTGCTTCATTTCCTAGTTCTGGAAACACTGCTGGAGATTTCGGTTTTGACACAGATTTTCAGGCAGTTTATATGTGGGATGGAGTCGCATGGCAGAGAATGTCTATGGGCCCACAAATTGGTCCTAGATATACTACAACTCCTGAAGCCAGTATTGTTTTATCAACAACTGGTGTTGCATCTACTATAACTGGTGTTGCAGTAGATGACGGTGGATTTCCGGTGACATATGATTGGGATGCATTTAGAGATTCTTCAGGAACTGCTATACTTTATGATTCATCAAGCCTACCACCGCAAATTACAGCTAGTTCCAGAGATAGTGGTGTGATTACATTAACGCCTTCAACAAACTTGGCTCATGAAGGTAATTTTTCATTTAGATTAAAAGCCTCAGATGGAGTTCTCTCAACACCAGCAATATCAAATGTATCACTTAGTTTTATTACTTATGTGACTGTGGATACACAACAAGCAAACAGTAGCAATACTATTCAACCAACTACAAATGGGACGCTATCCTGGTACAATACAAATTCTGGAGGTTCAACTGCTACTTTGTATCTTCCATACGGCGGAACGAATATTGCTCCACTTGGTAAAAGATATATCGAGTTCAAATATATTTCTACGACTAATTCTACCTACGGTCGCAGGGCTATGATAGGAGTTGCAACAAGATACTATGCAGAACAATATAGTTCGGTTGTGGGATATAGTGGTACTGCTACTAATGTTGCTTATTACTATGGTTACAATGGCACGAAATACCCAGGCGCGGACGCACAGGGTCTAACTTCGCTTGTCGGCGGTGATGTTGTACAACTTGCATACGACACGGATGCCGAAAAAGTCTGGTTAGGTAAAAATAATACATGGAGTACACTCAGTGGTGATCCAGGTGCGGGGGGTGCAGGCATTAGTGTAGATGCTACTGCTGGTGGTGTAACTGGTTATTCATTAATTTTAGCCACTGGTACTGGAAGTAGTTACACTAGTGTTTGGGAAGCTGGAAAACAATCTAGCAGTGATACATATGCTTATCCAGTACCAAGTGGATTTTTACAATTTTAAGGATAAATAAATGGCAATAAACTTTCCAGATAGTCCATCTAATGATGATACTCATACTGTGGGATCACAAACTTTTGTATATAAAAGTTCAATACCCGGTTGGCAAAGACAAGTATCTGGTGTAAATTTATCTTCAGTAGCACAAGATATATTACCAGACACTGATAGTTCAAGAGATTTAGGTTCGCCTACTAAGAAATGGAAAGATTTACATTTAAGTGGTAATACGATATTTTTAGGAGACTCTGGTTCTATTTCAGCTAGTACTGGTGGTGAGATTATTTTACCATCTATCAAAATTGGAACTGGTGATAATGCAGTTAAGTTAGAAGCAGATGGTTCTGGTAAACTTAAAACTAAAAAAGTTGTTGGTGGTGTAACACAGGCGGCTGAAGAACCAGGTAATGCTACGGTAGTTACAGATATGGCTGGATTGATTGCAGTGACTGGTATGAGTACTGGTCAGATTGCATTAGTAAGTGCATTGAATAAAATGTTTGTTTATACTGGTACTGGTTGGTTTCTAATTGCTACAGTTACTAATTCATCGCCAACTGATATTACTGGTGTTAATGCAGCGTATTCATTAGCATCAGATGGTACAGCTACTACCGTTACTGCCGTATCCACTGACCCAGAAGGATTTGCGCTTACTTGGTCCTATGCAGTCACAACTGGTTCGCTGGGTTCTACCGCTACAGTATCACAAGCAGATAATGTGTTTACAATTACGCCATCCACGACAGAAGCAGATGCTGGAACTTTCAGTATTACATTTTCTGTTACAGATGGTGCAACTGGAGCTGTTCAGGCAGTTAGTGCATTTACATTGGCATTTGAAACAACATACCAAACATTGTCTCAGTCTATACTGGGTGATGTAGAAGATGCAAGGTTGGGTATGTCTGTTAGTGTTAGCGATAGCTATGCAATTGCCGGAGAACCATATTGGCAATCTAGTTCTGGACAACCAAGAGCGGGAAGAGTAAAAATTTATAATCCATCATCTGGCGCAACGCTATACACTTTGTCTAATCCAGCAGGATCGTCCGCTGCATCACATTTTGGTTGGAGTGTAGGTATATGTGAACAATTTGCAATTGTAGGTTCAAGACTATCAGGTTCAAACAAAGCTTATATCTACAATCCATCGACAGGCGCTTTACTCTTTACTTTAAATAATCCCGATCCAGATTCAAGTGGTGGCCAAGATTATTTTGGAGATTCGGTGGCAATCACAAATGGATACGCTATTGTTGGAGCACATGGAGAAAATAATTCGGAAGGCAAAGCTTATATTTTTAGTACTTCTACAGGAAGTCTTTTGCATACATTAAGCCATCCCGGCGCCAGTAACACTAACCCAATGTTCGGGCGGGCTGTTGATATATCTCCCACTTATTCTATTGTCGGCGCTCATAACACCGATGTTCCTGGTAATTCCGGTGCTGGTAGAGCATATGTATTTAATAATTCGACAGGCGCTCTTGTTCATACTGTAGCAAATCCAACTACATATGGAACTCAGACCAATGATAGTTTTGCAAAAGCTGTAGCAATTAATGACACACATTTTATAGTTGGATCCGTCTATGAAGATACCGCAACTGAACCTAATTCAGGCGCAGCATATATTTTCAACACTGTTGCTGGTACTTTGAATAGAACACTTGTAAATCCAACACCAGCAAACAGTGATTATTTTGGTTTTGGGGTATCAGTTCATGACGATCTTGTAGCAGTATCGGCGCCTGGCAAAGATAACGCAAGTGGTGTTAGAACTGGCGCAGTGTATATTTATAGAATTTCTGATGGCACCTTAGAAACTACTCTTACCGATCCTAATCCAACAGATGCTAATTGGTTTGGTGGCGTTGATGCTGACTATCCTGGCATTGACATAACTGGATCATATCTTGTAGTTGGTGCGGCTTATGAAGATAATGGATCACTTCGCAAAGGTGCTGTGTACATTTACACATAATTAATAGGAAATTATAATGTTATATATACAGCAGACTTCACACCACGGCCACTTGGGACGGATAAATGACCTCTAATGCTTTTAATTTAGCAAAAATTCTTGATAACGGAACAACTAATATAAGTTCTTCTGTTATAGCTAGTGATATAGCAGGAACATATTTGACACAAATAGCTAATCCTGCTGCACTTTCTATTGCAAATAATACACCTGGAGATAAAGTTTTTTCCACATCGAACAATAAATTATTTTTATGGACAGGTAATGCTTGGGTAACTATGAGTACAACTAATGAGTTTCCTAATGTACCGACAGGAATATTAGATAATTATACATTGGCTACCGATGGTACGCCTACATCTATTACTGCGGTATCAACTGATCCAGACGGTACTACTGTGACTTTTTCTTATGAGACTATAGGATTACTTAATGAAGCTGCAATAGCACAAGCAGATAATGTATTTGTGGTATATCCTACAACAAATACTTCATACGGAGGCACTTTCGACTTGATAATAAAAGCTACATCGAATGGTGAAACTATAGGTAAAAAAACAACTTTCACTTTAAGTTTTTAGGAAAATAAAATGCCATCTAATGCTTTCAGATTATCAACTATATTAAAATTTGATGAAACAAAAATACCTAGATCGAATTTTCCTGCTTCTATTCAAGGTAGTGGATTTTCGATGATTGATTCTGGAGATATTTTACCAATATCAGGAATTGCAAATGGACATTTGGCATATAGATCATCAGAATTATACATGTATAACGAAAACTCTTGGTTAAAAATAGGAACAACAAGTGATGCTCCTACTGCAATTACAGGAGTTAATGCGGCATACACTCTCAACACAGATGGTACACCTACGATCATAACTGCAGCATCAACTGACCCAGAAGGTTTTCCACTTACATGGTCATATGCAGTTACTTCAGGAACTTTAGGAGATACAGCAACAATATCTCAACTGGACAATGTCTTTACAATTAATCCTTCTTCAGTAGAGGCTCATGCAGGAACATTCGGTATAACTATTAGCGTAACTGACGGTACTAATATTACGACTCAAGTAGTAGATTTTACATTGGAATTCGCAGCCGCGCCAAGCAGTATATTATATACAAACTCTGGATCTAGTAATAAAGACTTCACATTTACAGTTCCCGTTGGCATAACATCAATTTCTATGGTATTAGTTGGTGGCGGCGGTGGCGGTGCTCGGGGATCGTCCTCATATGGAAGTGGCACTAATACGTCTTGGACTCCGACAGCTGGTGGTGGCGGTGGTTTAAAATGGATAAGTGATTTTACAGTAACACCCGGAGACACTCATTCGATAAGAGTTGGTAGAAGAGGCGCCAAGGATTTTAATAATTGGGGAAATCAGACAGGCACGCAAGAGGGAGGAACGAGTTGGTTTGGCCAATCTGGAACTGTATCCGGCGATGATGGTACATCATATATTTCTGCAATGGGCGGCGGTAAGGGCACTACTACTATGAACAGTAATCTTTCCACCACTGCAGGCGATGCATCTATGGGCGGATCGAATACTATTTCATCAGCAGCAATTTCATTAGCCGGTTCTCATGGCGGCGGTAATGGCGGTAATGGCGCATGGCGGAACAATTCACAGGACCCCAATGGTGGTGGTGGCGCCTCTGGTTATTCCGGTAATGGTGGCAAAGGGCGAAATTCGGCAGGTACTCCAGGCGGTTATGGTGAACCGATCTCGGCAACCTCGTATCATGGTTCTGGCGGCGGTGGTGCAGGAGGTAATGGGGAATCGAGTGGCGGCGGTGTGGGTGTTTATGGCGAAGGTTCTAGTGGTACTTCGTATGGCGCTGCGGGATCTTCTGGATCAGGAACTACTTACGGCGGTGGTGGCCATGCCGGACCGGGGCAATACAATTATCCTGGACCAGCATCGGCTGGCGATGGTGGTGCAGGAGCAGTCAGAATAATGTGGGGCACTGGTAGATCATATCCATCTACAAATGTAGATAATACACACAATACTGATACTGAAACTGTTTATTAAACTGCTATATACTAAGTAAATAATTAATCTAAATGGAGATAGATAAAAATGACTACTGATAATGAAGAAAATAACATTACTATTACACCAAATGATTTGGTCGTTATTCGACAAGTTATCGATGCAGCAACGCAAGCCGGCATTTTTAAAGCTGGAGACTTAACAACTGTTGGTCAAGTATTCGATAAAGTAAATATGATTGTCGAAGATTTAATTGCACAATCTAAGGCAAATCAAGAAGAAAATTCAGAAGAAACGCCTGAAGAATAGTACATACACCCCACTTACTAAGAAGAATCTTATTATAACAGATTCGTTTAAAATGTCAAGTGATTTCTTTACTATGAAAAATAAGATAATGAGGAAAAGACATGGCTAAGAAACCAAAGCAGTTACAAACAGAATCGCAATATGAATATCTTGATAGGGACGGAGATGGTATCATCTCTGATGAAGAAATGGCTAATGAAAAAAGAATGATTGAGTTAGAAGATTTACGTTCTGATATGGAGAATGAAGATAAGAAACAAGATGCACAAAGAGCAATGGCTTGGTTTGCTCTTGCAGGTATGCTGCTGTATCCATTTGCTGTTGTTATTGCAGCTTGGATAGGCTTAGAGAAAGCACCCAATATTCTTGGTGATATGGCACCAACATACTTTGTTTCTGTCGCTGCTATCGTTGCGGCGTTCTATGCGAAAGAAGTTATGCATAAGAAATAAAATTTGACAAAATGACGTAGAAGTGATATAATAATTAATAATGAAAGGATATAAATTGTCGAATAAACCTGATCCATTTCAGTACATATCTGATACACATGCCTGGCAAGACTACTTTGCATTAGAATTACTGGGTAAAAACAAGAGGTGGTTAGAAATCGGTGCTAACCATCCATTTAAAAATGGAAATAATACAGCACTACTAGAATTATATGGATGGTCTGGTATAAGTATAGAAATTGATGGAAAGTATAAAGACGCTTGGAAAAATTCTTGGAGAGATGATAGTGTATTAAAGATAGCTGATGCAATAACATACGACTACTCTTCCTTAAAAGATAAACATTTCAATTTTATTCAATTAGATTGTGAACCGCCTAATGTTACTTACACAATATTGGAAAAAGTACTAAATGCCGGTTTAACTTTTGATTCCATGACATTTGAACACGATTTATATTCAAATCCTTTAGTGTATATGAAAATTAAAAATGATGCTTATGATATAATAAGTGACTATGGATATCGCAGAATATATGAAGATGTTCCTAGATCCGATATGCTAAGACAAGTATACTCTTATGAAGATTGGTATGTTTCTCAAGATATTAAATATGAAATTAATGATTGGTCAACTTGGGCTAAAAGCATAAAAGGAAAATATGCTAAGGGAGAAAGACGTATAGTATGAAAAATTTGATTTATCAATATTTTGTACCTTACACTATAATATTAAATCCCAATGAAAATAAAACTAAAGAATTTCCTGAATGGGCAAAAATAGGTAAGGAATCAGCTAAAAATTATGCTGATACTATTGGTGCAGAATATATGTTCCAAGATAAAAAATACATGAATGAAAAAACATTGAATGTATTTGAATCTTTCAGAATTATTTTTGATGAAACTTTTGATGAATACGATAACATTCTTTTACTTGATATTGACATGATAGTAAATACAAAAGAAGATATATTTAAAATTAAAGTTGATGATATTGGCATGGTGCATGAGGCTGGAGTATCTAGTAGGTCTCCCGCATATGGTCTAAAATTCGATCAAGCATTTTGGAATAGATATTTCAATGATCCAACCACAGGAGTTATATCATACGCTAAAAAGTATATTAATCCATTCTTTGTTTGGCAAAAATCTAAATTATATCCTAAAGAACCTTTTGCTCTATATAATGGAGGACTACAATTATGGTCAAAAAAAGGTAGATTGAAAGCGAGAGAAACTTTCAAAATAGAAGGTCACAATCATTTTAGAGGAGTAACTGGTAAAACTGAAACTCCATATCTTAATATGATGTTATTTGCCCACCATTTTGGAATAACTGAAATATCTAATGAATGGAATAGACTACATTTTCAATGGGAAAAAGATGGCAATATGGGAAAAATAACACATTATAATGGTGTAAAAGATATGATGATAGATCATGAAA
>Ga0181390_1000944_pt1 | contig 13146 bp, 2 predicted proteins | sample 13SPOviralmetaG_FD_130085 | JGI IMG/M metagenome (GOLD analysis project Ga0181390, IMG submission 130085) | Marine viral communities from the oligotrophic San Pedro Time Series (SPOT) site, San Pedro Channel, CA, USA - 13 SPOT_SRF_2010-07-21 | ecosystem: Environmental > Aquatic > Marine > Strait...
ACAAGTGTACCTACAGTTACAATCACTGGAGCTGGATCAGGAGCTGTTGGTATAGCAAATATTGATGGCAGTGGGCAAGTGATTAGTGTTACAATTACAAACACTGGCTTAAATTATGACAGTGCTACAAATATATCATTCAGTGGTGGCGGCGGTGCTGGAGCAAGTGCAAAAATAACTGTTGCAAGTTCAGACAGTCAGTGGACACGGATAACCGGCATTTATAATGATGGATTAGGTGTTGACAATAGTACTGGCACACCAACTGGTATTGATCAGATTGGACGTGGTAGTATTACATTAAGCAGTGTTATACCAAGTGGTGCTCGTATTAAACGAATTGTTAGTAGTTGGGCAAATGAGTTACCAAGTACAACTAAAACAGCCGTACTTGGACTTTTAGCTAATAATACTAGTTTTGGTTTACGTTATGATGCTACTAATCAAGAATGGAAAATTGTTAACAGTAGTGATATGGTAACAAGTAGCTTAGTTAATAACAATCCAACTAGTTGGAATAGAACATATGAAGGCGACACAAACGGCACAGGACTAGACAATAGTTGGATTATAAGATTTAACTATAACTCAACTGAGTGGGAAATTATTACTCGTAAAACTCGCTATGTATTTGGTAGTGATGCGCAAATCAAGTTTAACAACTTAAACTTTACTGAAACTTTTAGTAGTGAAACCTTAAAACCAAGTTTGGATAATGTAGAAGTATTAGGCATAAATGCTGTTAGCTCAACTAATAGTGTTCCGCTAGGAAGTAATTATAAACTAAACGCATTTGGATATTTTACTTACTCAGATGGTTACACTGATCCAAATAAAATTAGAGTTACACTAGCAAGTCCAGACAATAATGGATATCCAACTAACCCAAGTGCGTTCCATGATATTGTAGGATCTGACACAATTAATCTTGGAACAGTAAGTGATAACGGATTTACATATACAGTACATGATGCAAATGGTAGTACTACTGTTGTGGGACGAAGTAGCCTATCAAGTAAATTTACTCGTGTAGCTGATCTTAATCAAATTATTGATCCAGCTAAAACAAATATTATTGACACCTATGTATTACTAACAAGTTATGAGAAACAATTTAGAACATGGGCGCTATATGATGGCAGAGGTTACACAAGACCTGCTGCTCCAACAATTAGTCAACTCAATGACTTGTTCAGTAGTTTAGAAAATAAAAAGTCAATCAGTGATCAAATTATATATAGACCAGTCAAATATAAAATACTATTTGGCAATCTAGCAAGTAGTGAATTACAAGCTAAGTTTAATGTAACCAAAACAACCAACAGTTCACTAAGTGATGTTGAAATAAAACAGCAAGTGATTACATTAATACAACAGTACTTTGGTATTGAAAACTGGGACTTTGGTGAAACTTTTTACTTTACTGAATTAGCTGCATTCATACATAATCAAATGGTAGGCCAAGTAGCACAAATTACAATTGAATCAGTAGATAATCAAGCAAGTCCAAATGCACTATTTGAAATATTCAGTGATAGTGATGAACTATTTTTGCCAGTTATCACTACTAGTGATATCAACGTAAATAAAACGATTGTTTACAACCCAACAACCATTGCAACAAATAGCGGAGTTAGCATTACATGAGCCAAAAATTTCACGCCAATCCAGTTACAGCGGCACATTCCACTAGACCCGGAGAGAGTTTAGAGTATGTTGGAACACGCAATACAACTGAGCTTTTGCCAGCTATATTTCAAACTAGTATAAACAAAAAGTTTTTAGATAGCACATTTGATCAATTAATGTCAAGTGGTAGTATGCAGGCTATAAACTATTATGTCGGTAATACGATTGGAAAACAATCAACTGAAAACTTCTTAAATGATAGTCGAAATGCAGACAACTATCAATTCGTTCCTGGATCAGTAGTGCGTGATAATGATAATAATATTACACAAGCAATGTCATATGATGATATGTTAGATACGTTAAAATATAATGAAGTAGATGTTATTAACAACAACCGTATTTTTAACGAGCCTGGTTATACATTAGATTTACCAATTGACTATGATATGTTTATTAACTATCATCATTACTTTTGGTTAGTAGATTTCCTTCCAGTTTGTGTAGCTGAACCAACAGCTAGCGATCCAATTGATATTACTAGTATTGTTGGACAGCCATATTATAAGACATCAATATTAACAAATAATAAAGAACTACCTTTATTAAATGGTATGAGAGTTAAGTTTACTGGTGCTAATGCAACAGGAAATAGTGATTACACTGTTGATGATATCTACATTGTAGATGGTGTTGGTACTAGTATTCAACTTACTCGACAGTTTGAAAACACCGGCACTGGTTATGGAAAAAGAGTATGGTTTAACAATACTATATATGGTGTACAAGAACCAAGTCAATGGGATGGCAGTGAAACTAATTTTGTTTATCCAAATTATGACCTCACTGAATACGAAGTATTGAGTAGAGATTACGTAGTTGAAGAACGCCAATCTCCAGACCAAAGTGTTTGGAGTAGACGTAACTTATGGATACACGAAGAAACTGTAACTGCTATTTGTACATTTAACGGCGTAACAGCAAGTGATTACACATTAGATAAGTTTCGTGGTGTACGACCAATTATTACGTTTAGAGCTGGTATTGAGAAATACAACTTTGCTAAAAGTAGTTTAGGCAGTGTAACACAATTAATTGATAATGTTACTGATCCTTCTAGTGGGATAATTGGACAATCCAATAACTTTAACTTACAAGACAATGATACTGTTTTATTCTTAAATGCCACAGCACCATATAACAATAATATCTATAGAGCATCTGTAAATGGAAGTGGTGTTGTTACTGCTCTTACTCAAATTTATGGACCTAGCTCAACGCCAATAGTTGCTGACAATGGCGTAAACATTCGTATTAGTGTAACTAAAAATTATAGCGGCAGTGAATGGCATTGGAATGGAAGTGCTTGGATTTACTCACAACAAAAAACAGGTCGCAGTCAAGGTATTAAGTTTAACTTATATGACAGTAATAGTATTCCTTTAAACAATACTACAGTATATCCAAACAATGACTTTGCTGGAGACACAATTTTTAACTATGGAACAAGTACATCAACAGCTATAGATCTAGCACTAGGATTTAGTCCACGTTATGAAGATTATGGTAATGAGCCAGGATTAAGTTTTGATATGGGTCTTGGAAGTGTACGTTATTCTTATAATGTTATTAGTACACAAGATACTCCTGAAAATAAAAGTGCAAGTGGCGCAACAACAATACCAGGTTATTATTACTATAAGAAACTTAGCACCCAACAATATTATAATGGGTGGAGTGAAATAAGAAACAGCCAGCCTGTTAGTAAGCATATTACGCATACTGCTAAATCATTAACACCTATTAATATTCCAATTGGTACAAACGATGTATTAGCAGATAATGCATTTATAGTTACTAGACGTGGACTTAATGACTCAACGCCAAATGTTATTGATATGGAAATTTATCAGTATAATAACACTGCTAGTAAAAGTAAACTAACACGTATTAGTGGCCTTAATCCAGCATTGTTTGTTGATAGAGAAAAAACTTACACATTCAAAACACACTTTGATTCAACTGAACTTACTTTTACTTACCCTGATGATTCAGCACTTACTAATGTAACTGTAACACAACTAGGCAATAACGAAATATCTTTATTAGTTGGTGGTATGTTTTTAACAGAAACTATTAAGTATACATTACCTGATAATACACATGGTTTCATTTACGTAAACAGTAACAGTATACCTGATAATATTACTGTTACCAAGAATGGATCTGCATTTACTAACTTTACAATATCTAACAATAGTGTTAATATTGCAAGTGGGTTTGCCGTAGATGATATTTTTGATATAGTATGGTCAACATTTGACAATGTTACACAAGGTACAAACTTACCAAGTGATACACATATTCTAAACTCGCAAAATGAACTACTAACTACAGTTAGCTTTGGTGATATTTTATCTCATATGAAATCTCAAATTAATGGAATTCCAGGATTGTATGGAGACTTTTTTGGAGTTAACAACTATAGACACTTACCACAAGTACACCAATTTGGTGGTACAATTAGACAACAGCCGTATTCAACTGAACTACTAGCACAAAGTATTATGCATACTGACACCAATCTGTACAGTAGTTTAAAATTTGCTGCTAACAGCTATGGTAACTTTAAAAGACAATTCTTGCAAAAATGTAAGCAATTGCATAACACAATGGAAATATCTATTCCAGTATATCAACTAGTTGACAAAGCACTGGAAAATATGAATGTTGGTAAAAATAAATCAGATTTATTTGCTAATAGTAATATGTTAAAGTATAAAGATTACGAAGAGAATACACATTCTTGGACTGCTTCAGATTCTCCTGTATTTGCACTGCCTCAAACTATTAATACATACGATGATACTGATAATCATATACAAGTGTTTATACGTGAAGGCGATGGATATACTGGTACTGTTTGGCGTTCTCTTGTCAAAGGTCAAGACTATACATTAACTGATAACAAAGTAACCATTACTGCTAGTGTTATGTATGATAGTAATGGTCAATGTTTAGCAAACGTAAGATGGTATTCATTAAACAGTCCAAGTTTTGTACCGCCAAGCGCAGTAAAATTAGGATTTTCCGATAGCTATTTGCCACAAGTATCATCTACAGTACTATATGGACATGACGGTAGTGTAACCGCCCGTAAAGGTAGTGATCTTTATACACGAACTGCCGCCGCATTTAATATTGAAGACGCTGTATTATTTGACCTAGAAACTCGTATATACAATAATTTAAGTAATACAACAACACTTGATTATAAAACACTTATGCCAAATGCAAGCAATCCAAATCCATATACTTGGAATGAATTGTCTGAATCATTACGTAGTAGTTTTAACAAATGGAAAACTAGAGAAAACATAACAAGCATAAGCGATGCGAGTGAGTATGATGCTAGTGATAAATTTACTTGGAATTATAATGACGTAACACCAAACATTGGTGGTTGGAGAGGCATTTATACTTACTACTTTAACACAGATCGCCCACATACACATCCTTGGGAAATGATGGGATATACTTCAAAGCCATCTTGGTGGGATACAAATTATAGTTGGATAGATGCTAGTAAACGTTCAAAACTTATTACGGCACTAAAAACAGGACATTATAATGATCCTGCATTATCAAAATTACACGATCCAGTGTACGCATATACTGCTTACGATTGGGATAATAATACACTAGTAACTATGGCGGCGGTATTAAATGATCCAGTAACTGCAAATGTTGTAACTACACCTGCAAATCCTGCTAAAGAATTTGTGTTTGGTGACTGGGGAAATATAGAAAATACTTGGAGATCAAGTAGCCAATATCGTATTTCGTTATTTGTTGGATTAGCTAAACTAAGACCATTACAAGTAATGAACAATTACTTCCGTAGTGCGAATAGAACTCAATATAATTTTAACACTGTACAAGTAGCATTCAATGATACAAAGTGGCTAGGAAACAACCGTGACGTATCATTTACTAATGAAAAGTATGAAGACAACATTATTGAATATGTTACAGTAAAAAATGGCGGCAATGGATACTCTAGTGCACCTGCGCTAAGTGTTTATAGTAATTTTGGAAGTAGTGCACAGCTACTAGCAACTGTTGAAAATGGTATTGTAACTTCAGCAAAAGTTGTTAATCCTGGTAAAAATTATCAAACAAAACCAAACATTGTACCAGATTCTGGTAGTGCTAAGTTTGAAGCTATACTTAGTTCTGACAATGCAAAATACATCAATGGATTAAGTAATGCAATTGTAAACTATGCACAGCGTAATGGAACGCCAGTAGCTACATTAAAAGATCGTCTACAAAATTATAGTGTTAATCCTATTATCAAAGGCGGCGGCTTCCTTAACAGCAATCAAGAAGTAATTTTAGAAAGTAGTCAAGACAAAGGCCGTGTTAACATACCAGAAGAAAATATTAACACAGTCCTATATACAAGTCAACCCAAAGAAGAACTATTCTTTGGTGCTGTTAAAGTAACTAAAACTGCTAACGGATATGTAGTAAATGGTTATGACAATACTAAACAATATTTTACATATAATCGTCCAAAAACGGAACACGATAGGATACGAGTAAACGTAGGTAACCGTACAGTAAATAGATATAGAACGTATGAAACAACGACAACCATACTCGATTATAATACAACACTGGCAAGTATACAAGACTTATACAGCTTTATGCTTGGATATGGACATTATTTAAATAGTCAAGGCTGGGTATCTACATGGCAAACTGCTGGCGGTAACACAGTATTATGGGATGAAACAGCTACTATTGGTGATGTATATTATGCAATGCCTAGTACAAATAAGATTGCAGTTAACGAAACAAAAAATGGATACTTTAGTAATATTTCAAATCGCTTTGATGGTGAATATAACGTTGTTAATAAAAACGGACGTCAAATATTAAACAAAAACCTTATAATTACTAGAGATGTTATTAATAATGAAACTGGACAAACAGTTATTGAAGCTGCTAATAATGTAGAGTTATATGGGTTAAGATTGTATCGTGTTGAAGTTGAACATGCATTGGTTATAGATAATGAATCAAACTTTGATGATTTAATTTATAGTCCAGCACTTGGATTGAGACATACAAGAGTTAAATGGAGAGGTAGCCGTACTAAAAAGTGGAATGGTAAATTATTTGCTCCAGGTTACATTGTAAATGAAAATTCAGTTACACCAAACTTTGATACTGTTGCTGGTGAAATTGACAAATATTATGGACAAGGAAACCAATTAAGTAACCAACAACAAGTTGATGCTGCAAGATTTAATATTGGATATAACAAACCAAACTGGAATGATTCTATTGGGTTAGATGATGATACATTGTTTAACTTTGTCAAAGGTACACGCAAATATCGTGGTACTAAACATGCGCTAAACGCATTTATGCGCAATACTGCATTGTTTGGAACACTGTCAACAGCAACAGTTCATGAAGAATGGGCTATACGTACCGCAGATTATGGTGATATTCGAACACAAAACACACTCGAGTTTGCTATTAATAACGGGTTACTAAAAACAAATCCTCAACCAATTCGCTTTAGTTCTACAGAATTAAATGACGTACTAAGTGATGTTGTTATTGACGTAGATGTTAATAGTCCGCTAATAGTTACTGGTACACCTGGAGATAACTTTACAACTAGACCTGCTAAAACATATAACTACACAAGTATTAGTGACGAAAGCAAATACGCTAATGATTTTATTAGTGCTGGGTTACCTTTGTTAACAGAAACAGATTATCGTGTATTAGACAATAATGACTTTACTCAGTTTCCACAAGAAATAAAACCAGGTTATAACTTTGATGGTGATTGGAAAGATATCAAACAATGGAATAACAAAACAGCATATAAATTTAAAGATCGTGTAATATATGCAGGCCGTGTATGGGAAATGCTTGACCCAGATGGTACAAGTGGATTAACTAGACCAAATGATATCATTACAAAAACTGCTACTGTTAGTTTACCAGTAATACCAAACACTGGTGAAACACTTATTATTAACGGAAACACAATTAACCTAATACAAACAACAAGTACATCAACTTACGGAACAATTACTGTAACTGGAAATCAAGACATTGGTAGTTCTGCATCTGTGTTAGATAATTCAACACTTATTTTAGGATCAACTAGTGCAGATGCTAGAACAATTACGTTTGATAGTACATCTACAAATACTGTATACAACGATGTTAAAATTGTAGGCAATGAGATACGTCCACAAATTCAAGGTAGTGCAACTAGTACCTTAATTATCGACAGTACAACTGTAAACTTCAATGAGACAGAAAATTTAAACAGTAATATTACATCTCAAACAGCATTTGAACAAATGTTTTTTGCTGCATTTGAATCTGGTGTTAATACACCAGCAATACGAGCAAGTGTTGCTTCAACTAGAATACAACGTATTGAGAATTTTAGAACAGCTTATATCTCTGCATCAAGTCAAGCAGCTTGGGATACACTGTTATCTAATTATTTTGCTAACTCACCAGTTGGTTTAGAATTTAGTGTGTTATTAGCATTAGACTCAAATCCAGCCCCTTCTTACCAAACAGCGTTGCATGCACTTATTACAAGTGATGTTGATTTAGTAAACAATAGTATTGGTACATCGTATAATGCTTTAAATGTAATCGCTGGTACCGAAACCGTAACACCAGCAAACATCAGCAGTGCACAGTCTGATTTAGATAATAGTTCTTTGCCAGAAGCTATTCGAGATTGGCTACAAGGCAACAGTGGTACAACATTTACAACAAGTACAATTGTATCTACTTCATCAAGTACTGTATTTAAAACATACAATCTATCACAAATTATTGATAGAATCAATGCACAAGGCATTACTGATGTAGTAGCAAGCGCAACAAATCAAGAGCTTCTTGCAATTACAAAAACAACTACAACACCAAATTCGCCATTTACATTAACAGTAAGTGTTGGTACTGCAAATGCAGAAGCTGGATTTAGTACAGTTGGTCCAACTACTGAAACAAGTAGTGGTACAATTATATCAAATAGTCCAAACTTAACACTGACGCAGGTGATTGATGCAATTAACAATGCAAACGTTACCAACATTAGTGCAACTACTGGCGGCGCAAACAATAACGTATTAAAAATTACAAGTACTAACCCAACATTATACATTGGTCAAGGTAGTGCAAATAGTGTTATTGGATTAAGTGTTGGTGTTGAAACAGCACCAATAACAACAACTAACATTAACAGCTCGACAGATTTGTCTGCAATTATTGACATTATTAATTCAGCGGCAATTGCTGGAATTGGTGCAAGTAATAACAACAATAGACTACAACTAACAAGTACAGGTAGTATAATGGAGATTGGTGCTGGAACAGCAAACTCAACAGTTGGGTTAATTGCAGAAACAATAAGTGCTACACAAACACAAGTTAGTAATGTATTCAATGCGTTTGTTGGTAGCGATGGTAATCAAGTATTCCAGGAAATGGAAAATGATCCAAACTCATTTAGTATATGGGTTGCTGATAATACTGAACCAGGTGCTGTAACAAATAGTGGATATAATGTTTACCAAACAATGGATTTTGGTATGCATATTAAAAAAGCATGTGCTGGTAATAATGATGCAGACGATGCACTAATCAATGTTGCAGTTGCTGATAGTAATGTACAAGCACACAATTTAATAGTTGGAGACTATGTGTTTATACGTGGTAGTAATACTGTACCAAGTATTGATGGAATACATCAAGTAACACAAGTTGCCCCTAACAATATAACATTCTACATAGACGAATTTATTAAAGAAGAAGGCAGTGCTGGTAATATCTATCCACTACGTAACATTAGGTTTGCTAATTTTACTACATTAAACAATAACTATAACACACAAGTAAATGGTGTGTTTAAGTATAATTTCAGTGGACTAAGACAAAACAATCAACAGACACCCAAGTATGCATTTGTTGATGATGATGGAACTGGAAGTCCAGCAGTATACCGTTATGCAGGAAATTATACAAATAATACTGGGCATACTGGTGCAGAAGGATGGGTTAAAGTTAGAGAATCATTGCCACAAGCACGTAATGATCTAATAGATAATGTTAAACTATATGATGCATACACAAGAAGTTTAATATCACAACTAGAAGTATTTGATCCAGCTAAAGGTATTATACCTGGGTTTATCAATGATGAGATTGACTTTATACTAACATCAGACATTGCAAGTTATAATTATAATACACTTGATGGATTTAATGAAAATACAAATAGATGGGGCAATCAACAAGTTGGCCAACGCTGGTGGGATATTAAAACTGCAATATACATTGATTACGAACAAAGTAATATTGATTATAAACAAGCTAACTGGGGTAAATTATTTGATGGTTCAACTATTGATGTTTATGAATGGACACGTAGTAGTGTGTTACCAGAGGAATGGGTTGACTTAGTAGAGCGCAAAGGCGTTATAGATGGAAAAACTGCTACTGGTGAACCACTAGTAATGAATATAGATGGTGAAAATGTATATCGTTGGGTTGAAGAACAATATTATAACCCAAATACAAGACAAACATCAGTTACTTACTACTTCTGGGTGAAAAACAAACTTAGTAGTTTGGGCCAACGTAATTATAACACATACCAACTATCGCAATTATTAGTAAATCCAACTGCTTTTGATATCAGTTGGGCGGCTGCGGCAGGTGATAGTGAACTAATACTAGCAAACATTTCACAATTTGTAACTGATAATACAGTTGTACAAATTAACCAAACAGTTGACAGCAATAGTTTGCCAATGAGCGAGTGGACATTACTTGCTGAAAATGATCCTACAAGTATTATACCAGAACAATTACACATTAAAATGCGTGATAGTTTAACTGGATATAATAGACATTCAGATCTCTACACATATACTACATGGTCAACTGCATCTGTGTATAGTGATAATCAAGTCGTTGAACGCAACGGAAACTATTATATATCACTAGGAACAAGTACAAATCAAGATCCTGCAACAGATACAACAATGACATATTGGGCGCCAATTTATGATTATAATTTACCAGAGGGTACACCAGAATCAGATATTACAATTGTCCGTCCACATGCATTGCCAGACTTAAACTTACATCCATATAATCGCTATGGACATTTGATACGTCCTAGACAAAGTTTAGTAAGAGAGTTACCAATTGCAAGACAAAACTTTATTGAAACAGCAAATAAATTGTTAGCTGATATTAATATTGTTGAAGAACTTTCAAATTGGGATACAGTATTGAGTTCAACATATGTTGAAGGTATAACAACTTATGATATCAATGGGTACTGGCGTTATGTAGATTATGTTAGAAGGACATATGATTCAAATGGAACATTAACATACGAATACAATAATACAATACCAGCATCATATAATACAACTGATAAAACAGTACTGTATGCAACTCCAAGTGCTTATAGTAATGGTGATACTCTTCGTATTACTAATGTAATGCATAGTGACGGAATTAATAGACCAGAAATTTACAGTATGATTGACGGTAAATGGATTCTAGAACACAAAGAAAGTAGTGCAATTGAACTTAGTGAAGAACTATGGAACAACGAAAAGTTTGGTCTTGGTTTTGACTTAGCAGGATTTGACACAGATAGTTTTGACACAACAGTTGACGGCGCACTAAGTAGAATTATAGATGAGCTTAGAACCAGAATATTTGTTGGTAGACACAAAGTTAAATATAATAAACTATGGTTTAAGTTCTTATATCAAGCAATTGTAGACAATACAGCAGACGACTTTGCATTTAAGACTACATTTGTAAAACTAAATGTTGAGCATCCGCTATTAGTTGCAAAAGAAAAATACGGTAACTATAGTGTAAATGTTATTGAGGAATTCTTTAATACAATTAAACCTTTCCATACTAAGCTACATAGTACAACAGATAGTAATACATTTATTGAGGCATGTGAAAATGAAATCACTGAACTAAGTCGCAATAGTGTTATCACAATGAAGTATGAAGATCATACTGAAAGAACTTGGGCTGGAGATACTATACTAACTGGTGGTACATTTACTACAGCACCTGATAATGTAGATGCTATAACATTTACAACAGTAGATGGTGACATAGAATACATTTATGATGCTAATGTATTCCAACAGTCAACTAAAGAAGGATGGGGAGCAGAATTTTTACCAATGGATGTACATGAGAATATTAGTATACTAGTACAAACTAATGCTAGTGGATCTACAGAAACTACTGATACACGTTCGTTCCGTATGAATATTTGGGAAACATATCGCTTATACGAGAGTTCAGTTATTGTTGATACAACTAAAACATTCTTAGCTCAGGGTTGTACGGCAACTGATACTACAATTACGCTAAATCAAATCTTTGCAAATATGCCAGCAGGCGGCGGAGTTGTTTGGATAGGAACTGAAAGAATAGAATATGGTGCATACGAGGGCGGCAACTTGAGATATTGCACAAGAGGAACAAGAGGCACGAGTTCACAAGCACATGCCATAAATGCCGTAGTTAATTACGAACCACGTGTATCAGTGTTAGAAAACTTTGGACATTACGGTGACAATCTAAGATTAGCCTATAACGATAGTGGTGTAAGCCTTGCTTCGGCAGGAATAACACCCGAACACAATTTCATTAGAAATGCGGGTTCTGGATCTATATAAATATTATAAATGGAAAAAAATTATGAGTGTAAATAAAACTGAAAAAACAATGATAGGTGTAGAAGGTCACATTACTATATGGGATCCTGAAAGTGGTGAAGTATTAGCAAAGCGCCGCAACGCCGTTAACTTTGAGAACATGAGTGTTGCTCTTGCTAACTTATTAGCAAATGAAACAGGATCAACTGGATCGCATCATATTAGTACAATGCGATTTGGTAATGCTGGTACAACAATTGACGGACTAGGTGCAGTAACATATAAAGCAACTAATACAAGTTTGTCAAGTGGTGCATTATATAACCAAACTTTTAGTAAGACAGTAGATGAAGCAGGTGGTGCATCAGTATTAAACAATGTTGAAGCAGTACATACAAGTACAAACTTATACAGTGATGTGATTGTAACATGTACATTAGACTACGGCGAGCCTGCAGGTCAAGATGCTACTGATACAGCTACAAACATGGATGGAACATATGTATTTGACGAGCTAGCATTATACAGTGCTAATGATGATCTGCTAACACATGTAATTTTCCATCCAGTACAAAAAAGCGCAAACAGAAAAATACAAGTAATATACACACTCAGACTACGCACATCGTATAGTGATGTTTAAGGAAAAGATATGCCATATACAATAGATTATTCAGAAAGCGGCAAGACGCCAATAGTAGTAAACGACGGTACCGTCGATACTAGTACCAGTTTAAAACTAATTGGTAAG
>Ga0181390_1000949_pt1 | contig 13059 bp, 21 predicted proteins | sample 13SPOviralmetaG_FD_130085 | JGI IMG/M metagenome (GOLD analysis project Ga0181390, IMG submission 130085) | Marine viral communities from the oligotrophic San Pedro Time Series (SPOT) site, San Pedro Channel, CA, USA - 13 SPOT_SRF_2010-07-21 | ecosystem: Environmental > Aquatic > Marine > Strait...
TCATACCATATCAAAAACAGAACATACTAAATTAGAGTTTCAAAAGAATGCGCCTTGGTTAACTGAGATGCAAGATAACTATTGTAAATCAATCGGTGTTCCATATAAACAATTTATATACGACGACGCTTATATAGAATATCGAGATTGGTTCCTTAATACTTATCCACAAATTACTCATTATAACATTGTTAATTTTTATAAAGTCCATTGCATGTATGAGCTTGCAAAAGACTACGACGAAATTCTTTATTTAGATTTAGATGTTGTTCCAAATACTACTGATAATTTCTTTGAAGCATTTGACTTATCATCTCATATTGCAATCATGGAAGGTATAGCTCCATCGCAAAGAGACATACCAAAAACACCATATGAAATAATACAATCATGTAAACTTTATATGCCAAGCATTCGTAGTCCTATTGCTAAATGGTGGAATTGTAAAGCTCTTTCTACTATCACAGACCTACCAGCTGAAGAAGAAACAATACCTATTTTTAATACGGGTATTGTAGGTGCATCCTCAAAACAACTTCATAAACTCGATTACTATTCAAACTTTGATGAGACATTAAAACTAATGGATGAACTCAAATCAAATGAAGATGATATATGGCCAGAATGTTTACAAGAATTATTCGGTTGGGATAACGAAACCATATGGGCATATAAAACAAAATTAAATGATGTAACTTGGGAAGTATTAGGTCCACGATGGCATCACTTTATGGATAAAGAAAATACTATTCCTAATGATGCTAAGTTTATTCACACAATTAATAAGAACTTTGATTACGTCAAGAACTGGCTAAGCTCTGGAAATATTTCATAGCTTTTTGTTTTACGTACTCTATCCATATCCTTAATATATCTGATTGCAGCATCAAACTCTTCTTGGACAAATTCTTCTTTCAAAGCTTTTGCTAAGTTATTTAATATAGCATTGTTTGACTTAGAATATCTATCAATTAGTTCTTCTTTAAACGGATAATTTTTAACACTTAAACATATAGGTGAATTAACAAAGTTTAAATTTGAATTTACTTTTATTTTTAAATCTTTAAAATATTCTATAATGTTTTCAGCGTTGGCAATATTTAATATAGACCAAGTAACGTTTACATTCATATCTATATTTGGATGTTTGATTAAAGTATTATAATTCTCAAGTACTTTATTAAACTTAGAAGGATAACGTATCCATTCATCTCGTTCTGCTATATCATCTATAGAAGCACTTATAAAAAACCTTTTAAATTTATCAATGTAGTCCATAATGTTTTTATCTTTAAAACCAAGCCTAGATAAATTTGAATTCATAAACACACTTACTTGTGTAGCATCTCCTGATTCAATAAACTTATCCATTAGATTATAATATTCTTCAATCATTACTGGTTCACCACCAGCAAGATTTAATTGTGATATATTAGAAGATACTGATTCGATTGCTTCATACACTTGATTTTTTTCAGCGTCTATATCAAGTAGCTTTTTTCTTTCTTGTTCTAAAACACGATGTGGATTTGAATTAGATCTCAAGAATATTTCAACTGATTCGTCTGTTGCGTTTTTCATCTCATTCATTCTTGAAGTACTATTTGTAGGAAAACACATATAGCACTTTAAATTACAATGATTACCAAACCCTCTTACCTTTAAAGTAAAAAGTCTATCACCTTCTGGAAGCATAGCAAAGCCAGATCGTTTATATGATTTAATAATATCTGAGAGTAATCTTCCAGTAAACATATCGTTGTATTCATCTAACGCGTGTTCACGATATGACTTTATTCCTAAAGCTTCTGGACCGCGACAAGGTGCACAGACATCTTCCAATAAAGGTGATGCCTTGTCACTAAGCATTGCTGTTCTTAAATCTTTAAGGTCAGAGTCTTCGTACCACCACTCATCAAAAGATAAATCTGATTTGTCTGGATAAATGTCAACTTTACAACAAGGCTTCCAAGAGCCTTCGTGTTGTGCATAAAGATACGTAAATGGCTGCGGACAGAAATGATCTGGTAAGTTTAAATCATAAATTTTCATAATATAATTAAATTAGCTTTTAAGCTCCACCCTCATATGCGACTCTATAGTAACCAGTTACTTCATCAATTGTCTGTGATATGTAGTAGTGATCTGGTTCGCCACTATCTCCAATAGAGTGTAATGCTCCTCTTGTATACACTCTATTGTCATCACCTGTAATACTAGTTGTAGCTGAATTTGCAATCGTTTCTGTTGCTACAAGAACACCGTTCCAGAAAAGTTTGTATAATGTTTGACCGAAGTCCCAAGGCTCTTGTTGCCATACATATTCTGATCCAAACGTGTCGTTATGCTGAGATGTTGAGGTCCAGTTACCACCGGTTGAGGATGCTGAAATCTTTACAGTAAAGTCATATAACGCAGGTCCGTATGAGTTAGCAGCTCTAGTATCAAGGAAATATGCATATCTAGTAATGTTTAATGCATTCCAAGTATCTATGGTGTTACTTGAGAATGATTGCCCTGATTGAGTAGAACCTGGTGTTTCAATTTTCATATAATATGTTTTTATTGGATTTACTACTGTACACCAAGTTATGTGACCTGATGTGTCAGTCGTTGGTGATCTGTCTACGTTCCAATCCTCTACAACACCATTCTGCAAGAATCTCCAACCTACTTCGTTGGTTCCATCGGATGTAAATAGACCATTGTTTATTTCTGGAGATCCAGATGTACCTTCTAATCTAATTTGTTCAAAACTAGAACTTGCAGGAGTTACACTCGTATCGTTAACATCAAGCGTTACAGTTTGCCCAGCAACAGTCATTGTAATTGTTTCTAGACCTTCTGTAAGTAGATCGTTATTTAACGTAATTGCAGTAGAACCAGTGTTACTATTAATAGTAATATTACCAGTTAATGCTCCTGATGATAAGTCACCACTTGCAATACCTGTCATTGTATACGGGAACACCGATCCGTTTGAAACGTTAGTAGTTGTTAATGTAAATGTTGCACTGGCTCCTTCGTTAATAGGACCAGTAGGACTTACTGCTAATGAATAAGTAGCACCAGAAGAACCGACTACCATTTTAAGTACTTTATTCGTACCAGCAACAGTAGATTCTGTACCAGTTGGGAATTCTTGTGTACGATAGTCGTTAGCATTTACAAATCTTGTTGTGTAACCTGTACCACTAGGTGTGCGACGAGAGTCAGTAAAGGTTGTACCTTTAGTTGTTCCAGAACCATTAATGTTATAAGATAATTTGTATTGGGGATTTGAACCAATGTAGTATCTTAAAAATGGACCGAGTAAATCTCTCCAAGATTCTGGTGAGTGCGGTCTAAGACTTTCATCACCTGCATTAAAGTAAACAGGTAAACTATCCGATGAAGCAATAAAATAATCATCGTCAAGATACTCAATTTTAGCAATATAGTAGTTCGTGTCAGATGTTTGCTTTAGAGTTTCTGCAATTCCGCCAGAAGTATACGCTGCTAAGTTTGATACACTATTGACTGCTGCTGGTGTTGAGGATACGATTGTACCATTAGTTGGTGTAGCAGACGTTGTCATAAAGTAAGTACCACCATTTACAGTACCAGTTCCGTCATTGACAATATCTGGAATGGCTGGAGTTACAAACGTATCTATAAAATCTTGACGAGTCATGCATCTCAAATTATTTGCACCGTCTAAGTATACAGGATACTGAGCGTTGTTAGTGTCACCAGTAGGTTCACTTCCTGTGTTGTCAATTTCTCTGATACGCGAATATGTATCTGTTGACATCGAAACATTTGGAGTTTCTGCTGCTGTCGAATATCTATCTACACGAGTAGTATACGCACCTGCAATATAGTAGGTGTCTTGAAAAGCTTGGTTACCTAATAATGTTCCGGTTGCTCCGGTAGTACGTAGTTCTGTCGAAGGTTGCTGTGAATGAACCCAACCAGCAAATTCATGAATATCAACAACTAGGTCTGAACCATATTCAAATATGTTCGTTTGTGCTGGTGTTACTGATAAATCTGTCTGAATACGTAAAGGTACTCTTACTGCCATGATGGTCTCCTCATCCTAAATTATAATGGTGTTGTTGTAGCACCATATATGGACTTAGCGATAGATCCATCAGAAGCGTAAATTACGAGTACGTTTTGCTGAGTTAGTAATGCATTATTGATTGTGTTAGCAGTAACAGCGTCTGTATCTGTAATCTGCTGAAGTACATACGCGTTTGTAATTACTTCGTTGCCTGAGAGTTTAATGGCCATCTTCGTCTCCTATTGACTATTAGCTTTATTCTATTTATACATCTTATAAATAGTCTTGTGAATTAATTTTTTGTCATGAACTTGTTTTTATATTAATAGGAGAATAACATGGCAGACAAGAAAACAACAATTGATGCAGAAGCAGCAGCTTCCATCGATGTTAACGGTGATGGTCATATCTCAGCAGAAGAGATGGCAATGCACTTAGAATTTAAGCGTAAAGCTTTAGAAGATAAAGACGCACAAAGAGACGCTATTCGTAAAATGGCTTGGTTCTCATTAATTGGATTATTAGTATATCCATTAGCAATCATTTTAACTTCATGGTTAAAGCTAGATACAGCAGCTGGTTTAGTAGCTGATATCGCACCAACGTACTTTGCATCAATTGCAGTATTAGTTTCAGCATTCTTTGCTGCTGACGCTGTAGGTAAAAAGTAGAAGATAAAAAAAGAGGGTAAACCCTAAGGCTACCCTCTTTTACTCTGGTCTTCTATGTGATCTTTAGGCTGTGTGTTACACCTCTCCTAGGCTGATCCTGCCAATTCTTTTGGTCTCGGTGAAAGGATTTGAACCTCCGACCCTCTCGTCCCAAACGAGATGCGCTACCAGACTGCGCTACACCGAGTAAAACTTCTTACTTATAACCCATAGAGGATTTGAACCTCATCTCCCCTCTGCAAAGAGTTTCCGCAATATTGCAGTATGTGCGTCGCGCCACCTGGTGGGCCATAAGTAAAAAGTCTTGGTTTTCGAGGGAGAGACTTTCTGCAGTGTCCCTCCCCTTATCTACACGTCCCGCTCGTAGCAACGCCTGAGTTTCCGTCGGTACCAGATTTTCACACCGACCTAGAAGATGGGGATCCACCACAACTAGGATTTCATGGGTACGTTTGACGTAATTGTCAGGCTTTCCCCTTTGCCTATAATGTAAAGAATAAGTTCTTATCGCCTGATCGGATTTTCCTCATTCCTTATATTAATTAATATAATACACTTTGTACCGTTTGTCAACCCTTTTTTTCACTTTTTTTAAAAAAAGTTAACTTTAATTTGGCCCGCCCTATTACTTTAGCTTTACGCCAAGAATTTAGATTTCTTCCTACACCGACGGGCAATGTAGGGATAGACTGTTACCTAGGTTTACGAAAAGTGATAGTTAACAGTCTAACCTATACTTTCGCTCTGAGATATATTTGCTGCTACAATTAATATCTTAGTAGCGCTGATTGGCCTCAGAGAATTCTAATCTGCAAATAAATCTTCGTCTTCTACCATGTCTTGTATCATAAGACGAGGATCGCCTTGAAGATCTATATCTATAAAAGCATGATTAACTACGTAAGATTGTGCTCCTACAGACTCATATGTTACTTCATATTGATATTCGGCAGAGGCATTAAGTTCTAAGAACCTTACTCCATCTACTTCCATCGTTTCGCCAGCTTCACCGATCAACCAATTGACCTGTTCTACTGTAAGACTTGTTAAGTCTGTGTTTGCTGTTACTAAGTCAGTCATGTTTTTTCCTTATTTAACTAATATAATACATTATTTATTACTTGTCAACCCTTTTTTTACTAAAATTAACATTTAATTCTTGAAAGCATTCTAATGCGAGTGCTCCTTCAAGCTTAAACGCTTCTTTTTCCCAAGGAAGATCCATATAATCTAGATCTTTCTTGGGTAATCTTTTCTTCTTCCAACGCTGGTGCGATGGGCAAAGCTCTTTACGATAGTATTGCTTTACATGAACCATTTCATGACATACAGTACTGATTAAATCATATAAGCTCAAACCTTTACGTATTTCAAGCTCAAATGTTTTATGATCGTCGGTTTCCAAACAATAACCATAAGCGTTACAGTTAGTTAGTTTTACTTCAATATCTAATGTACGTACTCGTGGCATAAGCTTACGAATACACCAGTGAACTACACCTTCAACGATCTCTCGTTCTTTGACGGGTCCACCAATTACCAAAACATCATTCATAAAACAATCCTTTATTCGATATATGGTATATTATACATCAAATCAAAGGTAATGTCAACCCTTTTTTGCCTTTTTTTCCATTATTTTTACAGCTTTATCGTAATCTGCTTGTGATACTACACCTTCTTTTAACAATCGCTGCCTATTAACTTCATGACCAGCCTGTGTATCTTCTTTAGATCCACCTAGATATGGAACACAATGCCCAGTCTCTGCCATGATATCTGTAATCATTCTACCGTCTTCAGCAATAAAATCACCAAGGATACGGCCGAATTTACCCTTCATATCTTCGCCATTACGAGCGATTTGAGTTCTAAGAACACATTGTTTACCAAGTAAAGATTTAAGTTGCTCTTTAGCTGCTAGTCCAAATACTTTCTCAACTTTATCAGATGTTCTTGACTCTGGTGTGTCGATTCCCATAATGCGCACTCGCTCATCAGACAATACCACTCCAAAACCTAATTCAATATCACAGTCTACGGTATCACCATCTACTACTCTATTGATGTTTGCTCTATATTCATACATAATTTGATTCCTTTATCTAAGTTGTCACATATTTCATCTTGAATTAATTAATTATTTATTCGGATGCGTGTTTGTATAAATAACTAGTAGAATGATTTGATAATTTACATATTGGAGACGTTATGGTGAGAATATTCACTTTATGTGGTATCCTATTAGGTACCATGTTATTCGCGCAATTTGCATCTGCTCAAGACGTTACATGTCCAGAAGGATATGTTTGTACTCGCTCAGATACTGATAGCACTGTTACATCAAATGGTAACATGAATACAACAATTAAGCAACCGCCACCTTCGGCAATCTCCCCACAATTTAGTGCTGGTAATAATAACGATCTATGTACAATTGGTGCATCAGCTTCGGTACAGACACAAATTCTAGGGTTCTCTGCAGGTGGTACTTATACAGAAGAAAACTGTAAAAGATTAAAGAACGCAAAAGTTTTATATGATATGGGCATGAAAGTTGCAGCGGTATCAGTGATGTGTCAAGATCCAAAGATCTTCGATGCCATGATTCACGCTGGCACACCTTGCCCGTATGATGGTCAGATTGGTGAAGCGGCTAAACTAGGATGGGAAACACATGTTGAACAGACTGAAAAAGAACTGGATAAAATGGGACCACTATTTAAGAGTCCTCAAGAAGCTGCTCCTGCTTTGGGTGCTGGCATCTTGGCCTTCCTACTCTTACTCTGAAAGTATAGCACCGTATTTCGGTTATACCGGAAATGCTATTACTGATCAGTCATTAAGATGGTCTATGGGCAATGTGTTGCCTGACCCTCCTGGCACCTTTGTTGATAACGTAATTTATAGTTATCGTATTGATAAAGAAACTGGTGATACGGTTAACGTTTTTGTTTACAATGAAAATGCAGCTGGAACTGGTTATGTGTTTAGAGAGAACGACGAGTGGAGACCTGGATCTTTGGCAGGCACACAAATTAATAAAGTAGTGCCACTAGGTAGTTTACACAGAGATTTATTTGGTAATGGTGGGATTGATGTTAATGGCAATGGTTCGGTATATGACGCAAGAGTGATATATACTTACCGTGTAGAACCATGTTATGATCCGCAGTTTGATCCAAACTGTCCCGGTTATGAAAGGCCATACGTAGCCCCGAATTTAGATTATGAAATATATTATGCCACAGATGGTGACTCAAATATGGCAGAGTATGAAGAAAATGATGAGTACAGCGATGAAGAGCAGTTAACAGATGAAGAATTAGCTGAATTAGAAGATGAAGAAGAGAAGGACCGAAAAGATCGTTTAGAAGCAGCATTGTTTGAAGCTGGAAGAGCACAACTCTTCGCACAAGCTTTAGCAATGAGTCAGCTTTCAGACGGAGCTTCACCTAATCTAAACCAATATTATGAAGCCAAGATACCAGGTGGTGAATATAAAGAAACTACAGTATTACAAGATACGCAAATACCAGATTCACGATCTGGCCTTCGTAATGGTTTGGCGCAACAATTACTCCATCAGCAAATGGTGGATATGCAATTTAAAAATTAGGAGATTCACATGGTAAAAAATATTTTAATAGCAGGCGTTGCTGTTTGTTTATCGGCAGGGGCAGTAGGAGCTAACGAAACACCAATTAATGGTAGCGTCCAATCCCGTTGTATTATTCAAACAGATACTGCAGGTACATATGCTAACCCTAACGCTTACACACTTACTACATCACCAACAGACGGTGGTGAACTAGCAGTAATTCGTGTTGACGTTTCTTTAGCAGATGCATACTACTTTTCAATCACTCCGCCTACTGACTTTAGTTCCTCACCACAATTACCAGATCAGGTAACTTTTACTGGTGACACAGAAGTTAAATCAGTATCGGATGCGACTGGCATGGGTAGCTATGAAACAAATAAAACGGAATTAGGACTGACTGATCGTTACGACTTAACGGCGACTGGTTCAACATGGTTCAAAACATCATCAGTAGCGACAATGGGCGGCTCAAAAGCATTCCCAGGCGGTAATTACACAGCAATCGTATCTGCGGAATGTATTGCACAATGAAATGGCGGGAGCAGTAGTTCGGGTGGAAGTAGTCCAACCTGCAGAAGGTTAGGCGGTTGCCCATAATGCTCTAGACTAATAAAGAGAAGAGAATATAATGAAAATGATGAAATATATATTAGTAATATGCTTAATGGTTTCTCCAGCGTTTGCGCACGAGATGATTCCTACTTATCCAAAGTTTGGAGCATCTTTTATGGAGGGATTATCTAAGACTACGATGACATTGTTCAATAAAAGAGCTGATGTTGAATATTATGAATTGGCAGTTTTTACTGAAGACTGGGAACCAATTCCTTTTGTATCTGAGTACACGGTGTTTAAGATTCCATATCTTAGCACTGTGACTTTTGATCTATATGTTAGAGATGCAGATAGGTTGAGAGTAACATATATTTGTTCTAAGTCGAAGCTTAGAAAATCAGATATTAGCAGAACAGCCATTTCATCTAGAATATGTTCTAAGGTGAAAGGTATCGGACAATGAAGATAAGATATATTATGGCAGCTGTGTTGTTGTTTTCGACTAATGCAAATGCAGAAGGATTGTCTTTACAACTACCAAGTATGGGTGGTTCATATGGGCAAGATAGTATAAGGACGGGTGATACTGATTGTAAGAATTCTATCGGTGGTTCAACAAACCTAGAATTCGGAATGACTGGTATTATTGATAACTACGAAAGTCCTTTTGGAGGTGGTAATAATGTCGGAAGTACATCAAGAGATATTGGTGTATATGCTCGTATTGTAATACCGCTAGACGGACCAAAAGAAAGAATTAATTGTAATAGTTTGTATGAATTGGAATTGAGAAAAAAGAGGCTTGAAGTTTTAAAACTACAACAAGAACTTGAGCAGCTTAAGCGTTTAAATGAATCCGGTGGCCAAAATGATTTTGAAAATTAATAGGAGTAACAAATGGCCGACAAAGACCTTGGTGAAGGCATCGAGAACTTTGAACAGGAAGTAGAAAATTTAAAAAATACCAAGATGAAATTCTTAGGTATTACCATGACGCCGACGACAATTGGTATGCTGTTCGCATTAATCAGTTCGATACTCGGTGGTCTATATGGTGCTTTCCAAGTATATGATGATTACATGGGCATGAAAGAGATTGTCCAAAACATCGATGTTGACGTAATAGAGAATAGAAATAAAGAAATAGAAGCATCATTATCTAATGTAAACAAAGAAATTAGTATACAGTTGATTGCAATACAAAAGCAACTAGATGACGCGGAGAAACGTAATAGAGAAAATAAAGTAGATACGAACCAGCAACTCGGTTACCTCGAGGATCAAACCCGAAGAGTAGAAAAGTTGGTACGAGATACAGAAGCAGACATAAGACAAATCATTCAAAATGCAGAAGAGCGGTTTGATAATAAAAGGGATGCATTACAAAATCAGTATGACACTAAAGCTTCAGACTTACGTGAATCTAGTGGTCAACGTATGACCGACTTAGAAGAGAAAATAAAGCGTGAAATGACAGATCTAGAAACTCAATTAAAATCTAGACTACAGAGAGCGTTAGATAATCCTTTAGCTAACTAGGGAGATTTTAATGATAGGGCCTAAAAGAAAATGTGTTAAATGTGGTCATGGATGCCACTGTTACGCTTCTGATTGTCAAGAATGTGTTAATGATGTCTGTACTAAATGTGACTGTAAAGAAGTTCAAGATTCAGACGCCAAAGATTGGAGTGGTTATTTAAGATGAAATGGTTTTTAGTAATATGTGGTGTAATAGTTTTTTCACTTTCATTAAGTTACACATCACATAAAAGTAAATTATATTGGGCAGACGTAGGACCAAACATGGATAAAACTATGAATCCCAATACACACAAACAAGGAGAAGACTAAATGTTAGAGAAATGCCACACTATGGCACAATGTGCACAGATAGCATATATGGATGGAAAAGAAGCTAAAGCAGAATACAAGAAGCTTGGTTTTACTGGCCATAAATTTATTGAAAATGATGGAGCACAAGTTCATATTATTTCAAACAAAGCAGATATCGTATTATGTTTCCGTGGTACAGAACCTTCTGAGTTCTCTGACATTAAAGCAGACTTAAATGCACTACCTGATAAAGCTGATAACGGGCATGGGTTAGTTCATAATGGGTTTCAAACAGAAGTTGAAAAGATTTGGGAAACTATCATAACATCATTAGGTAAAATGAAGACTGATGGTAAACATCTCTACATAACCGGACATTCTCTTGGTGGAGCAATGGCCACAATAGCAGCATCTCGTATGGCAACCACTTGTGACGCGTTGTATACGTACGGGTCTCCAAGAGCAGGAACAAGAAAATTTGTCAAATCATTTAATCATATACCTCATTATCGTCATGTCAATAATAACGATATCGTTCCAAAAGTCCCCTTCGCACTTATGGGCTATAGACACACCTGCCCTCCACGATACATCAATTACTACGGAAATATTAGATCCGCTACCAAGTGGCAAAGAGTTAAAGATCAATGGAGAGGTAGATGGCGTGCACTGAAAAAAGGAATGCCTTTTGATGGAGCATACGATCATGGGATGAACCATTACTGCAAGTACACGGAGATAAATAAATGATAGATACGCTAACTGCAATGTTTGGCGATACACTGTGGATTTACACAGCAATTGCCGGATCTATAATTGGTGCAGCATTTCTAGCATGGTTCAGAAATACGCGTATGGCACTATATTTAATGGGAAGGTTTGATGGGTTTTTAGACTATCTTGCTATCCGTTGGGGATGGACTTGGTTACAAGATGATCCTGAAGCATGGCGCAAACGATATCCAAAAGTAACTCATAAAATCGATACAATGGAAAATGAAATTAGTATCTTAAAAGTAAAGATTAAAAATTTAGAAAATGGTACTAAGACTAAGGTGATTCGCCAGAAAGATAATAAGAATGTTAAGTAAACAATGTAAGGCACATCTTGAAGAAGTGGGTGAGACCGGATTGCAACACGCTACACACGCTGTTAAATCTGCAGTCAAGTTACAATTACTTGTACCAGTACTTTTGGTACACGCAGTAGCACCACGATTTTTTAAGCATACTGCTACAGACGTAATGTCTAACATTTTAAAAAGGAGAAAAAAATGACAAATTGGATTAAAAGTAGATTAAAAGAAAGAACAACTTGGGATGGTGGAGCATTGGTTGCTCTTGGCCTACTTGTTTTATTCATGGCACCATTAGCAAAAATTGGTGCTGGAGTCGCAATCGCATGGGGCGCTTGGACAATTCTTAAGAAAGGATAACAAATGGCTGATCTCGTATCACTTATTTGGATGGCTATGAACGTGTACAACCCAACTGTGATTACGGGTCCTCATTTTAGTGACGTACTATATGATAACCATGCAGCATGTAAAACACATGTTGCTAGAGTTACAAGGTCTGTAGATGTATTTACATCGCGTAACGAATTTACATTCGGTACACCAGACGGTACGATTTTTAAAGGAGGTTGTTATACAGCTTCCGAATGGGAAGTTGTGAAGGCTCAACTGGGCTTAGAATAATACTTCTTATAGAGCTCGATAATATTATTTAATTCAGGATGACTTCTTATCCACATACCAGTGGAAGAATCGAATTGTGTTTTAAAGAATTTATCGAGCTTTTTGTTGCCTGTTTCTATTTCAGGTTTTACATCTAAACACATCTGATCAAACTTAGAGTCTGAAATAAGACTTACATCTGCCATTTCATATGCATAAGCATAAACACTCAATTGTATTCTCAACCGAGTTTGTTTCTCTACTTCAGTACCCCATACGGCGTCTTTACTAAAGAATGCTTCTAATGACATTTACAAAAACCATCTATAAATCCCTATCATATCAACAAATATAAAAAAACCGTTTTGAGTAACCATTGCCCAGTCTTTTTCTTTCAAGAAGATATAAGACAGCAGGATATGACCTGCGAAGAACAATAGAAACCCAAAACGGGATATCTCAATGTTGAGAGACAGTAAGGTGCCTGCGGAAAGAAATAGACCAGTAGCTAACCACTTCACTCGGCGTAAGCCTCAGAATAGTCAGCATCCATACGGTCTATTGATGTTTCAATATCATTAACCATCATACTTAATTCAAGTAGAATATCATCACGTGTTTTACCAAAAGTATCTGCACGTCGAATTAAACTTGAAACAACTTTTTTCA
>Ga0181390_1000956_pt1 | contig 13035 bp, 23 predicted proteins | sample 13SPOviralmetaG_FD_130085 | JGI IMG/M metagenome (GOLD analysis project Ga0181390, IMG submission 130085) | Marine viral communities from the oligotrophic San Pedro Time Series (SPOT) site, San Pedro Channel, CA, USA - 13 SPOT_SRF_2010-07-21 | ecosystem: Environmental > Aquatic > Marine > Strait...
AATAACGCAACATTCGTAGATAAAGAACAATTGAAGAATCTAAAGAAGATGGATAACTTCGTAAAAGATAATATGGTCAGATTTACCGAAGAGGTAGGAATGCAAGTTAGAGAGGTAATTACCGAAATAATAAAAAAAGGATACTATTATGAAGGTCAGGCAGAAGTACTCAATATGATAGCTAATGAATATAACCAATATAAGAAAGAAAATAGATGAGAGTAGATTTACAAAGAATAGATGAGAATAAGATGAAGTGGATAAATATCTTTTTCGATACTATATATAGTTACTATTGTAAAGGTAACAATAAAGTTTACCAATGGGAGTTACAAAGAGAACTTAAGTTTTTGAACTATCTTAAAGATTGTGGTGAATACTATGGTAGAGATGCTGATAGATTGAATTCAATATCTAATTTGTACAAACATATAAAAAGAGAAAATGAAGAAAAATCATAAAGAATGGAAATCTATCTTTCCACTATCATCAGAAGAAAAGAAAATTGATGAGGTTAATAACATTAAGAGAGACCCAAGAATTGGATGTTTTATTTCTATTGTAGGAACTATAATATTTTGGTCAGTTGTATATCACTTAGTATCATAACATGGATGCAACAGATTACAATTTTGATGAAAGAAAAGAATTGATATCCAATGATAAAAAAGGTATCAATACTTTAATCAACAATATATTCGATATACCGAATAATTCACTTGGATTTGAAAACCCTAATTTCATATCTCCGTTATTTTACGAAACCGATAAACTTGGTATATTCACTTATATGAAAGGCGGAAGTAGTTTAGTTAACAATCTATTAACTCAATATGAACTAAGTAATAAAGATTATAACCAAGATATATTTGGTGATGTATTTTATGAATCAATGGGATTTGATAAAAATATTAATCCTGAAGAAAAAGTAAAATTTAACGAATTCTATAAAATTGTAGATGGCACATCTGAAAAGGATTTAATAATACCTATAAGAAATTCTTGCAAGAAATGGGTAAGTGGTGTTATTCAAGAATTAAAATTTGAATATAACAATTCACCACTATTAAAACGAATAATTGGAAATGGTGATGTATATCATATTAGTGAGTTATCTAATGATAATATCAATAAGTTGGTTTTAAATAAAATGAAAAACCTACAATCATCTGAAAATGGGATAGTTGAAGGCCATCATATGTTATATAATGAAACCTTATATAACTTTCTTGAACTCAATCCAACCATAGATAAAACAAAATTAAGAATAATTGATATTGATTCACCAGATGGAGATTTACGAAAACTAATATCAGAGTATCATCCTGAAGTTCTTAAAGAGGGAGTAGATGCATTTCAATCACATAGAGATTTTTATATAAGGTTTTTAAATTCAATTTCTAATCAATTGATGAATACTTCCAATAAAGAAAATAAACAAATAGTTAATATTATGCAAAGAGTAGTAGGACAAGATTATTACTATTACACTTTGATTCATAAAAAGTATTATAATCTCATTTATAAATAAAACATGGAATATCCTTTTTGGGTTAACGACTTTGATAGAATCAAAAATTACAGAGATTCATATCCTTTAGCATCTGAGATATTTGAACAACCACAATCTTTTTGGTATGGAGATAATCCAAAGAAACCAAAGAAACATATGGAGAAGAGTATCAGAAGGCTACTTAACAGAGCACATCCACATCTTCCAATCTTAGTTATGTACAATATTCCTAACAGAGATATTGGACAATATTCAAAAGGTGGTGCTAAAGATATGGAACGATATATGGATTATGTAGAAAGATTCGCTAAAGGAGTTGGTGAAGATTCTCCAATAGTAATATATGAACCAGATGCTCTACCACATTCTACTCACCTACCAAAAGAAGAACAAGAATGGAGATTAGAGTTAATGAAGAAATCCCTCGAATATTTAACTAATAATTGTAATGGTATTTTTTATATCGATGTTGGACACTCCAATTGGTTAGAACCTAAAGTAGTAGCTGAGTTATTAGATAAAATCAGTAATCCTAAAGTTAGAGGTTTTTCTGTGAACTCTTGTAATTATAGAACTACCAAAGAATGTATAAGGTGGAGTAGAAAGATTTTAAAGTGGAGAGATACAGATAGGTTTGTAATCGATACCTCAAGAAATGGACAAGGGCCGAAAGATGATGAATGGTGTAATCCACAAGGAAGAGGTTTAGGTGAATTCCCCTCAACAGATACTTCTTATCCAAAATGTGATGCGTATCTTTGGATTAAAATACCAGGTGAATCAGATGGTAAATGTAATGGTGGACCAAAGGCTGGTAGATTTTGGGGAGAACAAGCAGAAGAATTAGTTAAGAATAAATTTGGAATTGTAAAATAAATTTCGTATATTAGTAGTTATGTTTACAGAAGAAGATATTGAAGAAGCAAGATTAGAACAAAAAGAGTATGGTTCTTTACCTCAACGAATCATGATGAAAAGATGGGAAGATTGTGGTAGAGATGTTTTTAAATTTTGGGATTCTATTGAATGGGATTCAAGTTGGTTAAGACACGATACTGAAGAAGAAAAGAAACTAAAAGAAATAGCAAGAGAATTTAATTCACATCCATTTAACAAGTGGATGGAACAACCTAAACAATTAACAAAATGACGTATTTATCTTATTATTTAATATGTGGAGTTATATGGGCTTTACTAAACGAGAGCAATATCCAAAACAATGGCCATAGATTCAGAATGATAGTATTCTGGCCTGTAACATTTACTGCTTTCATTATTGGATTTATTGAAGCGTTAATTGGTAATAACGAAGAATAATGAGAAAGTGTAACATATGTAAAAGAAAGAAACCTGATTTCTTCTATAAGAACAAGAGTAAGAAAACTTGTAGAAGTTGTGAAAGAACTTGGGTTACTTTCTTTATGAGATTTTTGGTTAAACAAAGACAACTCACACCAGCTGAAAGGATGGGTAATAGGTTAGGATATATGGGTACTGCATTTATTATGATGTCTCCATATCTTTTACCTTATGATAATATTGGAGCATATACTTACTTAGCAGGAGCGGTATTATCATTACCACAAGTTTGGTTAGCTAAACAATGGAACTTGGTTGTAGTAAACCTCAACTTATTAATTGGATATGGGGCATACTTATGGGGATAGATTTATCAAATAAAAAGTTCTTTGTAGAAAGTGGATGTTCTTATGGTAGGTTAACAGATTCCTTATTCAATGTAAGAAACAAAAGTGAACAACTTTATCATATTGGAATAGATGTAAAAAAACAATTACTATTTGAATCAACAGATGAAGTAATTTTTATAAACGTATCTGGTGCATCTCAAGGTTCAGATTGGCAATCAGATTCAATAATCTATACAATTGGTAAATTATTAGAACTTGGAGCTAAACCTTGGAACATTTACTGTCATGTTGAGTTTTCTGAAATTGGAAGAATATCATTTCCTATTGATAAAGGTATGGAAATTCCAACTGATTGGTTAAATTGGAAAAAATTTCAAGGAGATACCTCTCAAGGAATATATCAATTTAATAAAGGAGTACATAAATCACCAGAAGAAGTTTATCAAGGTTTCACTATTGAAACAGATTTAGTTAAATATCTCCAAGATAACATTCAGATATATGCAGATGATAATATATCAGTAGGTAAAATAGAAGATACTGAATATTTTTGTGTAGAATCTTGGCACGATTCGAGAATAAAAGAACATTATGAGTTTGAATTAACATATACTAATTATAAAAACGCACTTTATTCACTCCCACAAGAATTTTTTGTTCAAAGATATATTGATAATATACTAAAAACTCAATTTTTTCTTAAATCTAAAAATATAAAATATAACTTTTCTCAAATATATTCACAATTTTCGGGTTGGTATAAGTTTCCTGATGAAAGTATTCGACAATTTCACATACATGACTCTAACAATTGGAAGAATGATATGTCATTATTAAAAGAAAGATTTCCAAAAAACAAAAGTTTAGGTATTGAAGAAGTTTTTCCATCCATTTATTATAAATTTAAAGAAATAGATTTTAATAAATTTTGGACTTATGAAGATGAAACCTCTATTTTTGATAAAGCGGGTATTGATGAATATATGTTGGATACTTATGGCCCAAATTCTTATGTTCAAACACTACGCTTTGCTAATGAAAAATCTACTTGGGATTCAAATGAGTGGCCAATAGAGTGTAGTGTTGGGGTTACTGGTCATCCTGATGTGATTTTTTACTTTTTAATGTTTAATAAATTAACAAAAGATTGTGATTTCTTTTCTATAAACGAAAATATCTTAAATAAATTAGAAAAAGCTAGAATCAAAGATAGAAAATCAGATACATTTAGTGAATCAAAACTATTTTGTTCAGATAAATGGGTTGAAATGATACTTAATAATACACTACAACTGAAAGAATATAAAAAATTTATAGAATATGATGTATAAAACATATAAAGTAACCGCAATATTAGAAGATAAATCCGAAGTAACGTTCCATATAGGTGGAGTAGATGAAAAAGGAGTGGGTATGACCGTATCAAAAATGGCAGGTATCCATATAATTAAGAATGTAGAGTTAGACTTGAACCCTCCAGTTGATAGTTACGATGAGAAATTCTTCGTAACAGAAAAGCTTTAAAAAAATCACAAAAATTTAACGTAAAAATTTGGTAATACGGAATTTATTTCGTATCTTTACATAGTAAAAGATGCCAAAGTGGTGGAATAGGTAGACACGAGGGACTTAAAATCCCTTGAGCAGTAATGTTCGTGCGGGTTCGATTCCCGCCTTTGGTACAAAGAATGGACCAGTAGCTCAGCTGGATAGAGCATCTGCCTTCTAAGCAGACGGTCACAGGTTCGAATCCTGTCTGGTTCACCATTTTTTGCTCTCATAGCTCAGTTGGTTAGAGCACTTCACTCATAATGAATAGGTCATAGGTTCGAGTCCTATTGGGAGCACCCAAAGTGTAGTAATTACTATACTTTAAAAAAAAGATATATTTATATATAATGAGTAAAGTAGTAGAAATAATAGAAGGTTGGGGTAATGTAATTAAAGACCAATTTAACGCCGTAGACCCTGTAACCAAGGCGGTTTCTAAGAAAAGATTATTACATTGTGATGAATGTGAGATTAGACAAAACAATACTTGTTCACCTTACATATACTCTTATCATGTAATTACTGGTGATAGAACCAATGGATGTGGTTGTAATATAGCAGCTAAAACTCTATCACCCAAGTCAAAATGTCCATTGGGAAAGTGGTAAAATTATGAATGATAGAATATCAATAAAATATAGAAAAGAAATTCCGTTGTTATATTCATATGCACAACTTCATGTTTTAACATATAAAGATTCTGCAATAATAACAACAGCTAAACAAGGTTCTTCATATTTAAGACATCTTGCAGAAACAATAAGAGGAGCGGATAAACATACATTAAGTCCAAGTCAAAAACAATTAGGTAATGATATTTGGGTTACTGAAGAAGTTAAACCTACAACTAAATTAGATTTAAAAATCCTAACAGAACTATTTAATGGAAAGAGTAAAATAAAGAAGATATTATTTTTATTCAGAGACCCATATAAAAAGATAACAGGTGGATTATATCAAGATTTTGTAAATACATTTCCAAGTGAAGGAGAGGGAGTTACCTTAATTAATACTATGTTATCAAATCAACTTAAATGTACAATTGATATTGATGGATTGAAAGAGGCAATGGCATATTTTGAAAGAGGTCTCCCATTTACAAATTCATATCCAGTTTCTCTTGGTGATTTAGAATCTTTTGTACAAGATATTTTTATGACATATTGCCAAAATCAAATACATACTGGTCAGATACTAAAAGAAGGTCATACAAAACCTTGGTGTGCGGATGCTATCATTTGGAGTACGGAATTTGAAGAAATGGGATATGATGTAAAATATTTTGATATAGATTCTAATCAAAGTAAGTTAGGTGAAGTATTGAATACAAAATATAGTTTTAAATTTGAAGATTCGAAAATTAATAAAGCTTCTAATCAAAATGTTAGGAAGTGGTTTAATCAAGAAAAATTTATATCGAGATTTAAAAAACCATTAAACAATATATTAGATTACGAAGATAGAGCATATCAGTATATGGTATATGATGAAAAAAGAAATTTATCATTCCCAAGACCAAACGAATGAAAAAGAAACTACTAATTACATTAGGTTGTTCTTATATAGAAGGTGAAGGTATATATGATTATTCATTAATTGAACCAGATACTATAATCTCAGATTACATGCCTGGAAGTGATAGGTACGATAAGTTTGTTGAAAAGAATTTACATAACTTTCATACAAAAGGTATTCCTGCCAAATTAGGAAAGATGATGGGATTCGATAAAGTTCTAAACATGGGACATAGAGGTTCTTCAACCTCAGGTCAACTCAAAGTATTATTTGAAAAATATAATAAACCAAACTTTAAAGATTACGATGTAACTATATTTTGGTTACTAACAGAACCATGTAGGATATCTTTTTATCACCATGGTCATGTTAAGAGCTATAATGGAGGTAGTTGGGGTGAAAAATTATATCGAGCATATATTCAAGAAGTATCTGATGGTGTATCTGATTGTGTTTTAGAACAATCCTTTTATATCAAATCTCTTGAACACTATTGTGAATTAAATAATTTCGAACTATATATAGGTCATAGTAATCCAGATATATTAAAACCATTAAAGGAAACCAACGATTCTAAAAACATATTAGACATGAAAGGTTCATTATTTTTTAATAGAAAAAATTTCACTCGTGAACAGTTTTCTAAAATATGTGACCACCCAAATGAATTTGGTTATGAGTTGGCATCTCAAGACATATTTGATTGCATACAAAAACATACAAATAATAAATTTGGACCTGAAAATCCAAATGTGGAAATAGAGTATAATGGTAGACCTATAAAACACAAAAAGAATATATTATGAAAAAGAAACTATTATTCACATTAGGTTGTTCTTTTACAGAGGGAGATGGGGCGTACCCCAACGAACCATTCTTTGAACCAGAAGGTATTCCAATAGATGGAAGTAGAAGAATGGAAATACATGGTAGTGATTTACAGAATTGGTATAGAAACACTTACACAAGTTCCTTTCATCACAATGGTTGGCCAGCACAATTAGTTAGAAAATTGGGATATGATAAACTTATAAACATAGGAAAGTGTGCAAGTTCAACTTCATATCAACTAAAACTTTTAACTGATAAGTATTGGGATTTTCCTTGGGATGAATATGAAACTCTGATGATTATATATTTAACAGATTCAATCAGATATTCTTTTTATAGTGGAGGTGTACCACAAACATTTATGTGTGGAGACCCGGAAAGAATGTGTACACTAAGTGGGGCGTATGGTAGAATTATACAAGACCAAGATTTAGACCCATTGTTCGAACAAATACATCATGTTAAATGTTTAGAAGGATTCTGTAAACAAAGAGGTATTGAACTTAAGGTTATGAATTATTGGTTAAGAGAAGATAAACAGATGAAAGAGATATACAAAACAGATGTTTATATGGACCCGAAGCCTTTTGATGCACTTCCGTTTGACCATGCTAATGGTGAACACACTAAGTGGGATACTCGTTATCACTCACCAATTTGTTTTCATCCAAATAGAGAAGGTTATCGATTGATGACTGAAAATGTATTTAATAAAATAGAAGAGTTACATCCTCATCTTATTAGAAACGAAAAAGATTTTAATTCAAGTCCTGAAATTATATGGGATGGTAGTAATCATATGGGATTCCCCAATGTACCAGAAAACAGAGAAGAACTCATAGACGGTAGAATAGAGTTTGACCACGAAGGATTGAAAGAATCCGAATATGAATATTTTGCAAAACATGGTAAACTCCCATGGCAATAAAATAAAAAATTATGGACGATTTTGATGATTTATTTAACCTTGGTAGATTCGATAACGAAGATGAACCCGAGGATGAGAAATTAGAGGTGTATAAAAAAGCACAACGATTAATGTTTATTGATGATGTAGAAAAATATCCATCACAACCTATGCCGTTAGGAGTTGATGAATTTATAGAACTTTTTAATCTACCATCAGAAGAAGATTTGGATATACTCACACAATGTTTTATGAAATCATATCTTAACACTAACATAGATGATGATAGCGAAATAGCTTTTCTTGTAGATAAGTGGGGATTGGATTGGTTAGAATATTTTACAAAACATAATATAAAGAAAGAAGAGTATGAATTGTGTTCTATAATAAAAGATGTAATAGATATCGGTAAAAAACAAATTGATATGTGGAAAGCAGAATCATTGGTACAACAAATTAAAGATGAAATTAATAAGGGCACTTTGGGGAAATAGAAAAGATATAAGAGAAGAAGTTCCAACTACAGCAGATGATTCTGTTGTATATGTTTGGGGTAAGGATAATCTCTACTATCTTAAATCACTTGGATATGAAACTCGATTTGTAGAAGATACTATTGAATCAGATTATATGTTTAAGTTGATTGCTCTTGATTTAGCGTTTAAAGAGTTTTATTATTGTATGTTCTTAGATTGGGATTGTAAACAAATTAAACCAGTAGATGAAGATGAAATAATATCACCATCTATGCCTTTGTACTCATATCCAAAGAACTACACATTTACCAATCCAAAGGTAACAGAACAATTAAAACAATTTAGTTGGGAACAAGATGATTACTATGTACTTCCAAATGCATGTTGTATAACAATAAATGGATTTAATCTTGGTAAGGAGTTGTTAAAGATTCATAAGGAATATAAGTTTGAAACTCTTGTTGAAGAATTTGCATTTAAAGTATTTACTCACGCTACTTTAGATGAATACATTGATAACTATGATTCACCATATTTGTATGGGAGAGAATCATCTCAATACTTTTGGGTAAATGGTAAGAAAGTAAATACTGCAGAAAAGTTAAATAAATATATTGGTAAAAAAGATATTAGATTTATACACGAATGATACTAACACAAGGCGAAAACCATATTGTTCAACCTGAACCAAAGGGTGATTATATATTATTCATGGGATGTTCCTTTACATGGGGACAGGGATTGTGGAATTATGATAAATCCAATCCAGGTTCAACACCAACATATAAAGAATACATATTTGAAGAAAAATATCCAACCTTAGAATCGGATATGGTAAGATTAAAACTTAGATTCCCTAATCTTGTATCAACACACTATGGATTAGAACATATAGCTAAAAGTAATAATGGTGGAAGTGAAGAAGAATCCCTTCTTTGTTTAGAAAAATTTTTAAATGATGGAAAATGGCATAATGATAATTTCCATTATCCATGGCCAATCGATAAGTGTAAACTTTTAGTATTTCAATTTTCATCGGTTGTTAGAAATTATCATACATTTGAACATAAAGGAAATGTATATCGATTAAGATTAAATGGCCATTGGTTACCCGATAAAGAGGATTTTGTAACTATGAATTATGATTTATGGTTAGATGGAGAAGATTGGGATAGTGAGAATGATGAATCAGCAGATATAGATATATTCTATGATTATCTCATGTCAAACAATTGGGATATTCATGATTTCTTTAAACAACATATAATGAAGTGGTTGGGTAAAGTAGAAAAGGTATGTAAGAAAATAGAAGATATGGGAATACCATGTGTATTCGTACATTGGGAATCAGAATACTTGGAGTTTCTATATGCGTGGGATTTCTTAAAAGAAAGAACTCTTCCTATATTATACAAGGGAGAAACCTTCAGTTGTATTGAAGAGGCATATATGAAGTATTCAGAACTTACTATCGAGGGTGATAAAGAATGTAATACATATCCTAATGATGAAGATACACATCCATCTAAAATAGGTCATAGGGTTATTGGTGATTCGATTATAAAATTTATAGATGAACGAAAAGAAATACTTCTTTGATAAGAAAACTTTAAAAGGATTGGTAGATATGGATAAGTGGTTATCTCAATCTCCTTGGAATCAAAAGAACATGGGTGAGGTTGATTTAAAAACAGCACACATGGTAAGAGAGTTAATTACCCGTATAGAGAGTAAAGGTTATTATACCGAAGAAGAAAGAGATGTACTTAATGGGGTAAGAGAACATTGGTTTGAAAGTAAGTATAAAGGACAGTGGGTATGTAGGTATTGTTTAAGAAGTACAAAGGATGTCGAATACGATTACTTAAGTGGAACAGACCATTTACAATGTGTATTACGAGAAGAGATGAAAGAAATATCAAATACATTTGTTTTGAAATGAAATACGAATTAAAGCCATATCATTATAGAGGAATTAAAAAAATGATTAAAAACCTCGTATCCCAATATAAGGATGATAACAACACTATCGAAGAAATGAGAGGGATAAGGGAAAGAATTAATTTCCTCGCCAATATGGGAAGAGAACAATTCTACGATTCATCTCAACAACATCAATTGAATAACGAAAGAGATTTATACATACTATCAAAAAATTCCGCAAAAAAGAATTTCGGTAAGTATAATAATTAAGAACGGCTACAATATAATATTAATACAGATATAAACTATAACACTATGTACAACTATAATAACGAAGATAGAAGTAAGGAAGAAGGATTAAACGATTGGTACTTAACTCTTCAATCAGATAGAGATAGAACACACACCCATATAGAGAGTAGGGTTACTCAGACACTCAGAAGTATATGGTTAAAATTTAAACCCCATTACTCTACTAAGGGGAACTCTAAATATCACAGATAATGAAACGAATATGGAAATCGTGGGCTCGAGCACTCGGTAGTAAGGAAGGAACGGATAGAGAAGCGGATAAGGTAGCGTTATGGAGGACGTTTATTGTATTACAAGCTGTGATAACAAATGCCTTCATTGTATGGAATATACTGAGGAATTGGTAAAACTATCAAAAGAAAAGAAGGGGAAAATTTAAACGACAAAAAAACCTTTTTGAACGACACGAAAAAAAATTTTAAAAAACCGACACGTCCTTAGTGTCTTAGTTATAGGTTATTAATCTTTATTTAAGTTTTTCTATTTTAAGTTGTCTGGAGTGCTTATAACTATAGCGTTTTTAAAAAAATAAACAAAAAAGTTTTTAACAAAAGGCTTGGATATATCAAATATTTTTCGTATATTTACTATGTAAATAATTAATAACACTAAAAGATAAAAGTATGAGTATTACAAAATTTAATATGTGGTTAGATGAGGTTAACGAAAAACGAAAAGAGCATTGGGATAAAAACTTTTCTTATAAAGAGTACACACCTCTAACTATTAAGAAGGGACAAAAATATATGAAGATTATCGATGAAGGTTCTGTATGGGGATTCGTTTCTATGTGGGAAGGTGTAATGAAAGGTTCTCTCGTTTGTGTGGGGGATTTATTAAAACCCGCTACTTGGAGTCAACCGGCTAAACATTCACGAGGTAATATCTTCGATGGTTCGGCTTCTTGGAATTATTATGGGCCAACATATTTAAAATAATAAAATGGAAGTAACAAATACAATTAAATGGATGTACGTTCTTATGGCATCCCTTTTGTTTATCCTCGCACAAGGTGGAGCGTGGTTACAACACAATTTACAATTCAAATATCCAAAGTTAGGACCTGAATGGTGGGGGTGGTATGTTGCCGCTTTACCAATCACTTGGTTGTTTCTCAAATCAACACAACTTGGTGTTGAGGGATTCGGTAACTCATTATGGGCGAATCGATTCTTGGGATTCTCCGTTGGTATAATCGTATATGCTATTCTAACACAACACTTCTTTAATCAACCAATGACTTCTAAGGTTTGGGTTCAAATTGGGTTATGTATTATGATTATGTGTATTCAAGTTTTTTGGAAAGAACAAGTATCTTAATAAATAAACAAATATGGTAATACATGCTTTTGGTGATGAACATACATTGGGTTGGAAGTATTGTGATTCTGCTGTTTTTTCAAAATATAAACAATGGTTAGATACTAACATATTGAGATTGAATCGTGATGAGAAAACATACACACCATTGAATAATAGTGTATGGATTGAAAAACTATGTGGTAAGTTAAAGTGTAGTTTTAAACTTTATGCTAAAAAAGGTAATACTAATTTAGATACATTCAATTCTGTAATTACAAATATCGATTCTATAAGTAAGGGTGATAGTATAATAATCAATTGGTCTGATAACTTTAGATTTAATCTTTATACGGATACCAAAATTCATTCTATATCAGAATTATTTGATTACACAAAACATACCAATGATATTTCATCCTCAACAATGAGTGATATATTAAAAAGTAGAACATCTATTAAATCTCCATATGAAGTTCATACATACGAAACCGCTATTAAAACAATTTGTGATTATAAAGGAATTGATGTATTCTTTTGGAGTATAGATAATCTTATCCATCTTACATATGAACCAGAAGTATTACAAGGTAATGAATATATTCTTGGTGATGTGATAAACAAATATAGAGGAGAGCAAGGTATTACTCCTAAAGAAGAATATTTTAATGAACTCGAAACACCACTGTTTTACTCAGCAATAAATTATATAGATGGTTCTATGTTTTCAATGGCACATGATACTGGTCAAGAAGTTAACTCAAATACACATTTAGGTGAACGAGGACATGATGTACTTTCTCATCACTTTTTTAGATACTTGATTAAAAAAATAAAAAACAAAACAATAACTAAAAGTTTACTTATATGAATGAATTAGATTTACATGGATTTACTCATGATGAGGCAGTAGATGTTGCTGAGGATTTCGTATTAATGGAATCACACAATGAATTATTTGAATGTAGAGTAATTACAGGTAATTCAATGAAGATGCAAGTTAAGATAATTGATATGTTAAAAGAACATAATTTCAGATGGTATATACCAACTTGGAAT
>Ga0181390_1000959_pt1 | contig 13016 bp, 14 predicted proteins | sample 13SPOviralmetaG_FD_130085 | JGI IMG/M metagenome (GOLD analysis project Ga0181390, IMG submission 130085) | Marine viral communities from the oligotrophic San Pedro Time Series (SPOT) site, San Pedro Channel, CA, USA - 13 SPOT_SRF_2010-07-21 | ecosystem: Environmental > Aquatic > Marine > Strait...
AATTCAGATTTAGCATCAAAGTGTCCATGACATTGGATTCTATTAGCATCGCCATCAGTAAATGTTACGAAGTTTAGTTTCTGTACAGCATAACGTGATTTGAATTTCTTTAAAACAGTGTCACATACCATAAGTGCTTGAATCAACGGAGTAGAACCCCAGTCTTCTGCTCTACCCTTTGGAGTGTCGTCCCAGTATTGTGATTTAGTTCTAGCATATAACCACTGCAGTGCAGCTTCGAAGTCTGCCTTCTTTTGCCCTGAGTGAATCAACTGAGTAACACAAACGCCATCTAAATCTACGTGGCCAGCTGGCACATGTAGTGGATTATCTCTGTGCCATATCGCATCAAAGTTTTCATTAGTTGAAGTGAATCCATATACTTCGAATGGAATAGATACTGCTTTACAGAATAGAACAGTGTGAATTACCTGGTCCATAACGTACTTCATAGAAGATGACATCGAGCCAGAATAATCGATCAGCATGACCATTCCGTGATCTTTAGCATCAGCCAATTTAGTTTGCTTTAAGAAGATATCGTCGTTAGTTCTGTACGACCAAAGTTTGTTTACGTCAATAGCACCAGTCTTAGCTGTGGTAGCTCTTGAATACTGATATGCTGCTTTACGCATCTCAAACTCTCGCACCATAACCTGTACAGACTTTTTAGTATCTTTAATGTACTTCTTGAATCCCCACTTTGGATTGTTCCATTTTTCCATCATGTCCATATAGTACTTGCTTTCGCTTACAGTTTTTGCACGTTGGTCCATCAACTCGTTAAAATCGATTATAGCGTGTTTTGCAAGAGTTTTATCAAAGTTTGCAATAACTAGTGGTTGTTTACCACTTTCATCAGTATCAACAAGTTCGCCTTCTTTACTTCGGAACATCTCGTCTGTAATAGAAGTATCTTCATCGTACTCTGGAGTAGGTGATGCTTCGTTGGTAGACTCTGAATCATTTTCTTCTGATGACTCTTCGTCACCCGCTGAACTTTCTGCTTCTTCCTCTTCGCCATCTTCTGCATCTTTATCTGATACCTTTGGTGATTTACCAAATAGTTCTTCTAACTCTTCGTCAGTAGCTTCTACTTCTGCATTTGTTTCTTCTTGTGTAGTCTCTTCTTGAGCTGCTTCTTGTTCTGGAATATCTAGCAACTCAGGCTCATTCTCTTTGGTATAAGCTAAAATATCGCGTACTAGCTCAACCACGTCTTCAAAAGTATCGGTCGTGATAGCACGATCAAAGTATACCTTTTCTTCCTTAGTGAATGGAACATCTAGTAATGGACCAATCTTAGCTTTTAGATTGATCTTATCAATTAGTTTGATTTCGTTCCAATCATACTGTGAGATATCGCCAAAGAAGCCTTTGTCGAATAACTTCTTGTAACCGCGTGAGAAACAACCAACTAGGCCAGGGTAACGACTCTGGATTTTTCTTTCAATACGAGCATCTTCGATGACGTTAATGTATGAACGAGGACAACCTTCTAGTTTCTCTTTGCTATCGTGCCAACCTTCATATGGTGTTTCAAGTGCATGACCAACTTCGTGGCCAACTAGAAGATCGTATTCGTCTTTGCTCATATCCTTCCATAATGGAAGACCAAGAGTTCTGTTCTTGATATCGAACCAAGCAGTCTGATAGTTACCATGTTGAATACTGATATTCTCTTTAGCCAGTAGCTTAGGTAACATTGAATTTTGATACTGAATCATAACTTCTCCTTTAATATGGTACTATTATAACACAAAGAAGCATGCTGGTACATATGTTTCTTATACCATTTGTGAATATATGTATAACTAAAAGTTATAAGGCTTGAAGCTAGCTGGGGCCGTATGCATGTTTATTCGCTACCTTTTCGTATCTACGCAAAATAACACGACCATCTGGATCACGAGTCACTACAAAAGTTTCTCCAACGCTAAGCTGCATATCTTTAATACACAGCTCATCGTCAAATTCAATTCCGTCTTCAGTAATAAAAAAATCATAGTCTTTGAATTTCATTACGCTTTCCTTAAGCAATCTTTGAGAAGTTTTTAGATTTAAAGAACTCAATTTTAGATCTGAATTTATTCTCTAGGATATCACCCTTATGTGATATGATGAAGACGTTTGTACCATTTTCTAGTGTTTGTAGAATTTTGGTTAGGTTGTCAATACCATCATTATCTAAACTACTATCGAATGTTTCATCAAGAATGAGAAGATTTGTTGCTGCGCTATTTTTCATTTTAGCAACCTGGCGCCAGGTGAATAGTAACGCTAAATCAATGCGTTGCTTTTCACCCTCAGAGAATGACGCATAGTTAAATGAATCTCTATGGCGCGATCTGATTGTTTCATTGAAGTTTTCATCTAAATGGAAAGCAACAAAGAAGTCTAGAATCTGTAGATAGTTATTGATTAACCTATTCATAACCGGAAGATATTGTTTGATTACCTTCGTTTTGATACCAGTATCCTTCAGCATCTCACCAATAACTTCATTATAGGTTCGTTCTTCTACATATTCTAGCTTCTTCTCAGTAATGGCCTGTTTGGATTGTCGATACGCTGACAGCTCCGTTTTAGCTTTACTAGTGTCTCCAGTTTGAGATGTTAACTGATTAATGTCCTTTTGAACTTTGTCGATCTCTTGTTGTAGCAAAGAGATCTTCTCGTTATTGGAATTAATCTTCTGTTGCCGTTGTCTCAGTTGGTTCAGATTGTTAGATATCTGTTGACCCTCTTTCTCAGTGGTTGTCACCTCCCGTGATAAATTTAGAAGAGTTTGTTGGACATCGGCTGCAGATGTTTTGATGCTAGATAATTTATCGGACTTTATTTTTGCATCGATTTCTTGGTCGCATGTAGGGCAATTGTCGTTGTCCTCGTAGAACCTAGCCTCTTTGACAAGAGACTTTATGTTATCATTCAACCCTTTCTCAGCAGACCGAACTTCGGTCATACGTTCCATAAAGGTTTTGTGATTTTTTTCCTCTTGGCCAATAAGCGTCGTTAGATTCTTACCAAGGGCTTGGGATTCTTTAAAGGTCTCATCTATTGATTGCTTATATGCTTCAATAGATTCTCTCTTACCTTCGATCTGTTCTTTATTAAGAGACTCTAAACTCTTGATGTACTTACTTTGTGATTCCATACGAGTATTTAGAATATCAATATTGTGGTTGATATCCGTAAGTTCGTCTTTAATCTTAGAGTTGCGCTCTTTTAGCAGAGCATTCATTTTACTAAAGATATTGATATCCAATAGATCTTCAATAACAGCTCTACGAGACCAAGCAGGTAATTGCATAAAGGGAATGAATGAGCTACTACCTAGTACAACTACCTGGTGGAAACTCTTATGGTTTAGTTTAAGAATGTTTGTTTCTAAGAACTTTTGGAAATCCCTAGCGTTAGATGCTTGATTAATTTGATTGCCGTTCTGCCATATTTCAAACTTACTTGGCTTAATGCCACGTATAATCTTAAACTGTGAGTTGCCAATATCAAACTCTACTTCGACTTCAGTGCCTTTCTTATTAATACTATTAATTAGCTGGTTCTTACCAATGTCGCGATGAGACTTACCAAAAAGGCCAAAAGATAAAGCATCTAGTAAAGTAGATTTACCTGCTCCATTTTGGCCTACAATAAGAGTCGTTGGTGATTTGTCTAATCTAATTTCAATTGGGTCAGTGCCCGTGGATAGAAAGTTCTTCCACTTACATGATTTAAAATGTATCATACAACCTCAAGGTTTTGTGCTTCGGTATATAGTTTTCTTAATTCAATTTTCAAGTGATCTTTATCTAGATCTGTTTCGACTGCTTCAACATAAGAATCTAATAGAGTGGTGGTATCTTCTAGTGAGACCTTTTCGTCTTCTACGCTTTCACCTAGATACTCTTCAAACGACTCTGCAATCTTAAGTTCGTATGTTTCAATGCTTTGTAAACGATCAACAAACTGGTCAAACATATACAAGTCATTTTTATTTATAACGATAAGTTTAATGAACTTTTGCTCATACTGAGAGACGTCAACCGTAGTATAATCAGTTGCCTTATCGTCATAGATTATTTTCTTAAACATAGTAATTGGATTACGCACTGGAGTAATCTCACGAGTTTCTGTATCTAAAATATGGAAGTACTTTGGATCATCAACATCTGCCCAAGTAAATTCCATCTGACTACCTAGATAATGTACGTTCTCTTGGTGTGATTTAGTATGGAAATGGCCAGAGAGTACCATTTCAAAGCGATTAAAGATATCAGCATTCATACCGTGTGGATTTGGTATACCTGCCATCATATCAAAACCTTTTAGTTCCAAATGAGCGCCAAGAATAGAAGCTTCACAGTTCATAGCAAAGTCTACGTATTCTTTATAGTTAGCATTATTGATCCAAGGGATTACTGCAACGCCTAATCCATCATAATCAATTACTGTAGGCTCCATATGTATGTTGACATTTGAAGTAAAATAGCCGAGCAGCTCTTTGAGGCTACACAGCTCGTTAGTATTTTTGAAATACACATCATGATTACCAGGGATGATATCCATAGTAATACCAGCATTCCGCATAGGCTCAAGAAAATGTTTGCGATTTTGATTGAGAGCTTTAAAATTGACGAATTTCCTGTGCTCATAGTAATCTCCTAAGTGTAAAATATTCTTAATGTCATGCTCTTTTAAATAAGGAAAGAACACCTCTTCATAGAATCTTTCTTGGTACTTTAAGAATATATCTGATGAGTTTCTGACACCACAATGAGTGTCATTTAAAATAGCTACTTTCATATTACACCATGAATAGTTCTAGTTTTTCTGCTTGTGCTTTCTCTACTTTAGCAAATTCTTTAATAGCCGCATCCTTAGTCTTAACTTGAGAGATTCTTTGTCTAAGTGTATCAACATAAGCTGCAGTCTGTTCAGCGCCATCGCTATCCATACCCATAGCTACAAAGTCTTCTACACCCATACGTTCAATGAATCGAAACTTAATATCTTGTTGTTTCTTTTCCTTTGTGATTCTACGGATAAAGGCAAAGTAGCAAATCTGAGTAAAGTAACTAAATGCGTTAGGTCGGCCGGTGCGAGTAGCTGTTTCAATATTGTAGTTGCCGATAGCTCTTAGACAATTCTCAACCGCATCCATTACCATCTCTTCACGATAAGTATACCGAACAAAGTTCGGTCTGTGAGACAGGCCTTCTGATATTTTCATAAAGCAGGTTGCGATGTAATCTGTTACCTTAGGTATTTCACTATCAGCTTCTCTAGCTGCATTTACTGTTTCTACGTATTCGACAACTGCTAGAGAGAATTTCTTGTTGTCTACGTAATGTGGTCGTTGCTTAGCTTTTGATGTCATTGGTCTTCTCCATAATTATGTCTATTATAACACAGTTAAGCGTAAAAGTAAACAATTATTTGCAATTAATTTATTTTGCATTTATTTTGTCAAAAGGGTGTACATTTGTGAGAAAGTATGATATAATATAGTTGTTACCGGGGAGGGTAGGGGTATACTATAATTCTTAATGAATAGTTGTAGTCTTAGGTGTGAGCTCAGGTTCATCGTCATCATCATCATTATCAGTAATGTCACGGTTGATTTCAATTAGATCGTCAATTAATTCTTGATACGTTTGTACGAGAGGAGCCTTGCTCCGATCGTTAACTATTTCTTCAACGTACGCTTCGGCAATTTCTTCATGAACTGGCACATGTTGTACTATTCTACTATGGAGTAGCTTAAAGCTTTTTTGTGGAGAAAGTGGAAACCATTTGGTGAGATGGTAGTTTCCAGTTACGTTATTGACAAGAGCAAGTGGACTTTCGACTATGTAGCTCTCAGCGTTCTTTGCAACTAATACAGCGATAATGTCATCGCCATTAAGAAGTTTGAATTGTCTTATTTGTCCAGTTTCCATAATATTATATATGCCTTAGATTTTTACGTCATAAAGTTTGTATTTGAATTTTTCCTTTGCGTATATTTTAATTCGTTCAGCAGCATGATTAAGTGTGTAGTTCTTCTTAGACTTCCAATGGAGATCATCTGCTATATCAAATACCTTAGTTGCTCTACCATCAGCAGACTTTCTTAAACCTCGTCCGATACTCTGAAGAACCCTAATTTGCGACTTACTCGGTGAAGCAAATATGATATTGTGTAGACGCTTAATATTGATACCAGTAGAAAAAGTGCCCATACTAGCAACAATGATCGCATTATCTTGGGTCTCCGTAATCGCTCGAATCTCTTCCCTTGTGTCCACATCGGTTTCACCTGAGACATAAAATAATTTCCTCTCGTTTCTTGGTAAAGCATCAAATCGTTCTCTTAGCATATTGTGCAATGGCTTACCATGTTTATCTACGTATTGGAATAAGACCAGGGTGTTACCCTCTAGATCCATAGCCAAGTTTGATATAAAGTTATTCCGTGGTTCATATTTAACGATGAAATCCATCTCAGCCTGGTAATCTTTCTTTACGACTTCTCTACAGATCTCATCTTTATATTTTAGTAGCAGTACGTCTATCTGCAAGTCTGCTAGTGCTTTATCGTCAATGAGTTTCTTAGTTGTGGTTACTTTATGGACTGGTCCAAACAAACCTTCGAGTACTAGCTGGTGGGTTTGCGTTCCATCAAGTGTACCAGTAGTTCCCATCCTATATTCTGCATTAACACACTTTTCTAAGATGGCAGTGAGCGACTTCGCTTTAAAGTTATGTGCCTCATCGCCGATTACCATTCCATAATTTTGGAACCATGGAGCTCGTTCTTTATAGATTGATTGCCAAGTGGTAATAATAACTCGTTGCTGTAAGTTATACTTCTCTCGACCAGAGTAGATCTTATGGCAATTCTCTTCGGCGCTCCACTCGTCATATTGTGAATAGTCCGCAAAGTCTGAGTACATCTGTTCTACCAACGATGTAGTAGGTACGATCAGTAGTACATTTAAATCACTAGAATCTAAGAAGGCTCTCATCGCCATATAAATGATCAATGATTTACCAGATGCCGTAGGTGAAAGCAATAATGATTTCTTATTTGAGAGTGCATGCTCTAATGCTGCTAATTGGTAATCACGTGGCTCAATCTTTTGTCCACCAGCAGTAAGGGTTAATCCATCTGTAATGTAAGATGTTTCAATCTTTTGTATAGCGTCTGGTCTACCAAATGCTGAGTTCTCTACTACAATCTCATATTGTCTAGCATCAGCAAATTCTTTAAGATATTTGTATAGACCACAGTATAAAGTTTTCTTTCTTTGGTCGAACAGTCTTATCTTGCCGTCCCACATTCTATTCTTATATGCTGGCATAAATTTATAGCCAGGAACAAAGAAGCAGAAATGTTCGGATAGCTCCATTTCTATACTAGGTTCGGTTTGAATGTGCAGAAAAACTTCGTTCTTCTTTGTGATTACTAGTTGGTCCAAGTTATGATTCCATCACATAGTCTATAGGTATATTTATTAGTCGTTAAAGTAACGCCATCAAAATGCTTTATCTTCTCTTTTGAGTTCTCTTTAATAAAGTCTTTAAACTGAGTTAAAGAATGCCATCGTCCATTCTTTTTCTCTATATTATCTATAAGGGTCATACGCCACTCGTAAATTTGTGCCAGTCAATAGCATTCTTAATAGACTGGTGTCGCCACTTAATGTTATCCATTATTTCTTTAAGTGTATCTACAAGCTCTTGGGTGTATTGCATTTTAGCTTGATGCTCTTGAATCAATGGATCTGAATCGTACCATTTATCCATATCGCCTTTTAGAACTGTAAGACCATTTAGTGGGTCAGGACTCCAGCCCTTACTTGATAGTTCTTCTTGTGATAGCTTACCATTGTAGTGCATGAACTTATCACGTAGAAGCACCTTAAAGTCAAGGTCTAATTTTTTAAGTTTTAGTTTGTTTATGGAGTATAGTTCTAGATATTTGCTGTGAAGTTTAGCAGATTCACGGGATGCATCACCAAGATTCATTTCATCTATAACAGAGTCTTTCTTCCACATTTCAATAATCGATTCTAAATTGTTCATAATATTCTCATGTTGTACTTATATGTATACCTATTATAACATAGGTAAACTCAAATGTACACTGTTATTTTATTTCAAAGTTTGTGTACTTAAACGATACTGTGGCTTGTAAGTATTCTAATGACTCATTTTGTGTATTAAAATCTAAGCTATCTAACGACGTTGGAAAAATTCCGTTAAACTTAATTCGCTTTGAAACGTTGTTATGGCTATTAAATATTAGCAACTCAGCATCGGCCTCTACGTTTTCCTTTCCAATAGAATCGTGCATCCAGTTAAAAGTTTCAATATAGTTTTCCATATCTTCCGTCACATTGAATGTAATGCTAAGATCAGAAAAGGTAAGCCTATCACCACTTACCGCAGCTGCCAAGCCACGATACGGGGTAGGACTTACACCCACATCTATAGATGGTAAAGTAACACCAGTGCAGAAGTATTCAATATTAGCAAATTTGTTTCTATTGATTACTAGCTGAAAGCCAATCGGTGATAGAAAGTTTTTATTCGAAGTTAATGTGGTCATAATACTATTTATACCTTTTATGTTCTCAATACTATTTATAGGCAATAAAAAGGGACCCCGAAGGATCCCTTAATATTATAGTTATTAATTAACTATTAGCTTCCTGGGTTAACGTCACCGTTAATGTTCGATACTTTGAACTTGCGGAAGTAAACGTTTGCACCAGCAGCAAGGCTAGTGAATGGGTTAGCAACCATACCGTAACGAGTCTTAAATCCGATACGCGGCTGGAAGTCGTTCTCACCAACTGCTTTAACCATTTGTAAAGGTACATATGGGCAGTAGAATAGACCAGCGTCGTATGGGTTTGAACCGCGGTAGCCGACAGTTACATAGTCAACACCTGCATATGGATCTACGTATACTTTGATACCAGAACCAAGAGTACCAGCGAAAGTATTACCAGTAGGATCTACGTTCAGTGAACCAGCACCTGAGTAGTTAAGATCACCAGAAGCAGCCAATAGAGATGCAATGTTAGCAGCACAGATAACGTAGTTACCTTTACCACGACGAGTTGCAATTGCAATTGCATTAGCTTGCTTTTCGATTTCTAAAAGAAGTGACTTAGCTTTTTCAGCCATCCAACGACCGTCTGAACTATCAAGGTCAAAGATTGGTGCTGCCGTGCCTGCTTCGTTTACACGTACTTTAGCACTTAGGTTAACAGTACGAACAACTTCACGGTTGATTTCAGCAAGAATTTCAGAAGAAAGGATGTTAGCCAACTCAGACTCAGCGTCTAGACCGTGTACAGCTTTAAGGTCTTGAGCCAATTCCATTGAGTACTCAGCTTTAAGTGCACGTGTTTTAGCTTCTACAGCAGTGCGCTCGATAGTGAATCCCATTTGTGGAATACTACCAGCACCAGTTGCGCCAGCTAAAGCTTCACCGGCCGCAGTAGACAAACCAGTACCTGGAGCGTATTCATCAACAGTATCAGTATCATCTGCATCATCGTCCGTAGAGGTATCACCTGCGAATGGATCGTTTGCTAATGTTGAGACGCCAAGGTCACCTGAGGCAGCACCAGCGTATGCAGTGTTTGGCTCGTCTAGACCTAGTGCTTCAGCGTCAGTAGTATCAACAACCGCGCCGTCAGTACCAGCATAACGTGCTTTCATTGCGAAGATAAGGCCAGTAGGACCAGTCATTGGCTGTACGCCAGCGATATCATAAGCAATTAGGTTAGGCATAGCACGACGTACTAGTGAAATAAGAACAGGATCAACAGCACTATTTTCAGTACCTACTCCACCAGAAGCAGCAGTATTAGCTTCTGAAAGGAAGTTACCTGACATAGATACCGAATCGCTTCGCATAGATTGTTCTTGGTTTTCTAAAAGACGAGCAGTTACGCCTTCTTTATATTTGTCTTCGATGGTAGGTGCGCCTTCAGCTTTTAGTACTGGGCTCCACTTTTCCATTAGATTTAAATCGGATTGAAACATTTTTAATTCCCCTTTAGGTAATATGTTTACTTGTTAAAATTTTTGATTGCTTGAGTGTATCTAGCCATAGAATCGGATAAATCAACTTGTTGATTATCTTCGCCTAATAAGCTATCAGCTTCATCAACTGAGTTCATAGCTTCTGACTTGAAGTATGATTCTTTAACAACTTTTACTTTCATTTCGAAAGATTCAGCGTCGTCAAAATCAATGTCTTCAACAAGAGAAGATAGTTTTTCAGCTTCAGTAGTAGCTAGGCCAGAAGCATGTTCTCTTACGATTTCTGCACGTTGGAAATCCTGTACAGACTGATGTAATTGAATATTGTCTTCTGTTGATTTATTGAGGCTTTCTTCTAGTTCAGCAACTTGTTCAGATAGATCATCTACCAAGTCTACTTTACCTTCAGGAACTTCAATGTAGTGTTCTACAAATACGCTTTGTAGAGAAGCCATAAATTCTTCAGCGATTTCGGTACGTAGACCAGTTTCAACTGCAACTTCATTGTCTTGCATCCAAGTTTCAACTACATAGTTCATGTAAGAATCTACTTTTTCAACAAGTGAGGTTTGAATTTCTGATACTTCTTCTTCTAGATTTTGCACATATTCACCTTCTAATCTCTCAACTTCTTGAGCAAGCTTAGAGGTTAATACAGCTTCGAAAATGGCTCCAGCCTTTCCTCGGAAATTTTCAGAAAGAGTAGCTTCTTCTTGTATTAAAGCATCTAGGTCTTCATCAAAATCAACAGATTCAACCTTAGCTTTACCTACAGCTTTAGCAGCTTTTTCTACGGACTTAATTGACTCTTCTTCCTCGTCGCCTAGGTCCTCTTTTTCGTCTAGCTTAGTCATTTTAGCAAATAACTTTTGTGCATCTTCTTTACGGGCTTTCTTCAACATCTCTACTGCAGCCTGGATTACACCAGCTTTAGTTTTAGGAACTTGGACAGCTTCGACTTCGACTTCTACTTCTTCTTCATCGTCGTCTTCTTCAACTTCTTCCTCTTCCTTAACCTTAGCTTCTTCTAGTTCAACTTCTGCCTCGTCTAAATTTTCAACGAGCTCTTCAGTCTCTTCTTGAATCTGCTCTTCAGTAGCTACATCTTCGAGTTTTACTTCGTCGATTGACATAACAGTCTCCTATATTTTAGAGTTTAATTTAGAGAGGAAATTCTTGAATGCTCGCATTTCAACCTCAGGGGCTGCCATGTTTCTAGCTTCTTTAATTTCAGTCTCAATTGATTCAATATCTTGTGCGACTAAGACACCATTATTCCACACCCAGTCTACTCCTTCCATGATGCCATTTACAAAGGCTTCAGGAGCAGAAGGATCTTGAACAATGTCAACGGTTGATAGCATAAAATCTTTACCAACATGTTGCGCGCCGTTCTTCTGCACAAGGCTTCCCATACCACGACTTGATACACCAAGCTTAACACCCCCTTCTAGTAAACCTTCTACAATTTTTCCCATTGGAGTCTTAAGTATTGATGCTTTTCCTATAACATTACTTCCGTCCCAACGGAGTTCAGTAATCTTATGTGAAACTTTGTCAAGATTGATAGTCGGTCCTGCAGGGTGATTCAATTCACCAACTGCTCTACCAGTCTTTACTTGTTCTTTAATGTATTTATTAACAGCATTTTCTAAAATAGTCTTTTCATATATGCGACCATTTCTATTTTTAGAATCGGCTTGCATGAAAACACCTTCGATCACTAATGATTTTTTACCACCTTTTTCTTCAGTAATAACATTAAGATCGGTTTCTATATATTCTGCAATTAGTTTCATTTTTATCTCTCCAGCATTTTCATTAATTGTTTAGCTGAAGTTTCCGCATCCTTTACAGAATCATATACAGAATCGTCTACAGCTTGTCCATCATAGTAAAGCATAAAACCCTTGCCAATACTAGTAATGGTTATATCCTTCTTTTTCTTTGGCGATTTAAAGGTCTTTACAACCTTTTCACCGCGCTGTAGCTTTAGCTTTTCCTGTAGATCTGCAAAGGTAATCACTATTCTTCCTCTTGTGATTTTGCTCTATCTTGCAATGTAGAAGCTACTTCAATCTTCTTTGCATCTAGAGCTGCGGTCAACTTATCAGCCATTACACTGTTAAAGTTTCTGCCAGCGGCAACATTATCGCCACTTTTCAAATCATTAATCATTTGTTCTATAGACATTTTTATTCCTCGTTTATATATTTATAAAAAATTAGATGTCAAGACTAAAAATCTTCGTCATCTACTTCAATTTCGCCACTTTTCACTTCGTCCGCAATCTGAGCTTTTAGTTCTTTTATGTCTTCATCAGATTGTTTTAGTACATGCTTTCTAATCCATTCATATGATACATATTTACCAACATATTCATCAACAGTTGATAGCATATCAAATCTTTCTCTCCAGATTTCAGCTTCTTTTAATTCTGCAAAGTAGTTATCTTCAATAAAGTCAAAGGCGATTGATTCTTTCCATGTATCCCAATCATCTCGAGTGATAATACCTTTAAGGAGAAGCTGGGTTTTAAGTAGCTGCATGAATATATCGCTAAATCGCTTTCTTAGACGATCGATAAACTTCTTAAATTTGACTTCTTCTCTAGAAATCTCTGTAGCACGACCAAGACTAAATTGGTTATCTGTCTCTAATCTCTGTGAAGGTACATTTAAAGACTTATAAAGTTTCTTTTGGAAGTATAGAATATCATCTATTTGACCAAGATTTTCGCCACCAGGCAACGTTGTGATCTCTGTACCTCTACCGCCTTCTCTTCGTGGTAGGAAGAAATCTTCTAACATTGACATGTGTTTCTTATCGTCTTTAACATTACCAGTATTAGCATCATAAACCATTTTGTTTCTATACTGGCTCATAATATTCTTCAAATATTCTTCGGCTTTACCCTTAGGTAAGTTACCAACATCAATATAGAAGATTCTACGTTCTGGTGCTCTACT
>Ga0181390_1000961_pt1 | contig 13002 bp, 23 predicted proteins | sample 13SPOviralmetaG_FD_130085 | JGI IMG/M metagenome (GOLD analysis project Ga0181390, IMG submission 130085) | Marine viral communities from the oligotrophic San Pedro Time Series (SPOT) site, San Pedro Channel, CA, USA - 13 SPOT_SRF_2010-07-21 | ecosystem: Environmental > Aquatic > Marine > Strait...
CTAGACATAATTAAATATCTTAACGCATCGTATGCGTGGTCTGAAGCATGAGTATCCACATCTTCAGGGTTCGACTTATCTAAAGGAATACTTTGAAGTTCGCGTATCAGGTTAGGACAGGTATTAAATATCTGTATTTTAGGCCTTCCGCTTTGCTGCAACTTTAAGTATTCGTGAACTTGTATTTTTCCGGGGATTCTAGCTTTATCCGCTCTTCTTAGTTTATGCCCCATCTTTAGTAATGCTTCGCCTACCGTAGGGCCAGTTGCGCCTGTTTTAGCCCACGCAGCCCCATCTAGTACGCCTGCAACTGCATAAGGGTCTTGTGCTTCCATTTCGGTTATCATGTAACCAAGATCAACACCTGTAAGACCTTTCTTATACAGCTCTCTATATATAATTAGTGTACCGTCTGTAGGGTCAACACAACCCCAGATACAAGCACTTTCAGAGGCATAGCCGTAGTCTATCCCCTTAACTCTCTCCCAACCTATAGGGATCTCAAAAGGTACGATGGTATGTACCAATGGATCAAACTCTGTAAAGGCTGCTCCCTCCGCTACATCCCAGTTGCCTTCAAGGAGCTGTCTCCTTTGTACATCTGGTAGTGCTTTGAGCATCTGTTCGTAACGACCATCCTCAGAAAGATAGGGATTGTCATCGAGACGAGCAGGTATAAACTTTCTTGTTAGACCGTCATGCCCTATAAAAGGTTCATTAGAAGGGTTAGGGTCTATATAACGCTTCTTTACCCAGTGTGCGCCTGTACCGCCCGGATTAGCTGTACAACGCATGTATGTTTCTATTTCTGGGTCTGTTGTACGAAGCCGTGAGGCTAAGTAGTTCCAAGCAAACTCAGTGGGGAGATGTGTAATCTCGTCAAAGCCTATCCAAGAATATGCTTGACCTTGGTAACGGTAGACATCTGCATCTCGTTCCAAGAACCCAAATTCAATCTTTGCTCCGCTTGGGAAGTTCCAGAGCTTTTCTACTTCTTTGTACTTACATCCCGGAAATGCTTTAGGATATAGCTCTCTGCTCTTGTCTATAATCTCCCGAAGCTCAGGCATTGACCTTCGTATGATTAACCCCCTGTGAGCCGCCCTATGAGCGTATCTGAGGGGATCTATGAGCATAGCGTAGGACTTACCACCCCCTGCTGCTCCACCGTACAGTACGTCCGTCTCAGGAGCTGCTAGGAAGTCTGTCTGTGGGCCTGCGTTCGGCTTGAAGATAACATTGTCTTTAGCTTCGTCTCGGAGAGACTTTGGTACTAAATCTAGTATATCTTCTGTTATTATTTTGTTAGCAGTGTCGCTGTCTAGTTTAGCTAGAGTTTCTTTAGACGCTTTGACTTTAACACGCTCTGAGGCTAATTTAGACTTTAACTTGTCTGTCTTTTTTTGCTTCTCTCTGACTGCTTTTTTAGCAGCCATTTTAGCCTTAGTCTCTGAGTGAAAGCTGTAGCTTCTACTTTTAGATCCTTTAGGTCTGCCAGTTACTTTCTTAGGCGTTCCATCTTTTTTTAGAATGAACTCGCCTTTATCGTCTTTTAAGTAACTATCTGGATTCTTGTCCCAATCGTTCATCTTTGTCTATTATCTTCTTTAAACCAACGTGGCTGATAGGACGGCCTGTAGAATGATAAAGCCAATCTGCTGCATCCCTAAGGGATAAGCTTTTAGTCTTAACAAGAGTCTTTATATGTTCTAACTCTTCTAGTTCTTCGGGTACAGCTTCTAGATACTTAGGGTCTTTAGAGAGTTTAAAGCCATAAGGTATAGTACTACTGGTTCGCTTCATATGTAGCCTTTGCGGGTATGATAAACAACCCTCCGCTTACATTGGCATTAAGATCTAGTTTTTCGTGTTTTCCTAGTCCTGTGCGGTCTAGGATCGTTTGAGCAGCTTGTAGACGGAGATTAGCTTGTGGAATAGGTACATCTGAGTGCATTACTTCCACTAGCTTTAGTGCTGCTTGCGGTGCGGATTGCGCTAATATGTTAGAGGCTAAATCGATTATTTCATATTTGAGAGATTTGACAACTTGCCAATGACCATTATTAGCGTACCCTGCTAGTTCCGCAGCTCTTTTAGGATCACCTCCAGTTTCTACTAGTGCATCTAAAAAGCTTTGTTGTTTAACTGTTAGTTCTTTGTTATTCATGTTAGCTATTATACAGTCTAATTAACAATTTGTCAAGCTATATCTTTACTTGACAAAAGCGAGTTTTAACTGTATAATATCCTTGTAGACCCCCCCGGTCACATATAGATATACAGTAAAAGGAGTATCTCCTTTATAGATTGTGTAAGATTCTTATAGATCTCCCCATTTCTTTTAAGTCTTTAAAGTACCCGCCCAAAGTACTTAACAGGCTTTAGAGTTCCCGCCCTAACTGCTTAACACTCCAAAACCTCCCAAAATGTATATGATTTAGTATATATACTAGGGGGGGTGGGGTGGCCTCCTGCCCCGTCCCCTAAGTCTCTAAAGACTTAGAAGTCTACCAAGCCTCGTGAGCCTCAGCTCCGCTGAGAAGTTTAAGAGATCTATAAAGTCTTAGGAACTTTATAGATCTCTTAAGCTGTAGAGTCTCCTCAGGTCTAGTTTACAACTAGACTTTAAAGATTTTAGAGTCTCTAGAATAAATTCTAGAGTCTAGGAAGTCTTAAAATTCATAAGCTTATGGAGTTAATTGCCCTAACATAAAGTCTCTAAAGACTTTATAATTCTCCCCAGTATTTAGTCTTGTTAGACTAAATTAAACTCCTGTCCAAATCCCGCCAAAAATCCTCATGCACATGCCCTTTCACAACCGCATTATGCTCAGGGAAAGCGCTTGACAACAAAAGCCGATTGCCTCACGCAGTGTTTCACAACCGCATAATGCGCAGGGAAACGACTTGACCTTGTTAGCTAGATGTTCTACTCGCGTTGTTTCACAACCGCATAATGCGCAGGGAAACGAGTTGACCTCCTCGGCCAAATGTTCTACTCGCGTTGTTTCACAACCGCATAATGCGCAGGGAAACGACTTGACCTTTTAGCTCAGAATTGTTAGACGCAGTGTTTCACAACCGCATAATGCGCAAGGAAACGAATTGACCAAAGCTTTCCGGTTCGGTTAGTCAGGCTTGTATGTACGCTCTTTCACAACCGCATAATGCAAGGGAAAGGAGTTGACGGAAAATTGCTGTCATGCCTTTAATGGAATCGTCGTCAAAACGGCGGCATCAAAAATCCATCACAACATAAGGTACATAACATGACTACATATACAAACATTCCTGCCGACCAAACAGCTACTTCAAAGCAAGTCTACGCCGTAGCTAGCAAGTTCACAGCGTTATATATAGACACAAACAAGCTTGACCGCAAGAAGACTTGGAAAATTGTGAGCAGCAGAGTTTACGCTGTTCTTATGAATCACAAGGATGTGATCACTCACAAGGATATTCAGCAGCTTTTTGCTCTCGAATCCATGCCACAGTTTATAACTGATAACATGAAGACGGACGGCCTGACAGACAAGCCCAAGCCTAAGGCGAAAGCAGTTAAGACTAAAGCGGCTCCTAAGGCCGAAGTTAAGCCTTTACACTCTAGGTATGCTGCTAAGATTAACGCCGAGGCAGCTAAAACAGGGACTGCCAAGACAGTTAAAACTAAACCCGCCCCCAAGAAATCAGTTAAGACAGATGATGGCATGGAGGCTAGGATGACCTTCGTTGAGCAAAACGGAGTTATCATGATGGAAAAGATAGAATCCATTGAGTCCGGTCTTGCTGCAATCCTCCTCGCAGTTAAGGGTTAATAATTAAATAGCCCCTTCGGGGGCTTCACTGGAGTTTTAAATATGTTAGATTTTAAAATTAGAAAAGACAGTAAAACTTTGTGGCTTGATAACTCTACAGCTGACACTGAAAGTAAAGTATTGGCTATAAAAATCTTTCAAATTAAAAAGCACTCGATAGTTACAAAGTCTGAAGGTCTAGGGACAGCTCATTGTACCACATTAACTTTTGAACTAAAGACAGGTGAGATACAAGAAGTAAAGTTATTTGAAAATTAAATAATTAAAAGATCTTAATAGACCTTGAACAAAGTGAAAGGTCTATAAAGATCTAAAAGACCGCCGAAGACCGACCGACCCAACCCAACCAAAAGGAAAATACCATGACTAAAGAATTAGATATATTAACTGAAGCTCTTGTAGATGCTGATGCTGCTGCTTTAGAAGCAATTTGTACTCCAATGCATTTAACTGACGGTACTACTAATTATACTGTTAATGACGGTGTCTGTGGGTTTGCTTGGGTTAATATTCGCCCTGCTAGGGGCAAGTTTGTAAAGCTTCTTAAAGACTCTAAGATTGGCAGCACAGATAGTTACTACGGTGGCTATACAGTTTGGAGTAGAGCTAACACTCAATCTCTTACAAGAAATGAGGAGTGGGCTAGGACATTTGCTAAAATATTAACCTTGAATGGTATCAAAGCTACGGCTCATTCACGAATAGACTAAATTAATTTAGCCCCTTCGGGGGCTTTGGAGAATTGCAATGGAATCAACATCTGAAAGACTTGAGCGAGAGCTTAGAATTCAACAGCTACAAGAGTTTTTTGAAATGAAAAGAGAGGGTCTAATCCCTTTTGAAAAAACATTTGAAGAATGGATTGGAGTAACAGTTAAATGATCTTTATAACCTCACGCTTAACATTATTAAAATATTATTTTAAACCTAATTGGAAGTTAACTTATCAGCAAAATTATAGGGCATCTTCGCCTTATAAACTAAAGGAATTTGAAAATACTGTAATGATTACAGTACCTAAGGGTAAAAATAAGCATTCATACTATATTTTTGAGAGGTAATAACATGACTGACATACTACATCATGCAACGGTAAGAGTTGAAAAAATCTACGGAGTTAGAAGAGTTTATCCTGTAAATGAGACTGCTTTTCTTCTTGCTAACTTAGGAGGTGCAAAAACATTATCAGATGAAACTATAGCAATAGCTAAGCAGCTAGGCTTCTTGTTTCATGTAGAAGCACCGAAGATATAATATAATATAATATATATTAAACCTTTATAGTCCTTTAAGGAACTGAAAGGACTATAAAGCTTTATTAAAACGGCGAGGCAGCAACGATGCAACCAACCAAGCAGGAATTCAACGAAACATTATTAAAAATTACTGATATGTTAGATCAAACATTTCCTGATGACACTGATTTGCGACTGATTCAAGTAGCAATGGTGTTTTTATTAATAGAAATAAGTAAAGACATTGGGTTTACTCAAGAGCATTTTGTAGACAGTATAAATAAAACATGGCATCTAACCGATCACTCAGATAATTTACATTAGGAGTAAACTATGAACTCAGTAAGAAAAGAGAATGCATACTTTGATAATAATACTCAAGCAATTCAATGGTATAGCTTTGCTGACAGTCTGAATCGAGCGGAAGTTCAAGTATTATTAAGTGCAAAAGGTCTTGAATACTGGCAGTTTTTATATCTTGTTGGGATACTAAAGGAGAGGACTTATGCAAGGCGTAGTTGAGGCAGTAATTAAATTAGCAGTAATAATAATATTGTTATTAACAGTAGTAATTATATTTGAATATGACCAGAAAATGATGTGCGATAAAACTAAAACATTAACACTAGACGGTGAAGTCTACCACTGTGAGGCTATATATTATGATGACAATAAAGGCTCAAGAAATATACAAGAAATACCAAACATATATAGACAAAGATTTGCCATTGTTGGGCTTCAACAGCTCGACGAAGACAGCTAAAGGTGAGAAGTTAGATTATAAAACAGGTATTTTATACCTAAAACCTGCCTCATCAGTAAGCATTAAAACTCTGTGTTCCCATGCTAAAAAAGCAGGCTGTGAAGATATATGCTTAGAAGATTCAGGCAGACTAGGAATGATCAACGGACAGTTAGCTATGTACCGTAGAACAATCGCTTTTCTTAAAGATCGCAAGGCTTTTGAGCAACAGTTAATTAATGAGATAGAAAAGAATGCTACTGACAAGTATGCAATCAGGCTCAATGGTACATCAGATCTAGATTGGTCACGAGTAATTGAAGCCTTACCTCATATACAATTCTATGATTATTCAAAAAATCTAAAGCGTTGCTTCTTAAATACTTTACCTAACTATCACCTTACTTATTCAGGCAGCTTCAACGGCATCAGAGCTATCAAAGATACTAAGAAAGCATTAGCTCTTCGCTTGAATACAGCCCTAGCTTTTAATACTAAGCAGTGTAAAGGTGAGTTTATGATACCTGAGACAGTGTTAGTTGGAGGGCAGCAACGCCCTATCATTAGCTTTGACGACACTGACCTTAGGTTTTTAGATCCTGATCATGCTATAGGATCTTTAACTAGGAAGGGATCTACTAAAGAACAAAGGGCTAGCGAGTTAGGAAGTCTTAACTTCTTTGCTGACCTTCACTCAATTAAGTTGTTAGAAAATACAATACTGTAAGTAAGTGATTGCAAATTAATATACTTTTCTCTATAGTCTCTATAACCAAGAAGAGGTTCGGATATGCTAACAAAAGAATATAAAAAACAACACGCTTTAAAGATGCTAGATCAAATGGGTTTCTTTGATATAGAAAATCCTGAGCCGGGATTTATCCAAAGTATTACTATTGTTAATTATATTGACGAGGATGGTGATGAAGGCATGGGAGTAAAGGAGGTAACGAATAATGGGCAAACGAATAAACGGTAAACGCTGTGACACCTGCAATGCAGTAATAAAATACAAAGATCAACTGTGTGAATCATGTCTTAATTTATATCAAATGTTAAATAAAAAGTGGAGTAAAGAAAATGAACAAAGACCCAGTACTAATAGACCTTGAGCGTTACTTAACTACTCAGGAAGAAGATTATATTGATCCTGATGAGGCAGCAAGAGATCGTGCTGAATACTTAGCAGACCATGAGGATTAACAATGAGAAATCTAGAAGCAAAAGGTATTGAATTAGAACTACAAGAACGACTAGACAACTTTGATTTTTATGGAGTTATTACTTCTTATGATGAGAACAAGAAAGAGTGGGACGGTTTGTTAGAGTACGCAAGTAAGCTAGGACACTATGGTATAGACATGGTGAATTATAAACTTAATGAAATGACAGGAGCTAATCATGACTAACGATGAAAGAAAAGAAGAAATTGCTAAGCAGATTCGAGAGTATGTAAAGAAAGGAAACTCTATAAAAAGTATAGGCTACGGTGTTAGTGGTCGAGATGAAGTAAGAAACAAAGAACATTACAAAGCTATATTTAACCCCTCGATAATGACAGCAAAGGGTAAAAACTAATGTATTACATTTCGCCTTACGAGAACGATTGCCAAATATCTATGCGTAAAAAACGCTTAAAAGATTTCAAAGGAAAAGAAGGAATGCGTTACCATGTTCGTAAACGTAAAAGTATAGAGATGTTTGACTTCATCCCTGTATACAAAGTAGTAAACAACAAGTTAAAACTCACTAATGAAATGTCTGGCCTGTGGCTATAGGAGAACAACCAATGAACAGCATAGTAAACAATACAGTTCAACTTCACCCTTTATTCACCAACGATTATGGAGATGCAAGCTTTGAGGTAAATAAATTACCTCTATATTATAAGCATGATTTAACTTTTGACGGCACAGAACGTAGCGTAAAAACTAAGAAGTGTGCAATTGTCCGTCCTAATAATGGAAATATATTAGGTTACTGCGGTGAGAACTATCAGTTAGTAGAACATAAAGAAATGATCGACAATCAACGCCAAATTATCGCTCGAAGTGGGCTAGATATAACAGGCATTGAAGAGAAGATTGTCACTGATGCATCAGGTTCTAAATGTTATATAACTCATGTCCTCCCTAAGCATGAGATTACTACCCCTGATGGAGACACAGCTCACCTTAGCTTCTTAGGTGTCAATAGTTATGACGGTACTTTTGCTTTTATACTATCAGTAGGAGCAAGGCAGTCAGCCTGTATGAATGGTCAGGTGTTTACTAATGGTGCTAGTACGGTCTACAAAGCAAGGCATAGCAGAAAGCTAAACATAAAACATGCCGCTGCTGTGGTTGGCAGCTCAGTTAAAATACTTGAAAATGAGCAGCACCTTTGGCATGAGTGGTATCACACTGCTATGGATAACGATAAGGCTACTCGAATTATCAAAGACATAGCAGGTATGGACAAAGATAAAATCTACCATAGCTTACATGAGATGCAACGTAACTCTACGTTTAACTATCTATTCCTTGCTTGGCATAGGTATAGTCGTAAGCTAGGTAAGAACAAGTGGGCTTTCTATAACGCTCTTACTGATTGGTCTACCCACTCCAACGCAGGACGGAAGTCAGCGCAGCCTAACATCGCATCTATCAGAGCAGGCAGGGCAGATAAAGTACAGAAATTCTTAACTAAATTAGCAGCTTAGGAGATATAATTATGTTACAGCCTAAAGAATTCTTTGACAAAGTAGAAGATCAATGGTGTTACTTGTTCAATTTATGGTGCATTGACCCGCCTCTTTTATTTCAAAGCTTTATGTTATTTTATGAGCGTGAATTAATTAAGGAAGCTTCTACTGATCAAGAAAAGATGATGTTTTGGAGGCTCAGAACCCCTACCCAAATCGAAGATGAGTTACCTAAAATGATTGTTAAATTCATTAGCACCGGAGAATACCGTTGAAGTCTCACTTAAACTTTAAACAAGAAATGCTCAACCCCAAGAGAGGTGATAGTTTTATTACTGACTATTACCTTGAAGGGTGGCGAACCTGCACTATAACTTTTGGCAACAAGTGGGCCAAGATAAAGCCTATGTTCGGTGGAGGATCAACAAAGAAAGTAGCTGTAAAGACTTTAAAGAAAATACTATATGACATGTACTGGAACTCTGCATCAGCAGATGCATACCATAAAGCTCTACAATCAGGAGCAAAAAGAAAGCCAAACACTTGGCGAAGAAACTATGAATAATCAGTTGACAGTGTGTTAACTATATTACTGAGAAAGGATTTTAGTATGAAAAAGTTTATTGTTAGTGAGATAGAGCAGGCTGTACATTATTTTACAGTTGAAGCTAACACACCCGAAGAAGCTCACGAAACATTTTTAGATATGTATGAAGACCTGTGGGAATCTCAAGAACATAAGACAAAGCATATTGAAAGTTATGTATATGAGATAAAAGAGGTAGTAGATAATGAAGATTGTTAAGGAACTTAACAGTTGACAGGTTGTTAACCTGTATTTATAATAGTTTTACACAAAGCAATATTACACATGTAAAAACCAGAGGAAAATGTTATGCCAGTATTACAAGGACAAGCTTATTGGGCTTCTGTAAAGACCCCTAACACAAAGTATGAGCCTACTTATTCAGTAAACCTAGTAGTTGATGAAGCTACCGCTGAAGACTTTAAAGGTAGAGGTTTTACAGTTAAACCTATGGCTGAAGGGCCATCAATTGTTATCAAGCGTAAGGTTGATGGGCCACGAGGGATGATCCGAGAGGCTCCTAAACTATATGATCGCTCAAAGAACGAGATGGATTGTCAGGTAGGTAACGGCTCTACTGTTAAAGTTCAGTATAAAGAATGGGAAACAGTGCGTCAGGGTACTACTTACAAAGGCCTAGACTTTGTGGCTATGCAAGTACTCGATCTTATAGCTTACTCAGGATCAGCAGGTGATGAGTTTGATGTGGAGGAAAGCTTGGAGGACGAGCTGTGACAGAGAATGCAAGGATCTTTGTAGACCGTGAAGGCAACGAGCATAATATAGATTTATTAGGTGATGACTTACCTGATAAATACGATACCTTACTATCTTGTAAGTTAGAAAAAGATGAGCTAGTTAGGCGAGTAACTATATTAGATGCGGCAGGGTCTAGACTATATGATGATCTTTGTTATACCTTAACAGGGGACTAGTTAATAGCTGTGGTGTTTGGGGGTGTAACAACCCCCTTTTTTATGGAGAATTATATGGCGTTTGTTAAAACAAGATTACCTTGTCCTAAGTGTGGTGGTAAAGATCCAGTAGGTCTAAATGAGGACGGATCAGCTTACTGCTTTAGTTGTGCAGAAAGAATAGCTAACTATGATAGGGCGGTATCCGGTGATGATATATCAGTAGAAGAGTTAGCTCCTGTTACTGATATGAAAACATATAAAAATAATATGGCTACTGAACTTGATGCGCCGCTTACAAATGGTGTATTCATACAGCTCAAAGATAGAGGCATCTCATTAGATACAGTTAAGAAGTATGGTGTGAGAGCTACTGAAGATCTACAAGGCAACACTCTATCCCACTCTTACCCCTACTATACTGTGAATGAGATAGCAGGTTACAAGATAAGAACTGTAGGAGATAAACTATTTAGTTGGATGGGTTCTCCTAAAGATGCAGGGTTATTTGGTCAGCAGTTATTCAGGGATGGCGGCAAGTATATAACTATTACTGAAGGTGAGTGTGATGCTATGGCAGCTTACGAGCTACTAGGGTCGAAGTGGCCTGTAGTTAGTCTAAAGAACGGAGCTGCGGGTGCTGTCAAAGACATCAAAGAATCTATAGAGTTCCTAGAGAAATACGAAAAGATTATTATCTGTTTCGATAATGACAAGGCAGGGCGCGAGGCAGCTGTCAAAGTTGCTAGAGTTATCTCTCCCGGAAAAGCTAAGATTCTTTCGTTCCCTGAGGAGACTAAAGATGCTAACGACATGCTTAAGAAAAAGAGGCATGTAGACTTTGTTAACAGATGGTGGGACGCAAAGACTTATACACCTAGCGGTGTTCTAAACGCAAAGGAATTGTATGATAAGTATCAGAATAGAGAACGCAAAGAGGCTATCCCTTACCCTTGGCAGGGACTTAACAAGAAACTTCTGGGCTTACGTCGAGGAGAACTTGTTACCCTTACAGGTGGCACAGGGCTTGGCAAATCCAGTATCACAAGAGAGCTTGAGCATTGGATTATTAATAACACTGAGGACAATGTAGGTATTGTAGCCCTCGAAGAAGATTACTTAAGAACTCTTGATGGAATCATGTCCATCGAGGCTGACAGTAAACTCTTTATTGACGCAGTGAGAGACGAGTTCAATCCTAATTTAATTAAACAGATGTATGATAAGCTGTTTAATAATGACAGGGTCTGGGTTCATGCTCACTTTGGTGCTACTGACATCGAAGAAATATTTTCTAAGCTACGCTTCATGATTGTAGGCTGTGATTGTAAGTGGGTTATTGTTGACCATTTACATATGTTAGTTGCGGCTTCGGTTGAAGGGGACGAGAGGCGTACTTTAGATAGCATTATGCATAGACTTAGATGTATAGTAGAAGAGACAGGGGCAGGGATGATACTTGTCTCCCATCTTAGGAGAGTTGAAGGTAACAGTGGTCATGAGAACGGAGTTAGTGTCGGTCTTAATCACCTCCGAGGTTCTCAAAGCATCGCTCAGTTATCTGATTGTGTTATTGCTCTTGAGCGTAATCAACAATCGGAGGATGACATTGAGTCTAACACTACTCATATGAGAGTTTTAAAATCTAGATATACTGGTGACGTAGGCATGGCTACTCACTTACTCTACCACAATGATACTGGTCGCCTATCAGAGATAGATTCTGAAGACGAACTAGGGGAAGAAGTACTATGAATAAAAACTTAGTATTCGATGTGGAGACAGATGGGTTAGACCCTACAGAAATATTCTGTATTGTAACCTATGATGTTGACACAGGAATCACACAGACATTTGCACCTTCGGAGCTAGATGAGGCTTACAAGCTGCTACTTAACTGTGACAAACTTATTGGACACAACATAGGTAACTACGACATACCAGTAGTAAAAAAGTTAGCAGGTGTAGACTTAAGTGATAAGAGAATAATAGATACGTTAATACTATCTAGGCTGTTCAACCCTACTCGTGCAGAAAACCACAGTCTTAAGTCATGGGGTTACCGCCTCAACTTCCCTAAGACTGAGTTCGATGAGTTTGATTCTTATACTCCTGAGATGCTTGACTACTGTAAGAACGATGTACTCCTTAACTATAAAGTATATGAAGCTCTCCGCAAAGAATCTCGTGGCTTCTCTATTGATTCTATAAACTTAGAGCATCAAGTATCTAGGTTGCTGAAGGATCAAGAAGACACAGGATTCTTATTCGATCAGCGAGCAGGTATGCTGTTACTGGCTGAGCTTAACGAGAAGGTTGAGCATATAGTTTCAGAGGTTCATCAAGTATTTAGACCTCGCCGCATCGAGACTAAAGTATATCCTAAGCGAACTAAGAGCGGTGCTTACGGTAAGCTTGGTGAGACGATGGAAGGTAAGCAGGTTAGACTTACTGATACTGAACGTAAGCAGATGCTTTCTACTGGCTACATTACTTTAGTTAAAGTAATAGACTTTAATCTAGGGTCACGGAAACAGATAGGTGAATACCTTCAAGAGTTTGGGTGGAAGCCAAAGACCTTTACACCTACTGGTCAACCTATAATTGACGAGCCTACTCTTAAAAAGATTAAAGGTATTCCTGCTGCGTTACTTATTGCAGAGTATCTTATGTTGCAAAAGCGTGTGTCTCAAGTTAACTCTTGGTTCAAAGAGCTTGAGGATGATGGTAGAGTTCATGGCTACGTTAATCATAACGGAACCATTACTGGTAGGATGACACACCGTAACCCTAACATGGCACAGATACCTAGCTCCAACTCTCCCTATGGTAAAGAGTGTAGGGCTTGTTGGATTGTACCCACTAAGCATAAACTAGTGGGGATAGATGCCAGTGGCTTAGAGTTACGAATGCTTGCTCACTATTTAGAAGATGAGGACTTTACAAATGAAATTCTCCACGGAGACATACACACAAGTAATCAAAAAAATGCAGGACTTGAATCTAGAAATCAGGCAAAGACATTCA
>Ga0181390_1000969_pt1 | contig 12984 bp, 22 predicted proteins | sample 13SPOviralmetaG_FD_130085 | JGI IMG/M metagenome (GOLD analysis project Ga0181390, IMG submission 130085) | Marine viral communities from the oligotrophic San Pedro Time Series (SPOT) site, San Pedro Channel, CA, USA - 13 SPOT_SRF_2010-07-21 | ecosystem: Environmental > Aquatic > Marine > Strait...
GAAACTGTAACGGAGAAAACCCATGAAACTATTCTACACCCCAGTAGAACGCATGCTCCTGAGCATCGACGACTGCCATGAAGTAACCGACAACGATTACCTTCGCGATGCCTGTTGGAAGCTCTTCGACAAGTACTTTGGGCGAACAAAACTCTCGGTTCGTGAAGCGCGGATCTTGGATCACGTTCGCGGTTTGTTACAGATTTAGGTGTGTAGCAGCTTTGAAGTGTGTAGCAGGTGTGTAGCAGCTTTTTTTCCGAATCTGCTACACAAAGTTTTCCTTTGTATTCAACCACTTAGGCCTAAACACCCTATGTGTAGCATGTGTAGCAGCTTTTTTGACTTGTTCAGATCGTTTTTCAAAAACACCGTTTTTTTTTCTAAATCGAACTTCAACTCAAAATTACCTGCTACACATGCTACACACTGCTACATCATTGTTTTCATTACACTTTGTGTGTTTTGAACCTGCTACCAAAGCTGCTACCAAGCTGCTACACACCCCCTGTTCCTGCTACACACTGACCGCGAACCACGAATCACGGTCATTAATGACTATCATCAATTGGAGGGCCATATGGCTACTTTCTTCGCTATTTTCTTCGCTTTTTTATGCGGAGCTTTGCTTATCACGACCGCTGCACTCGTTATCGCAGGTGTCATGTTCGTGGTGAACGAAGACTACCGCAACGCAATGTTCCACATGTTCAGCGCTGTCGCAGATGACGCCGAACAACACCAACCGGAGATCCACTAATGACCCGTCTGATCGTAGCTGGGACTAGATACTTCAACAGTCCCACTATCATGCAAGTGACCCTCGACCACCTGCTGTCCGACCACCAACCCGACGAAGTCGAGATCGTCTCAGGCAGAGCGCGTGGCGCAGACCGTATGGGCGAAGCCTATGCAAAGAGCCGTGGCTACGCAGTCAAACTGTTCCCAGCTGATTGGGAGCAATACGGTAAATCTGCTGGCTACAGGCGCAATACCCAAATGGCTGAGTATGCAGATGCACTAGTCGCATTCTGGGATAACCAGTCTCGCGGCACTCTCCACATGATCAACATCGCTCGCGATCTTGGTCTACCAACCGAAGTCATTCTTTATAAGGAGTATATGTAATGACCATCCTTCGTAATCTTTTTATCGCTGGTTCCCTCTTATGCGTCGTGTTGCTATTCGCAATGCTCAACAACCACTTCAACCGCGAACTCATGTACTCGTCCGATCTCCCGCACGGCAACCTAATCTGTCTGCATAACGACTGGAACGATGCGTATCTCTGCGTCCAAGACGAAGATGATCTCCACCCGTTCGCACCTTCTTTCTTGACGACTGATGTCGTCCCACGCGTAGGTCGCCTCAATCACGAAGAGACCTATCTATCATCAACCAATGGAGGTATCACCTTTGATCAGTAACCTCAAAGCTACCGCGAGCCGTGTGTTCGCCCGCAAAGATGCGTACATCAACGCAGCTCGTCCGTACGCACAACGCGCTGCAACGTATGCCAAAGAAAACCCTAGCGACGTAATGCTAGGTATCATGACATTGCTACTCATGGATATTGAGTCCGATGTCGACGATCTAGAAGACCACACTGGCGTCTCAGCCGCAGTGGATCTGCACGACTATCATTCCCGTTAATCTCAATTGCGTAGGAGCAATCATATGAAAGAACTTAATCTCAACGTAGAGCGTTGGTCTCTACTGGATTCAGTAATCGATCACGCGGAGGCACGGCCTCAGTCCGTGGACGTCTTAAACTTGGCTGACGATATTAGCGATGCTAATATATTTGCTGAGTCGCATTTCAGCGAGGACATCGGTTTTTGGAATCCAAAGCCAAGCGCCTCTTGAGGTAAGCCCGCAAACCTGCGCCTACGTCTCCGACGTGGCGCGTCGGTTTTGTTTTTGAAACAGAGGATCTGTTTCGTTCTTTTAAACTTGAATAGGAAATTCCAATCATGGAAAACGTAGACGTAAACAACGTTAATCTCATTGTCGAAACCGCTATCACTGATATCGCCAACGGCAACTCCACCTACAAATCCGGCATGGCTATCGCAGTTCACGCCGAGATGTCCAAAGCGACACACGGCGACAACGCCGCACCGACGATCTTCCACGCGCTGTACAAAGCGTCTATCCGTAACGCAATCGACAACCGCCGCGCTGAAGAGAAAGCCAACGAGCTTGGCGAAGCGTTCAAACCTGAGTATTACGACATCTCGTTCTACGGCTTCTTGCAGAATGTCATGGACAAAATCTGCTGGAACGTTCGTAAAGGCGCTACCAAACGCCACGACGTTGACGAGCTTGAGGAGATGATGCTCGGCGGCAACGGTCTCGACTTCGCTAACGACTTTGGCGAAGAGCACGGCTTCAACGCCGAGTCGCAGGCCATGATCAAAAGCGAGGTTGAGCACGTATACACGCTGCTCGAACGTACCGCAGTGTTGATCAGCGCCAAACTTCGAGTCTCGAACAGCGAGCCGTTGTATCTGTTCGCGCCTTCTACCCTCAAAGACGATAAGTGGGTCAACGAGATTCAGACACGCGACTGGGACGAGGCAATGTCCTACATGGACGAGATCGCCAAGCAGTTGCAGCGCGCCGACGCACTCGACGAGTCTGACCTCAACGCAGACTTCTCGCTCGAAGACGATCCTCGCCACCCGTCGCAGGAACGCCTCGAAGCGCTGCAATCCAACTTGTCCAACAAGCGCACCATCAAGCGCAATGCTAAAGCCAAAGCCGCTTAGCACCACCAAAGCCCATGCACTCTTTCGAGTGTGTGGGTTTTTTATGCCGCTGTATGGCTCCGGCGGCAAGAGGGCGCGATGGGCGGAGATGGTGTGCCTGCTTCACTATCATCATTTCCGACCGTCGTGCCCGTGAACCGCGAATCACGAACCGAGGTACGAAGACCATGAGCAAGAAACGCGCATCGCGGAACACGAAGGCTTTCCGCAAATCCGTCGCCAAAGCGTCGAACAACACGATTCCCCAGGTAGAACCCGTGCGTAAAAACACTTGGGGCGGAATCAACAGAGGTCGAAGACACAACGGCTTCGCAGCGCTTGCTACCGGAAATCAACGTTACACAGGAGACGAGTGATGAAAATAAAAAGCGAACGTGAACTACGTTGCATGCTGTTCGGCATGACCCTCGGTCGCGAACTCAAATGCACCCGAACAATGCTCACCTCACAAGGAATCTCTTTCGGTGACTATATATCCGTCGATGTTGAATTCAGAAAAAACGATTACGAGCATCTAATCCCCAGAAGAAATTGCGACCTTCCTATGGGAGATCTCGCAATTTCAGGCGCAATGCGCGTCTCCAAAATCGAAGCCCGTAAAGCGTGGCTGTCTATGTTCGACCACTCGGAAGAAGACAAATGAGTCACAACCTCCACCCTGAACTCAACGCCATCTGGAGAGCGCTCTGGCGATTACAAGATGTAGATCGTGAGCTAACCGAACGCCACTGGGACGAACTTTGCGAAGCAATGAGCCGTCTCCACGACTCTTTAAACATCCCACATGAGGAGGTGTAACACCTTGACCAAGAAGTTCCTCGAAGCAATCCAAGCTCAAGAATTTGTACGTGAACGCGGCAAACATGTGCATGCGTTATACGACGGATGGGGCGCACGTAAATCAAGACGTGCAGCGCTGACACAAAAAGAAAAAGAAGCGATCCGTGAACTTCGAAACACAGGACTCGGATACCGCGAAATCGCCGCGCAGTTAAACCTCTCGTACTACTCGGTCTACAACACAGTAAACCGCACCCTCTAACCCAAACAAAAGGAGTCACTATGACCAAGCTAATCCAATGCGCAAAAGGGCATAACACCCGAGCCGCGCTCAAAGCCAACGGCATCAACCAAGGCGAGCTAGCGAACCTATTAGGTGTTCACCCAACAAGCGTAAGCCAATGGTGTTTTCATGGCGTAAGTAAGAAATATGCAACTGAAGTTGCTGAACTGCTGTCTGTGCCAGTCGGCACCATCACCAGCAAAAAACGCTCTAGCAAAGTAAAAGCAGCGCCTCCGCAACCAGCTCCACGTGCGGAATCACCAAAAACAGAGCAAATCAAAGCGGCTGACGGCAAAACCATAAACATGAAACGGCCTGAACCGCGCGAGCTTCTCAACATCAACATAATCACACAGCTGATGGATTGCCGCGTCACAGAACGCCAAAAAGCCGTGCTTGAACAGTTAATGAAACAGTTCATCGAATCAGACAAAGCATTCCGTCAATTCCGAAACGATTCATTTAGGAGACATGCATGAGTCGAATGCCCTGCCGGAACACCGACGACCCTTACTCCGATTACTCGGACTGGTTAGACGGTGAAGGCGTATTTGCGCCCGTGACTGAAGGAGACCCAGACGCGGACCGCGATGCGCAAATCGCGAAGGATGATTGGCTGTTCAATGCACTCAAGTCGTCCCTCGATCCATACATCACTGCACTAGAAGGAGATGCCGATGCAAAAACAAATGTGGAATAGAGAACAGTTAATTGCTTACGCAGCGACACACTATCTAAGCCACCCGTTGCCACCGAACTGGATGCACCTTTCTGAAGACCGCTTGATGGAATTTGTGTCCGATACGGCTTGGCAGCCTTTTGAGCACTGGGAGCCCAACCAAATCTGGGAACTCATCTATGACATGGCATCAAGCCTGAATCAAACCTTTATCTTAGGAGTAGATAACGTATGAGAACTATCCGTCCTTCCGCCCTCAAAGAAGAACTCAAGGCGAATGCCTTAGCCCGAATCCCAAGCATGATGCACGGCGCACCCGGCGAGGGTAAGTCTGAAATCGCATACCAAGTTGCAGAGGACCTGAACTCAAAACTCTTTGAAATCCGCGCCAACTTGTTTGACCCAGTCGACGTGCGTGGTGGCTTAAAAGTTGTCGAGCAAGAAGATGGCACATACCGAACGCGATATGGTGTGCCCGAGGATTACCCAGACAGCAACTACCAAGGCGCTGTTACCATCCTAATCGACGAGCTTACAACTGCTCCCAAAGCAACACAGAACTCACTTCTGCAGCTGCTCACCACTGGCAAGATTGGTACATACACCTGCCCGCCAAACACCACCTTTATCGCTGCTGGTAACCGATCCACTGACCGAGCCGCTGTGCATGAGATGCCGACACCTGTCAAAAACCGCTTCTCGCACTTCGTTCTCGAATCAAACATCGATGACTGGATTGCGTGGGCTGTTAACAACGGCATTGACGAGACCCTAATCAGCTTCTTACGTTTCCGACCACAGCTGTTGTCACAAGTGGACGCAACACAAAACGCATTCCCAACGCCGCGCGCATGGGCATACGTCAATCGTAAACTGCCATTCATGCACGACGAGTTTTACGGCGTTGCGTCCCTGGTAGGCGACGCAGCTGCAGGTGAGTTCGCTGCATTCAAATCAATCTACCAAGATCTACCCGACATCGATGATGTCATCGCTAATCCAACCACTGCGAAAGTACCGACCAGTACTTCGGTCATCTTCGCTGTTATTGGTGCGCTGACCGTTCGTGTCACCAAAGAAAACTTTGCGGCGATCGTCAAATACGCAAACCGACTGCCTACAGAGTATGGCGTGTTAGTTATGAAAGACGCTCTCGCAAAAGACCGCACCTTAATCCAATCCCAAACCTTCACTGACTGGTCTGTAAAAAACGCAGACGTACTACTTTAGGAGAAACTTATGGCCTCAGTAAGAATGACAATTCAACTTGGCGATGACATCTTTCGCGCCGCGCGAGACGCGTACGACACCGCAAACCCCCAGCCAAAGCCAAGCAACGAGTTTGTACAAGCTGTGCGTGATGGAATAACCAACTCACCTGTACAAAAATTCCTTGAGAAAGTTGCGCAAGATGCAGCGGATAAAGAGGTTACCGGCGAATATATCTACGGTGACCATTGCTTACCTAAGCGAAACGACATCACAAACGTAAAGGTCAAGCTCAAATCTCTTTCGAATGTACTTGCAGACTCATCCATCCGTAACCCTGATCGTGACCCTTGCTGCGACATCACTCTTGCAACTCCAATGCTCTACCGAACAATGACCCCAAGAGGCGGTTACTCATGGAGCGACGCAACCATTTATATCAACGACTTCCGTGACGAAGACAAGTCAGATGTCATCGATATGTTCACCAAGTTCAAAGACTCGGAAAAAACGCACCGCGAAGCAAAAGACCAGTACGAAAAACAGATCAAAGATCTGGTGCGCAAATGCACAACCCTCAAGCAGTTGCTGCAGATTTGGCCTGGCGCTGAGTCGCTTGTCCCAAACAACAAACTGCAAGAGTTACACCGCAAGGTTACTCGTGCGCAACGTGCTCAAACAATCAAAGAAGAAATCTCTTTCGACCCAACTGTTGCAAACCAAGCCGTGCTAACGGCAAAACTCCTAGGAGGCTAATATGTCCGCAGAAGCTGACATGGTAAAAGCCCGAGCCCAGCTGCTGATGGAACATCCGTTCTTCGGCACGCTGGCGTTGCGGCTTAAACTAGTGCAAGACGATGACGGCTGCGACACAGCTGCTACCGATGGTAAGCAGCTTGTGTACAACAGCAAGTTCATCGGCAAGCTCGACCCTTTGACTCGCAAAGGGCTCATCGCACACGAAGTCATGCACTGTGTGTTCAATCATATGACGCGACGGCAAGAACGCGATCATAAGATCTGGAACGCAGCATGTGACTTCGCGATCAATAGCCACCTAGTGCAATCAGGATTCATACTCCCTGAAGGTGGACTCATTGACTCGCAGTACGATGACATGAGCGCCGAAGCGATCTACAACAAAATCAAAGACGAAGGCGTTAAGCAATGTGCTTGGGGCATCGTCCTCGATGCTAATGCTTCCCAAATCGATGCAGGCTCGAATGCCTCGCTAGAATCAGAATGGCAAGTCGCAGTGACACAAGCAGCGCAAGTTGCAAAAGCAGCAGGCAAGCTGCCTGGTCACCTTGAGACTTTTATCAAAGATGTGGTCAAGCCAATCATCGACTGGCGATCTGTTATGTGGCCTTTCTGCACAGAAATTGTGAATAACGATTACAGCTGGCGCAAGCCTAACCGCGCGTACATCAGTGAAGACGAGTATCTTCCCTCGTTGTACTCAGAAGGTGCTGGCCATCTAGCATTCATTATCGATGCATCTGGGTCATGCAGTGCCTACTGGAATCAATTCATAAGTGAAGTTGCTGCAGTTCATACCGAGCTACAGCCATCTAAGCTCACCATTCTACATGTAGATACAAAAGTAGCTCATATAGATGAGGTCGAACCCGACGAAGCGTTCCCCATGACGCCGATCAAAGGAGGTGGCGGCACATCATTCGCTCCAGCGTTTGAGTACCTCAACGAACACCACGACGTTGATGCAGCAATTTACTTGACCGACTTAATCAGCGACGACTTTGGCGATGAACCAAATTACCCAGTTCTGTGGGTATCAACAACAGACCGCGATGCCCCGTGGGGCAGCATCTGCCGAATCCAAATGGAAGAAATGAAACAAGTGGCGTATTTATCTTGAGTGCTAATATTAGTAACAGTAATATTGAATGCTTATCAGGAGGTAACAAGATGAGCATCGATAAAGCCAACCCCGCCGATTGGGACAACCTCAATCGCAAATATCTTCGACAAACCGTTGCCCCCACCGATGATGCACCCCCTAACGCATCACGGTCTGACGGATCAACCGCTTCGTACTACCAACTGCCAAGTCATGCCACTGAGCTTCAACACCTTATCTCCGATAAAAACATGAACGCGCAAATCGGTGAGATCTTTCGCAGCTGCTACAGATACGGCGAAGCATCCCACAGTAACCAACTGCGCGATGCAAAGAAGATTAAATTTTACATCGACGCCGAAATTGAGCGCCTTTCAGGTGGCAACTAAGTTCACCACCATCGAGTACGCAATAGAAGAAGCCGAGTTCATAGCCGATCAGCTACACGAAACAGCAATGATCGCGCACGATAAAACCGGTCAGCTAATTGTTCTATCGCGTCCCGAATACGAAACCGCTGAATGGAGTGCAGTCACAGTACTGGAGATCTTCAAACCCTAAAAAAATATCCAACGTAAGGAGTACTAGTATGGATATCGACGAATACATCCGTTTGAACGAAGAGCAATCGTCCCCCCCTGAGCTAGCCAGCTTTGTAAAAGTGTGGGTCGAGTCTCGTATGCCTGGCACCTTCAACGAACTCAACGAACAGTTCAAAGCAATCGAGGGCAATTTGTATGCCCATTACGAATCTGAAGCTGCCAAAAATGAGGAGCTATTTTGAACTGCCTCGTCACGTTGGATTTCGAAACGTTCTACGATAAATCTTTTTCCCTGACCAAGATGACGACGATGGAGTACGTCCAAGACGATCGCTTCAAGGTCTGGGGTGTTGGCATCAAGATCAATCATGATGCTACAGAATGGTACGGAGAAGATGAGTGCGAAGACGCGCTACGTGCCCTGGACTGGGACAACGTAACGCTCCTATGTCACAACACACTATTCGATGCGTACATACTCACACAGTATTACGGACTAACCCCCAAGTATTACGTCGACACTGCAGCAATGAGTCGCGGCCTCTTTCCAGGGCAAAGCGCACGTTTGAAAGACTGCGCAATACGCGCGTTCCCAACAGACGACACCATGCGAAAAGGCGACGAGCTTTCAGACGCAAAAGGTATCTATGACCTTGATCCCGAACTCGAAGCATCTATTGCAGGCTACTGCATCCAAGATGTCGACTTGACCCGCGCAATCTATGACCAATGGGTCGTAGATATGCCTACGTCAGAGATGGATCTTATCGACATCACTTGCCGCATGTTCTGCGAGCCAAAGCTTGTCGTGGACCACGAAGCACTGATCGAGTTCCGCGACTCAGAAATCACTGCCAGTAAGACAGCAATTGAAAAAAGCGGCGTCGAACGAAAAATTCTCAGTTCCAATCAACAGTTCGCTGCGTACATTGAGAACGAGCTACACCTAGTCCCGCCAACCAAACGCAGCCCTACAACTGGTAAATTCATACCCGCTCTTGGTAAGAACGACAAAGCATTTACCCAGCTACAAAGTATGTACCCAGAGCATCAACTGATATGGGATGCCCGCAAAGCTGCAAAGAGTCGCATCAACGAGACCAGGGCTCAGCGTTTCATTGATGCTACCAATAAAGACGGCACGCTCTCAGTCCCATTGCGATACTACGCAGCACACACCGGCCGCTTCGGGGGCACCGAAAAAATTAACATGCAGAACATGCCCCGCAACTCACCGATGCGCAAAGCGTTGTGCGCCCCACCAGGCAAACTTGTGTTTGTTGCTGACTTGTCGAACATCGAAGCCCGTATGCTCGCATGGCTCGCAGACGAACAAGATCTACTCAATCAGTTCCGTAATGGTGACGACATCTACAGCAACCTCGCCAGCATCATCTACGACCGACCAATCAATAAAAACGATGATCCAACAGAGCGCTTTGTTGGCAAGACCGCAGTACTTGGGCTGGGTTACGGGATGGGCGCAGCAAAATTCCAGTCCACTTTGGAGACTGGTGCAATGGGCCCCCCAATGACGTTCACCAATGACCAGGCACTTGGTGTTGTATCGACCTATCGCAACACTTACTTCGGTATCCCGCTGCTTTGGCAAAAACTCGAACTCAAATTAACGCAGACATTGCAGGCAAGCCACGAAGAAGACTGGCACGGCCTAAAATTCAAAGACAAAAAGATCCATCTGCCTAATGGAATGGCCCTACATTACAACGAGCTACACTTGTGGCACGGCAAACTCACCTACAAAGGCAGAGGGCTAGCACCTGAAACCACTTGGGGAGGGCGCATCGCAGAAAATGTCGTACAAGCGCTATCGCGTATCGTTGTTACAGACGCAATGCTCCGTATCAAAAACGACCCAACACTGGACGCTGACATCGTACTCACCGTGCATGACGAGATCATTATTATTAGTGAAGCTAATGATCCTGATGCTACAATGCGGAAGCTAATACAGCACATGTGTACCCCGCCAGCATGGGCACCAGACATCCCCTTGGATGCCGAAGGCGGTTATGACGTTAGTTACAGCAAGTGAGCCATATGCCACGTTTGGTATTAACGAGAAAAATCCAAGAAACAGTAGTCATCCACAGCGATGACGGCGTCCTCGCGAGAGTTAAAATCTCCAAAGTTGACAGGAATCAAGTTCGTCTGACATTTGAAGCAGACGAATCGGTCAGGATCGACCGACAGGAAGTATTTGAAAAAGACGCAAATCCTACTTAATTTATATTAGCCATGCTAATATGCGTAGCTCTGTAGGAGGAGTCATGCAAATAACGTTTTTAGAAGCCGCTAATGGACAGCGGCTCAGTAAACGGCACAGCCCAACAAATGGTTTTACCCCTTACCCACATGTAAAAAACGTAACGTCGCATACCGAACAGCTGCCCACTGACGTCACTGGCCTAGCCATGCTTGAGCAGTCAATACGGGATAAAGGCGAACAAGGTTTTTGCTTACTGAAAGGAAACTTAAAACGAAATCTCCAGAACGAATCGCGAGCAGGTAAGACTGATCGCGTTGGCTATACCAGCCTCCTTGTTCTAGATATCGACGGTATAACTCTGCCGAACCACACAAACCCAAAACAATTCACCGACAAAGATGTCGGCTCGATTGCGAAGTCCGTGATGCGAGAACTGCCACCGGAAGTGCAGGACTGCAGCTTTATCGCACAAGCGTCTTCGAGTCTTGGTTTAAAAGGCGACAAGGTATCGCTCCATATTTTTATTCTGTTGACCTATGCGATGCCAGCTGCGGCTGTGAAGCTGTGGTTACAGAACTGCAATTTTGAGTCGAAGCTGTTCTCATCCCAGTTAGAGCTATCTTCCAACGGTCATTCGTTGAAGTACCCACTGGACACCAGCGTAGCTGACAACTCAAAACTGATCTTCGTAGCCCCTCCTACCTTCGAAGACGGAACCCACGATCCGTTCGGCTCTTCCTCCGAGCGGATCGTGCGCGTCTCCGGTCTCTCCGATACGTTGGACTTAGCTGCGCTCATGAACGATATAAGCCCCGAGCTAGTCAGCCAAAAAGGGCGTGAGTTAAAAAACAAGCTGCGTACACAACGCGGGTTCAACGCAAAGAAAGAACGCACAGAGATTGTTACGGTCAACGCCAAGACAGAAGAAGTCTTAAAAAACCCCGACCGCATGTCGATCGCAATAGCAGACGATACCAACCCTCCGTACATCCGGTGCAACGTCAACGGCGGAGACAGCAACGCGTACTACTTCAAACTTGAAGACCCAACATACATGTACAACTTCAAGGGTGAGCCGATCTGGTCCATCGAAGATGCTGACCCAGAGTTCTACAAGACACTGTTTGATGTGTATCAAGAAGAAATGGAGAAGGAAGGACGTGCCTCGTTCCCCGTAGTCCTGCGAGATTACATGACCGACACCTACTACAACGGTGTATTCGACCCTAATCTGAACCAGTTCTGCGATGACTTTCCGCTCAACCCTGCATCGCAGTCTAGCCTCGAAGGATTTATGCGGTCACACGGTCGCAGCAAACCAGATTTCGTACCCGATGCCAAAGTCGTATTCGACCCAGCGTCAGAAGAAAACGCAGTCAACCTGACCAACGTGCCGTATTTCATCAACATGTTCCGCAAAAGCGAGTATCTGTTATCGAACCGTGAGCACGAATCGCTAAGCATGGGCGACGCACACAAGATCGCGGATTCCTGTCCGCTGATCTACAAACTGATGAAGCACATACTCGGTGGTGAAAACTTAGAAGTAGAACACTTCACCAACTGGCTCGCATACATCTTTCAGACCAGAAAGAAAGCCATGACTGCTTGGGTTCTACAAGGTGTACCAGGTACAGGTAAAGGCATCTTTTATACCAAAGTACTCAGACCGCTGTTCGGCAACGAACATGTACCTATGCGTGCGCTGCAGAACATCGAAGAACAATTCAACTTGTACATGCGACAAGCCTTGTTCCTTGTAGTTGACGAGTTCCACATGGCATCTGCTAATTCAGGGACTATGAAGATTGCTGACAAGCTCAAGAACGCAATCACAGAAAACACCATGACTATTCGTGCGATGCGTTCTAATCAAGTTGAACTACCAAACTATACGAACTTCATCTTCCTCACGAACAGGATGGACGCAGTAAAAATCGAAGAAGGCGACCGCCGATACAACATCGCGCCTCGCCAAGAACAGAAACTCGAACATGTGTACCCAGAAGTCATCGAAGGCATTGATGACATCGACAAGGAGCTGCACAGATTTGCAGCACTGCTACGCCACTACAGCGTGAACAAGCAGCTAGTCCGCACACCAATTGCCAACAACGCAAAAGCGCAAATGGCACAAGTTACGATGTCTGTTATGGAAGAGTTCTTCGCAGCAGTGCGGCATGGAAAGCTAGACTTCTTCACCGAAGTACTCGACATCAGTGTAACCAACGTAATGCAGGGCCAGGAAATTACCACGGCACAACGTTTCGTTAAGCAATGGATTGCTGAATCTAAATGGGAGTACTCAGTCATACCAATGGAGCATCTGCGCGTTGTGTATGGAGTACTGACAGACGACCGATTATCGCAACGTGAGTTCCAAAAGAAAGCAGAGCGATGTGGCGTAACTAAGTCACAGAAACGAGAGTTCAAAGCTCCGCGCAGCAACCCTCCAATCCGTGGAGTTGTAACAAACTGGTCCCTGCCTGAAGACCAATTCAACGAAGTAACGAACAAGCATTTCACTGATAAAGATCGTGGACTGCTTGCCGTGTAGATCAAGTATTAGTTGTGCTAATATTATCGACTTCGTACTACACACATCAGGAGTGTGAATGATCAAGCTTACGCA